>SDBT01015872.1_pt1 | contig 11955 bp, 14 predicted proteins | sample 2277101 | NCBI WGS metagenome assembly SDBT01 (sample SAMN10404973, study PRJNA504765) | marine sediment metagenome | isolation source: marine sediment core GS10_PC15, 103 cmbsf | place: Arctic Ocean: Southern Knipovich Ridge | collected 2010
TTGGCGATAGGGCGCAAGAGAGTAGCAGGCAAAAGTGAGCAGGTTAAAACTAGGAGTTAATATAGACCATGTAGCTACTCTCCGGCAGGCCAGGGGAGGAATTGAGCCTGATCCGCGAAGGGCAGCCCGGGTGGTTGAGAAGGCCGGGGCCAATAGCATAGTAGTTCACCTCCGCGAAGATCGGCGACACATTAATGACGGAGACGTCCGGAAATTAAGGCAAGTCCTTACCGCTCACTTAAATCTGGAGATGTCTATTGCACCTGAGATAGTCGATATAGCAGTTGATATAAAGCCGGACCAGGCGACTTTAGTGCCGGAAAAGAGGGAAGAGCTTACAACCGAAGGCGGGTTGGATGTAGCAGCGGGGAAAGAAGAGATTGGGAAGGCGGTTAAGCGTTTACAGAAAGAAGGAATAAAGGTCAGTTTATTTATTGACCCGGATGATATTCAGGTAAAGGCCGCAAGTGAAGTCGGAGCAGATATAATAGAGTTGCACACCGGCAGTTTTGCAAACGCGGCTGATGAAAAATCCCGCAATCAGCAATTAGAAAAACTAACCAGGGCCACGGACCTGGCCATTAAGGCGGGGCTGAAAGTAGCAGCCGGACATGGCCTGAACTACCAGAATGTCAGGCAGGTGGCCGGGATCAGGGGTATTGAGGAATTAAATATCGGGCATTCGATTATTTCCCGGGCTGTCTTTGCAGGACTAGATAAAGCGGTTCGAGAGATGCTGGAATTGATCAGGGAGGCTTGAGGGGAAACAATGGTAGTTGGAAACGGAATAGATATAATTGAGATAGAGCGCATAAAGTCGGCAATAGATAAATGGGGCCCTCAATTATTAAAGAAGATATTTACTGATGAGGAAATAAGATATTCAGAGGCAAAGAGCTCTTCCGCCCAGCATTTTGCTGCCCGTTTTGCCAGCAAAGAAGCAGTGCTCAAGGCCTTTGGAGGAAATGGTTCCAGCCAGTTCAGATGGCGGGATATTGAAATCCTCAATGACCCCAGTGGTAAGCCGCGAGTCAGACTTTTGGGAAAGGCCAGGCAGTTAAAAGAAAAAGAAAAGATAGACGAAATTATTATCAGTATATCACATACAAGAAATCATGCTGTGGCCAGTGTTGTTCTGACCAGGAAATCCTGATGCTTAAAAAAGAATTCTTAGAGATTATACCGGAAAGAAAAAGGGATTCACATAAGGGCGACCATGGCCATGTATTGGTTCTGGCCGGTTCAATGGGCATGACCGGGGCTGCTGCCTTATGTAGTTTAGGTGCCCTTCGCTCTGGATGCGGCTTGGTTACTTTGGGCATTCCCAAGAGTCTTAATGCAATAATGGAAACCAAACTTACCGAGGTAATGACCAGGCCCCTTCCTGAGACGAGGAATATTTCTTTGAGTTTAGAGGCCCTGCCTAAAATTAAAAAGATGCTGAAAGGCGTAGATGCGGTTGCCCTGGGACCGGGGCTTAGTACAGATGAAGGGACAAAACGATTAGTTAATAAACTTATTAAGGTCATTGACAAGCCATTGGTTATTGATGCTGATGCATTGAATTGCATTGCCAGTAATATAACAGCGTTAAAATCAGTTAAATCACCGATAATTATAACCCCCCACCCCGGAGAGATGTCCAGATTATCAGGCTTGGAAATAGATACCATTCAGAGAAATCGCCAAAAGGTGACAAAAGACCTTGCCCGGCAGTGCAATTTAATAGTAGTACTCAAGGGAAACAATACAGTCGTCAGTGATGGAAAAAACAATAATTTTGTGAACAAAAGCGGCAATCCGGGTATGGGGACAGGCGGAACCGGTGATATTTTGACCGGTATGATTGCCTCTTTTCTAGCCCAGGGAGTGTCGGCATTCAAGTCCGCAAAACTGGCCGTCTATATTCACGGAAAGGCCGGGGATCTGGCAGCCAGAGAAAAAGGTGAGATTGGCCTGATCGCCGGAGATATCCTGGAAAAAATCCCCGAGGCGTTTAAGTAATTATAAGTGCTCAAATTTATCCCTCCTTCTTATTTTTCGCAAAAAAGCAGAGGAAAATCTTACTGAATGAAGGGGGCCGTTCCTTAAAGGGACAAGCTGGGTAGTTGTAATCGCCTATTAATAAACAGGTTAAAATTTGATTTTTAAGAAGGGTGTCCCTTTGAGGAACGCCCCCTAATACGAACATCGATTTTTTATAAGCAATCTGTGTAATCTGTGGTTTTACCCCCACAGCTCAGGTGGATAGAGCGCAGGTTTCCTAAACCTAAAAGGACATTTTGCCTAACTTGTTGACTCTTAACTAATTATGTTATTTGTCAATTAGTTAGGTAAATTTTTCATTTGTATCAATTTATCCCTATTTGTATCAATTTGGTTCTCTTATGGACACTATTTGGACACCAAGAGGGGATGGGGAAGTTTTAACTTTAGAATAACAACCGATGATGGAAGGAATAAGGCAATAATCTAACTGTAAGATAGGGTAATTAAGCTAAGGAGATAGAATGACAACTTTGGTTGCGTTAGCAACAAAAGACGCATTAGTTCTTGGTTGTGATAGCTTGGGAAGTGTAACAAAAAATTTAATTGACCCAGTAGATTTAATAGATTTTTTTGATGTAGATAAAGACTTTAAGTTGAAATTGGATAGAGATGGAAAGCCTTTACTTAGGGCGTTTGACGATGTATACAACGTATCAAAATCAATTCCTATTGAGCATATGACACATCTGACTAAATTGTTTTCTCTTACGCCGTTAAGGGCAAGTGTTATGATCACCGGAATAGCATCTATTGGAGAAAGAACTATAAAAAATCTGATAGCGGAGTTTAGAACAGAAAAGATTACCCCAATTACATCAATCGAATATTCCGTAAAAGATATAGCGGAAAGACTCGCGGAGCATATATGGGGATATTATGAAAAAGAATTTACAGAGGAAAAAAGAAGGCCTCGGTTAGAATTAATTCTTGGAGGATATGGAAAAAAAGAGTCAATACCCCAAATCTACAGAATGGTTTTGCCCGGCAGAAGTATAAAAAGACATTTAGAAGAAAGTCATTTTGGTATAGTTTTTGGTGGACAAATGAAGGAAATTCACCGCATTGTCTTTGGTACAGATTTTGGAAATAAACTTAAACTTAGAGAACGACATACTGGTCTGTTAAGAAAATATAGAGAAAAAATAATTGAATTTTTAAAAGAGAAAAAAATTTCTGTAGAGATTCCTGAGCCAACTAATGAGAAATTGCTAAAGGAATTAGACCTTTTTGGGGATGATTGGGACCTAGATGGATTTTATGCTAAGTGGGGTGACTTTTCAGAGCAAAATGCTATAGAATGCGTTGATTTTTTTGTTAACATTATGATAAAATCTCAGCAGTTTGGTATGGGTATGCCGACAGTAGGGGGAGAAGTGCACATTGTGCTCATAACCAAAGAGGATGGCGTTAGATTTATTTCAAAGGAGGAATATCATCATGATGGACATTATGTACCCAAGCATACTGCAACTTAACTCTTAGTATTCTTAAATAGAGGAGATGAGATGAAAGGTCCTTTTGAACTTTCAAAGTTAAATATTGATAAACATATTGAAAGTGAAACTATTGGTGTATATATTTTGTCCCGTGGAAATAATACGGCTCATTATGTTGGCCGCTCTGATACAGGGCTTAGAACAGACTTGCAAAGAAGTGTACGGGATAAAAAATATGTTCAATTTTGGTTTGAAACTGCAAAATCATCACTCGAGACTTATTATTTAGAATGTGAGTGGTATCACAAATATAACCCCAGAGACAATAAGAACCACCCCACTGTACCCCCGGGCGCTACATGGAAATGTCCTGTTCCTGGTTGTCCTTGGTCATCATAGGGACGCCCCCCAATACGTAAACTTGCATGAACCCGGCCTTTTGCAAGGGGCGAGAGTTCGCCGGGACGCACAAAATCTCCAGCGTGGATTTTGGGCTCTGCCAGTTTTCCGGCCTCTCCGCCTTCGCCCTTCGGGCTCGGCGGAACCATGCCCGGCCGGAAAACTCAAGCCTGGCTCACTACATCCCCTTGCCGGCCGGGTTCAGATAAGGAAAAAAAGATAATTCAAAAACCAACGAGGGTAAGCTCGGGGGCTATTCTGCTCGTGGGCCCCTCCGCCCGGTGTGGATCCTCCCACTCGCAGAATATCCCCCGAGCTTTCACTTATCAAATTTTTACATAACCACTTCCACAATTACATAAATTATCACCAAAATCAGTCCAATAACCATTCCAGCTACGAAATAGCGGTAGTAAAACTCGAAATATGGGCGCATTTTATTTCCTTGATTTTAGGCTTAAGTAGAGTTAAAATACCCAGTATAAAGTACTCCTAATAAAGTATCACGTACATACTACTACATACGTAGTATAGTGTCAATAAGAATATGCTAGCCAAAAAAATTAAAGAACTACGCAAAAAAGCCGGTTGGTCTCAGCAAAAATTAGCTGAGAAAGCCGGCTTATCTTATAATGCGATAGCCAAAATTGAACAAGGCACCGCAAAACAACCCACAATTCAAACCATGATTAAACTTGCTGATGCTTTTAGGGTTGGGTTGGATGAGTTGGTGGGGAGAGGAAGATAGTATAAAAGAGAAAATATTATGAGTATAAAATATTGGGTTCTTTCAGGAAATATTGAGAATTGGGAAACGGCTCTTGAGGATAATATCTGGGGTGTTAGAGAGGGCCGTTTGAAAAGTTTATGGGAAAATATCTCAAATGGAGATGTTCTCTTTTTTTATTGCCTTAGCCCGGTAGGTGGCGTTATTGGATTTGGTAAATGTCAAGCCAAGTTTAAACAAGATAAGCCATTATGGCCTGACGAAATTAGAGAAAATAAAGTTATATATCCATATCGGTGGCAATTTTTATCGGCATTTGTATTGCCAAAATCTGAATGGAAAACTAGACGGATTCCACTCGGTAAAGGTGAAATAAAAATCGGCTATAGAGCGGGCTTAAACTCTGTCAGAAATAGTTCAGCAATTAGTATGTTAAATTCAAAAATTAAAGAACAATGGAAAACAGAAATTATCGAAACACCCATAAGTGATTTTCTCGATAAAGCAATAAAAAAGAGAAAACCAGGTCTGCATGCAGGCACAAAAGAATTATTGATGAATTTGGGAAAAATTAATGGACTCATGGTTGAAGATGAATATCCGATGGATGGTCAAAGAGTTGATGTGATATGGAAAAGAATAGAAAGAGGTGTACCGACTTTTGTTTTTGAAGTACAAATAGGAGGTAATGTCACGGAAGCCTTAGGAAAGCTAAAACATGCTTTCGATTTATGGAACAGTAATTTATATATAATTATAGAAGGTAAAGATCGCGCAAAAGTTCATAATCTTTTAACTGGTACATTTCATGAAATTAGAGATAAGTTAACAGTAATCTTAGTTTCAGAAATAGAGGAATTTTATAAGGTAAAACTTGCTGAGGCAAAACTTAGAGAGAAATTAAAACTCTTATAAGAGTTAAAATATTATAGGGAAATAAATCTGTCCTAGTTATCTTTTTGGGGTTGGGTTGGATGGGATGGTCGGGAGGAACAGAAAAATAGTAGAAGTCGGTCTTAACCCGGCGGACGATGAAGGTTCGATACAAAAGAGATAGAGAATTGGAGAAAAAACCAAAGCAAAGAAAATTCTACGAAAACCGATAAATACTTAATTAAAATGTAAACGGACATGTTGAGAATTATCTTAATGATCTTTAAGCCACACGCAAGTACAGAAAGGAGTTAATGTTATGGCAGAGTCAGATATAAAGCTAACGGGACAAGATAAAAAAGAATTGTTGACGTTTCTTGATGCCTATGCAAGAAAGATTCCTATAGAAGTCATTAATGAGATGGAAGATAAATTAGACAAAAAAGTGCGAAGGCTTCGCAAACGCAAAAGACTGCCTAGTTTTGTAAGAAAAATGATTTCGCAAATTAAGGATTTAACCCTTTTATTAGATTATTCTGCTATTTCTCAGAGGAAGCTTAACAGAGTAATTTCAGCCCTTCATTATTTCGTATGGGCAGAAGATAGAATCCCCGACTATATACCAGTTATTGGTTATTTGGACGATGCGTTTGTCATCTCTATTGTATATCAGGAAGTCAAAGAAGATGTTAGACAATTTAAAAAAATTGATAAAAAATGAAACTACTATGAAAATTTCGTTCAGTATATTTTTAACATAAAAATAGAAGAAAAAGCAAAGGAGAAAAAAGAATGAAATTTGAAATTTTACCAATTTCTGAATTACAATTTGATAAAACTAACCCAAGAATAGCCAGGTATGTTGAAATGTATGGAGAAAATCCGACTGCTACACAGATATCTTTGGCATTACATGTAGGAGAACCCAGATCCGTAGGTAAAGTTACTTTTCATAGTTTGAGAGAATCCATACGAACACATAAAGGACTTATCCATCCTATTTTGGTGAATAGGAACTCTGATGGCAGCTATCGTGTAATAGAAGGAAATACAAGATTGGCAATTTATAAAGAATTTCACAATAACAATGTTGAAGGAAAGTGGAAAGTGATACCCTGTATGGTTTATGATGAGATTAGTACAGCAGAAATAGACGCAGTTAGATTACAAGCACACCTTGTTGGTCCCCGTGAGTGGGATCCCTATTCAAAAGCAAAGTATCTTTCTCACTTGAGAAATGTTAAGTATTTAACATGGAGTCAAGTAGTTGACTATTGCGGAGGAAAGGCGAAAGAAGCGGAGCAATATGTAAATGCCTATGCCGATATGGAAGAATACTACAGAAAAATACTAGAGGATGAAAGCGCTTTCGATGTGACCCGATTTAGCGGTTTTCTTGAATTGCAGAAATCCAGAATAAAGGAGTCGATTCTTAATGCTGGGTTTTCTCTCTATGATTTTGCAAAATGGATTGACAAAAGAACTATTTCAAGATTAGAGAATGTTAGAAGCTTACCAGCTATATTAGCAGATAGGAAAATTAGAGATATTTTTTTACAAAAAGGAGATAAAGAAGCATTGAGATTGCTCGATGCTATTCCGGCGGATATAAACTTAAGCAATATTACACTTGTACAACTCGCCAGACTTCTTACTGAGCGAATACGGAAAATCAGCTATGAGGAAGTCAAAAAATATAAAAGCGACCCTACCTTGCAAGAACCCGTAGCTTTGCTAGATGCAAAAGACGAATTAGTGACATTTCTTGAATTGATAACTCCTAGTCAAGAATGAATGTAGTTATATGACAGAATCGATTCTGCATAAAATGTTAGTAGAAAAAATCAAACAGTGGATCTTGGGTGTTTCTAAAGAAGAGATGCTAATATTCTGTGATTTAGAGAATAAAAGCCTGGGAAATGACATGCCTCCTAAAGTTGAATCGTATATTCCAGACGTATATGCAATTGGTAAAATAAGTAATAACGTTATTATCGGAGAGGCAAAGACTTCACAATGGGATTTAGAGTCAGAACATTCGGAATGGCAAATTAAGGCATTCTTGAAACATTGTTCCGAAAAAAAGAATTCTATGGTTGTCCTCGCTGTTCATCCTGAATTAATCAATTGCGCAAAGTCCTTACTTTCTTCAAGTAAAAGAAAAAATAATCTCCAATTAGTTGAAACACAGGTAATAAATTTATTTTTATTAATATAGGATTATTATGCAATTTATTCGCCTAAAAAAAGAGCCCAATATTAGCGTCAAATATCAAGCATTCCCATATCAAGACCGTGCTGTTAGAGCTATATGCGAAATGGAGTATGCAGCGATATTTCATGAGCAGGGATTAGGTAAAACCAAAATAGCAATTGACATAATGTTATATTGGCTTGAAAAAAAATATCTTGATACGATTTTATTTGTTGTAGAAAAAGGTCTTGTGAACAACTGGTTACGAGAACTTAATGTCCATAGTTTCATTAAACCAAGAATTGTAAACCAAAATAAACGGTCTAATTATTATGTGTTTAACAGCCCAACACGTTTAATAGTTGCTCACTATGAAGCAATAAAAGCAGAAAAAGAGAGATTGAAATTATTCTTAAAATCGAGAACGGTTGCTGTTATTTTAGACGAATCAGCAAAAATTAAAAATCCAAATTCTGCCTTAACTAAAACATTGTTTGATTTGGCGCCTCTATTTAAGAAAAGAATAATTATGACTGGATTACCGGTTGCCAACAGGCCTTATGATATTTGGGCTCAAATATTTTTTCTGGACCAAGGGAAAAGCTTAGGAAACGATTTCAGCGATTTCAAAAGTCAGACAGATCTTACTAATAAACTAGCTGCCTCTGCTGAAAGGCAGAAAGAGTTTGAAAAACAAATATCGACTATATATGGTAAAATATCTGCTTTCTCTGTAAGAGAGACGAAGAAAAGCGGAGTTATTAAAATTCCAGATAAAATATTTGAAAACATCATAACTTCATGGGAGCCAACGCAGTTGGATCTATATTGCCAGGTACGAGATACTTTGCGTGCTACCGTGTTAAAGGAAGGATTACCTAAAGAAGATGAATCAGATGTCGTGTTGAAAAGGCTTATGCGCTTAATCCAAATAGCCTCTAATCCTAAACTGGTGGATGATGGATACTCTGTTGAACCAGGTAAATTTCAGTATCTTTATGAACTTGTATTGAAAATATGTAAGCAAAACGAGAAATGTATTGTCTGGACATCTTTTACAAAAAGTGCAGATGAGATAACATTTTTCTTGAAATCCTTTGGGGTATGTAAAGTACATGGTAAACTTAGCATGGAACAACGGAATAAATCTATCGATACTTTTTTGAAAGATGAAAAACGCAGAATTCTTGTAGCGACTCCGGGAGCCGCAAAGAAAGGGTTAACCTTAACTGTTGCTAATAATGCTATATTTTATGATAGGACTTTCAGCCTTGATGATTATGCACAAGCACAAGATAGAATTCACCGTATTTCGCAATCGAAAACATGCTATATATACAATTTAATGATGGAAGATTCTATAGACCAGTGGGTGGACGCTCTGTTGCGGGCAAAAGAATTATCTGCAAAATTAACCCATGGAGATATTTCACTAGAGTATTTTAAAAGCGTTATTTCTTATAGCTTCACAGATATACTTAAAGATGTCCTGAATATTGGATAAAAAAGGAGTGTGGTATGAAGATAAAAGTCGAAGATTTTAGTGACGATACTTTAACTTTAAAAGGTCAGGAGATACCTGTTAAAATTGGTTTGCTTCCACATACAAAACTAAAGTTTTATCCCGATAATCCTAGAATATATTCTATTGTGTATTCTGGCGAAAAAACGCCATCACAAGAAGAGATCGAAGAGAGATTGTCCCAAAAAGAATATGTTCGCGTTTTATTACAGTCGATAAAGGCTAATGGTGGTTTAACGGACCCTCTTATTGTGAGAGCTGGTGACTTAGTTGTTTTGGAAGGAAATAGCCGTTTAGCTGCTTATCGAATGCTATCAAAAAAAGATCCTGCTCGTTGGGCAGAAGTAAAATGTAAAATTTTACCCGAAGACATTAGCGATGATTTGGTCTTTACTCTTTTGGGCGAATATCATATTATCGGAAGAACTGATTGGCAGCCATATGAACAAGCAGGGTACTTGTACCGTAGACATAAAGTGCAGAATGTCGCAATTGAAACTATCCAAAAAGAATTAGGCTTAAACAAGACAGATGTATCTCATCTTATAGAAGTTTATTCATTTATGATTAAACATAATGATACAGACATTAACCGGTGGAGTTATTATGAAGAGTATCTTAAATCTAATTATATTAAGAGGGTTAGAAAAAAACATGAAAAATTTGATAAGCTTATTGTAAAAAAAATAAAGACAGGAGAAATTAAACGAGCAGTAGAAGTAAGAAATAAGTTGGTGCCAATCGCTAGGTCATCTCCCAAAATTCTGAAAAAATTTATTTCTGGTCAAGTAAATTTTGAAAAAAGTTATGAACGTGCTATTGCTGGTGGAGCTGGCAATGTTATTTATGGAAAGTTGCATAGGTTTAGAGAATGGTTGGCTGATACGACTATCGATGATGAGATTTACGAACTTGATGTAATATTGTTAAAGAAATGCACGTTTGAAATAGTAAAGATTGTTAAAAGACTTGGGGGTATAATAAAAAAGATCGAAAATCAGTAATAAATTTTTATAACGCAAAGTAAATTAAGTTAGTACTATCTATGAGAAATGAATTTTAAAAGACTAGAGAAAGATGCCTAAGAATATATTATTGATAGAACCAGGATATAAAGTAAAATATCCTCCACTTGGCTTAATGAAAATTTCAACATATCATAAGCGGAAAGGCGACCGAGTCTTTTTTGTAAAAGGGCTCAGTAAAGAAATGAGAGAGAAGAAATGGGATAAAATTTATATTACGACATTATTTACATTCCATTGGCGAATGGTCATTGAAACAATTAAGTATTATCTTAAAGCGGTTGATAGATTACAGCAAATTAAAGTCGGTGGCGTTATGGCTAGTTTAATGCAAAATGAAATTGAAAAAGAAGTGGGAATTAAGCCCCACTATGGTCTTTGGGCTAAAGTCGATAGATTAAAACCAGACTATAATTTGTTAAAAGATTTTAATTATATGAATGATTGGGATGCGAGTATTGGATTTATGACGAGAGGTTGTCCTAACAGATGTAAGTTTTGTGCTGTTCCTAAACTTGAAGCTAATTGTGACATTAATGAATATGTGTCTTTGAAATATATTATCGACAATACAAAAAAAGATTTAGTACTACTTGATAATAATGTTTTAGCATCAAAAAGTTACTATAAAATTATAGCTGAAATAAAAAAATATGGTTTTGGAAAAGATGCTAAGTTTAATGGGAGAAAGAGATATGTTGATTTTAACCAAGGAGTTGATGCGAGGTTTCTAACAGAGAAAAAAATGAAGTTGCTTAGCGAAATTGCAATTAAACCGCTGCGGATAGCTTTTGATGATATAAAGCTTAAGGATAAATATATAAACCGCATATTATTAGCAAAAAAATATGGTATAAAGCATTTATCAAATTTTATTCTTTTTAATTTTCATGATGGCCCTAGAGACTTTTACGAAAGGCTCAGAATTAATGTTGAATTAAATAGAAAATATGATTTAGATATATTTTCTTTTCCAATGAAATTTGTACCTTTGGACGCAAAAGACAGAAAGCAAAATGGCCAAAAGAGTGAGTGGACACCAAAGCAGCTAAGGGGGCTACAACTTGTTTTGCATGCTACACATGGAGTCGTTGGGACGAAAACGAAGTTTTTTGACACTGCCTTTGGCCGGAACCCTACTGAATTTATAGAAATTTTGAATTTTAAAACTGAAGACGACATTCTTTATAGGACTAAAAAATGGCTTAGCAGGCCATTTAGGCCAAGATATCTGTATATTTAAGCAAAACTCTATAATAAGAATCTTGGGGACGGTTCTCGGCGTAATTCCAGACCTGCCCCAGGTTAAAATTTCGATTTTTAAGAAAGGTGTCCCTTTGATGGGCGGCCCCAATATCCACAAAATGGAGGATTGATGTGAATTGGTGGAAAATAGGAGCTTTTTCTCTTTCAGCGATACTTGCTATTGGAAGCCTACTTTTGGCTAAAATAGAACGCCCTTTACTAACTGTATTTATTGTTATCTTAATTATTATAAGCACGGGGGTAGCAATACGTTTAGAATATTTAGACACAAAAGAATATAATGAACAAAAAAAGGAAACGGTGCAATGGAGAGAAAAAGCAAATAAATCTCTTCGAAAGATTGACGAACAGCACTCTATGATTATGGAAAAAGATGGGAAAATAACTACATTAGAAGAACAACAAGAAAAATTGGAACGGAACGTAGAAGAAGTGGATAAAAAAGCAAGACCTAATACAATTTC
>SDBT01015873.1_pt1 | contig 11955 bp, 9 predicted proteins | sample 2277101 | NCBI WGS metagenome assembly SDBT01 (sample SAMN10404973, study PRJNA504765) | marine sediment metagenome | isolation source: marine sediment core GS10_PC15, 103 cmbsf | place: Arctic Ocean: Southern Knipovich Ridge | collected 2010
AAGCATTTCGTGCAGGTCTGCAGGGAAACGTCAAAGTCGATTTTATCTTGGCCAAATAGAAGGAATTCCAAAGACGATTAAATACGAAATCCAAAACAGGTTATCCTGACTTCTTTTTGGCTAAAGCAGCATCGATCCTTTTCCCGAGCTCTCTTAAATGAGCGGTCATCTGTGATGCCTCCTGATAGCGCTTTTTCCGGTCCTTCTCCAAGGACTTATTTATCATGGCCACAAGAGGCTTAACTATTTTGGGGTTAAATTTTCTCGGGTCCGGGTGGGGAACGTTCATAATCTGGTTCATGAGCACCATGGGATTCTCGCCGTAAAAGGGGAGCTCGCCTGTCAAAAGCTGGAATAGCAATACTCCTACAGAGAAAATGTCTGATCTTCCATCGACCTTTTTACCTGCAAACTGCTCCGGCGACATGTAATAGGGTGTACCCTTGACCACACCTGTCTGGGTCTTGGAGGTGGCCGTAATCCTGGCGATGCCGAAATCGGTGATCTTTACAATACCTGTTTTCAAAAGCATTATATTGGCCGGTTTGATGTCCCGGTGGACGATCCCCTTCTGGTGGGCATATGCCAAAGCATCGGTAATGTCGGCGATATGGTCGATAACTTTGCGCATAGGCAACAGGTTGTCTTTACTTGTAAATTTTTCCAGTTCCTCACCCTCCAAAAATTCCATGGCGATATAAGCCAGGTCCTGCTCATGGCCTGCATCATAAATGGTGACAATGTTGGGGTGAGAGAGGGTCCCCGCGCTCTCAGCCTCCCGAAAGAACTTTTCTTTCATTTTCTCGGCTTCTTCGGGCTCGAATTCATCGGAAAACCGGATGGTCTTGATGGCGGTTGTTCGGTTAATGCGCGGATCCTGGCCAAGGTAAACGATACCCATAGCGCCTTTGCCCAGTTGCTTGATCACCTCGTACCTGCCCAGAGTGGGACGGGTATCGGTGCCGGTGGACAACAAGGTGTCGTCCGGTGAAGGGCCGCCCAGAGAACCGTCGCCGAACACCATTGTTTCGCTTGTCTGCACCAGCTTCTTTCTCCGCTCGCGTACATCCTTGAATTTTCTGTCGTGTTCCTCGATGTATTCAAAAACTGACGCTGCTTTATTGTATTGCCGTTTTCTCTCGTAGTCCAGGGCAAGGTTGTAAAGGATATCCTTCATCTCATCGTTCACCGGCACCCGGCGAAACTTGTCGAAGGCCATATCCAGCATTCCCTGACCCTGAAAGGAAAGCCCCAGCATACGGTTGGTTTCAGCAGATTCCTCCTCTATCTTTTCCTTACGGGTCTCTGTTATAAAGTATTTAATGCTTATCACCCCGATGTAACCAAGAATAAGCTGGAGGACGGGATATGTTACCCAAACCCAGAGTCCCTCTGAATCAAAATAGAAGATTGATCCACCTATTAGAATTGTAATGAGGGCCACAAAGGCCATACCTGCCGGCACGGCCCTCAACCTGGGCAGAACAAAGGTGATCACCAGTCCCAAAACAAGTATCATGAGAAGCTCTGCGCTGGATACCCATGGAGGCTGTTGAATAGATTTTTTGTTAAGGATTGACCAGACGGCGTTAGCTGACAGTTCCCCCAAAGGCATGGCTGGATCGGTGGGGGTGCTGAGCGGGTTCATTATTCCCGAAGCCGATGAGCCCACCAAAACAAGCTTGTTTTTGAAAACGCTCAAAGGAACCTTATCGGATATAACATCGAAATAGCTGAAACGCTTAAAGGACCCCCGGGGTCCTTTGAAGCTGATCATCATTTCGGTCGTCCATGTTGTGGGAATCTCAAATGCACCCAGGTAAACGGCTGAGCCCATATCAACCCGTATTCTGTTGTTCGGGAGGTTCAGGTAAAGAGCCGCCAGCTTTAAGGTGAAAGAAGGAATGTAAAGCCCGCGGTATCCATATAAGAGCCGCTCTCGTCTGGCCGTTCCGTCCATGTCAAAGCCCAGGTTGATGTGGCCTACGCCCTTTGAGGCTTTGAAAAAGGCGGGGATGGGCAGAATTATCTCACTGCCGATGGGATATTCCAAACCTTCTGGATTATTGACGTTCCGGATAGACTGATCGATGAGGTCCTGGTCGGTTTCCATTATCTCTTCAATTGCCGCCGACTCTTTGAAAAAGGCTGGGAGTACAACTTTGCCCGACGCTTTGATAGCCTCTGCCAGTTTATTGTCGTTGTCCAGTCTGGCCTGGGCGTCATTCAATGCCCACAGAAACATACTCCCTTTCTCGCCGGCCTTATCCAGCACGTCTTTGGCGAAAAGCGACTCCAGTTGCTTAAGCTCCCTTAAGCCGGCACTCTCCTCGGGTTCACTGAGGATAAAATTGAGCCCGATAACCCTGGGACCGCCCGCATTTATTTTCGTGACACCCTTGGCTAAAAGAGAACGGGGCCAGGGCCAACGGCCGAGTTTCTCAATGGAGTCATCATCTATGTCCACAATAACAATCTCGCTCGGACTGTGGGGTTTGCCCCTTAATTTCATCATTACATCATAGAACTTGAGTTCCAATGTATCGAGAAACTCAATGCGATACACACCAAGCACCAAAAAGAGGATTGTTATGCTCAGGCCCAAAAAAATTGACGGGTGCCTTTTCAGAATACCCATATTAAATCTCCATGTATCCTATCCCGAATATTTCATGAAAAATGTCGATAAATGGCAAACCCAAAGCAAGAAATTGTTTTGAAACCGCTTCTAATCATTTTTTTTGAAAATGAGAGATATTTTTCAAATAACCGTCAACGATTTTCTGTGAATCTATCTGAAGAACTTCCGCGTAGGATTTTAAAAAATTTTTTAAATAAATATCGGCAGGAAGATTCTCAAACTGATTTTCTTCTATCAACTTTAAAACAGAAACACTGATTTTTGTAACAACATCAATTTCAGATAACTCGACCCCGACAGCTTTTCTCAGCTCTATTAAATCGTTTCCTGAAATTAAATCTTTAGAAAGAATTTCATTTGAAAGCTCTTCGACTTCTTTTTCTTTCGATTTTTTTCTAACCCTTTCAGCTAAATTGTCTACATTTGTAACATCATTGGTGCGAAAAAGGGGGGTCAATTTTTTTTGTTCTTTTCTAATAACTGACATGTCAACCTGACCGGAATCAACAAGCATCCTATCGTAAGCAGCCCTTTTGTTTTCATCTATTAGCGTCAAAAACGCCTTTTCAATGATTTTTAAAATGTTATCCCTTTCGCCATTTGGGAACAAAGAATAGGTTGCAAAGGAGTCTTCGTCATAAATTGACAGCACATCCCTATAGGCCCGCTTGATCTCAATAAATGATGCATTTACCGGAGTTTTTAGAATTTCGTAATAATTTAACCTGTCTAAGCTTTTCATAATATTCTTGATGTCAGCAATGCTGATTCTTCGGTTTTTGTTATCTTGTCAGCAATTTTTTTCAGCTCGATTGAAGATGTTGTGTAAGAGTATTTAAGGACAAAGAGTTTTTTTGAAATAACTGAATCACAAACCCTCTCATCATAATTGATACTTCCAAGAAACTCAAAATTAGAATAAAAATGCCTGTTGCATACGGTTTCAATTTTATCGCCAAGCTTTGCATCTAAATTTTTACGAAACTGATTTATAATAAACTTGAATTTATATTCACTTAATATGTTTTTCAGAAACTTTTCCCTGTCAGGATCATGTTCTAAAACAATATCAATGATATCATGCGATTTAATTGCCTCATTATTTGGACCGACAACAGCGTTCTTAACCATTGCAGTAAAAGCGTGCCGTTTAATAATCTGTTTCAATCTTCTTAAATAGGCTGCCTTGATAAAACGAAATGAGTTCTCGATTGATGTGGGTTCAGGTGTAAAGATAAAAATCCCTTCTTTCGAAGTTAAGAAAAAATCGAGTGTGTTAAAATTTGTCCCAGACCCCAGGTCCAGCAAAATGTAATCAAAAGGAAGCTCTCTTATGGCGCTTATTATTTTTTGTTTCTGAACATAAAACAGATTCGCAATTTCCATGGAACAATGCAAAGAGCTGATAATAAAAAGATCCGGGATACTCGTGGGAACAGCCACATGTTCAAGCCTTTTTACCGTTTTATATAAAAAGCTGTCTATTCCGCTCTTCGGGTTTTTAATCCCCAACAGGGTATGAAGGTTTGAGCCTCCCAGGTCCAAATCAACCAGCACTACCTTCTTGCCCTGCTTTGCCAATAATACCCCAAGGCTGGCCGCGATAAAACTTTTTCCAACCCCTCCCTTGCCACTGCCTATTGGATATATCTTCGACATCGGGAATTTTACTCCTGATAGTGTTACTTCTCAATAAATTGTTCGAGCCCACTGGTGGGGGATTTGAAATGCTACAAGTTTATATTTTTCAAGCAAGATTGTCAACGATGTATGCTATTTATCTATTTTATGGATCTATTCGACAGAGAATGCAAGCGCAGAATGTTTTCAGCAACATGAATTATGGTCAGTTAAATGAGAAACCGGTTCTTTCCTTGACAATACATGTGTGTTGGCTTAATAAACCATGTCCATTTTAGGAGAGATGTTAAATCATGATTACAAAGCGCCAGGTATTATATGCTGTTTTAGCTGTTATTGCAGCAAGCGCCATCTTCATGGTTTTGTTGAACATGCCCGCAAAATCGCCGACTGTAAACCAATTTGACCAAAACATCCAAACCACGGGCACACAACATTCGGAAAAGTCAGTCGTCCATCTGTATTTTTCCGACAAGGAAAATTCGTTTCTGATAGCGGAAAAAAGGGCTCTTTTTCATTCTGATAACCCGGCCGAATTTGGTAAAATCATCATCAAGGCCCTGATAGACGGACCCCGGGAAGGGCTTATGCGGACAATTCCTGCGGGGACAATCCTCAGGGCGCTCTATGTCACGCAGGATGGAACAGCTTATGTCGATATATCAGATGCGATAAAAGACGCTCACCCCGGAGGAATCAAATCAGAACTTTTTACGATATATTCAATCGTTAATACATTAATTTTGAATATTCCTGGAATCGATGCCGTAAAAATCCTGATCGGGGGACGCGAATCGATGACCCTGGCCGGTCATATTGATCTGCGTTTTCCTTTTAAGGCTAACATGCTTTTGATACGATGAAAAAAAAGGTCAGCATAAACAATATACGGAATATCGGCATTATCGCTCATATTGATGCTGGTAAGACGACCGTAACAGAGCGGATACTTTACTATACGGGTCGCTCCCACAAAATCGGCGAAGTCCATGATGGTGAAGCGGTTATGGACTGGATGCCTGATGAGCAGGAACGCGGCATTACGATCACCTCTGCCGTTACCACCTGCAATTGGAAGAAGAGCGAAATCCAGATCATAGATACGCCGGGACACGTTGATTTTACAATCGAAGTAGAACGATCATTGAGAGTGCTTGACGGCGCCATCGGCATCTTTTGCGCTGTTGGCGGTGTGGAACCCCAGTCGGAAACCGTATGGCGACAGGCTGACAAATATCTGGTTCCAAAGATCGCCTTTATCAATAAGCTGGACAGAGTCGGCGCCAGTTTCTTCGGTGCCGTTGAAATGATGAAAGAAAGGCTGAATGCCAATCCGCTTATTTTACAGTTGCCGGTTGGCTCGGAAGATAATTTCGCCGGTGTCATCGATCTGATCAATATGAAGCAGACCGTCTGGGAAGATGACACCCTGGGAGAAACCTACACAACCGAAGACATATCACGGGACTTTATTAAAACCGCCGAAGAATATCGTGAAAAGCTTATTGAAACAATCGCTGAAGTTGACGATGATATTATGGAGGCCTATCTATCAGAGACCACGATTGCTCCGGAAAGTCTCCTTGCCGCTATACGAAGGGCAACCATAGATCTGAAGCTGGTTCCGGTCCTGTGCGGCAGCGCTCTGAAAAATAAAGGTATACAGCCTCTCCTCGACGCCATTGTGCAGTTTCTTCCAAGCCCTGTCGATATTCCCCCCGTCAAAGGAGTTCATCCTGATACTGGAGAAATTATTGAATGCAAAGCTAAAGACAACGATCCCCTTGCGGCACTCATATTCAAGGTGGCCATGATCGAAGGGCGCAAGCTTTCCTATGTCAGGATTTACAGCGGAAAGATGAATACTAAAGCAAATACGTACAATCCTTCTCGCAAAATAAACGAGAAACTCTCCCGTATATTAAGGATGCATGCCAACAAGAGGGAGCGGATCGACTCTGCCGGCGCCGGGAGTATTGTAGGGATTGTCGGATTGAAGGAATCATCTACCGGTGAAACGCTTTGCTCAATTGATCATCCTGTTTTGCTTGAAAAAATGGAGTTTTACGAGCCTGTCATTTCTGTGGCTGTGGAGCCAAAAACCCATGCTGACCAGGAAAAGCTCGACGAAGTATTCGAAAAATTTTTGGCGGAAGACCCGACTTTGAAGCTTAAAAAGGATGAAGATACAGGACAGTCAATTTTGTCCGGCATGGGAGAGCTTCACCTCGAAGTCATCATCAGCCGAATGCAGCGTGAATTCAAAACCAACGTAAATGTGGGAAAACCCCAGGTTGTCTACAGGGAAACCATAGAAAAAGAGGGGGAGGCTTCGGCCGTATTTGACAAGGAAATTGCGGGGCTGCGCCACTTTGGAGAAGTTACGTTAAAACTGATGCCTCTGGAACGCGGCGCTGGTAACAGGTTCAAGTCTGAAATCAGCGATGGAACAATACCCGATATTTTCATCTCTGCTATCAAAAAAGGGGTTATGGAATCTTTGGAAAGCGGGGCTCATATGGGTTATCCAGTGGTCGATGTTGAAGCCGCCCTAACAGGCGGTTCATACAAGGAATCCCTGGGCACGGAACTGGCGTATACTGTCAGTGCATCCATGGCATGCAAATTGGCCCTTGCAAAGGGGAAACCGTTTCTCCTTGATCCGATTATGGATGTGGAGGTTTTTGTTCCTGAAGCTTTTCTGGGAGATGTTATCGGGGACCTTAATTCCCGCAGCGGAAAAATCGGATCCATAGAGCACAAAATGGGGGTACAGGTAATAAAGACCATTGTTCCCCTGGCACACATGTTCGGTTACTCAACATCATTACGATCAGCAACCCAGGGCAGAGGGACATTTACAATGCAATTTTCCCATTTTGACCGCTGCTGATTAAAACACAGTGTGAATGGCAGACAGATTTATCTCTTTCGTACTTTTGTACTTTCGTGCATTCGCATTAATGATTCTTCTTTACGGATCTCTTTTAGCATTTCCTCGATTTTAGCCTTTTTATCCGGATCACCCAAATTCTCCAAAGCCCTTTTCAGGTGAAAGGCGGCACTTTTTAAATTTGCCTTCTTTTTGTAATAAATGCCGAGGTAATAATGAGCATCACCCTGTCTTCCCAGCTTACTATAGGTTTCACCAAGGGAATATAAGGCCTGTGTATAATCAGAATTTTTTGCGATGAGTTCTTCAAAAGTAACTGCCGCATCCTTGAGGCGCCCAAGCTCTATCTGTGTGCGACCGAGATAAAAAAGACTTTCCGGGTCATCTGAGGTTATACTGCTGGCACCTTCAAGGATAAGTAATGCTTCCTGATACCGGCCATCGAGAAAATAGATCAGGCCGAGATCTTTCAAAATATACGGATCAAAAGCCCTTTTTTTCAATGCTGTCTTAAGTTGAGCGGAGGCATCTTTCCTGTTGCCGGTTTTTGCCAGAACCAGCCCGTATCCGTAATGCGCCAGGGGATTTGCGGGATGGTTTCTAACGTCAGATTCGAACTTTTTTAAAGCAGTACTTTCATCCCCGTGAACAGCAACGAGCCGGGTGTGAGCCCTTTCAAAATTATATGGATCGATTTTGCCTGCTTTTTTTTCATTTTCTTCAAGCCGGGTGTCAATAAAGGCCATTCGTTCCTCTAAGGCAGGATGAGTTTTTAGATAGGTGGGAATCTGGTCTGGACCGAACCACTGCTTGCTTCGGATCTTCGTAAGCACCGAAAGCAGCCCTTTGCAGTCATATCCCGCCCGGGCAAGACAGTCGAGTCCGATCTGGTCCGCCTGGGTCTCATCCTCGCGGCTGTATGCAAGCGCAATAGATTGACCGGCAGCGATGGACCCAAAGGTTACCGCATTTGCTGCTGTTGCCGCCCCCCCGGCCCCGAGGAAAATACCGGCTGCTATCCCTGCCAGCGTTGCGATCCCTATTTTTTTAGATCTCTCTATCTTTTGAGAGATGTGACGGCAAACCACATGCGCTATTTCATGGGCAAGTATTCCGGCCAGCTCTTCCTCATTCTCCATGGCCTCAAGCAGCCCGCTGTTAATAAAAATATGACCCGCAGGGCTGGCGAAAGCATTGTAAACATCCTCCTTTATTACATAAAAACGATAGGTAAAAGGCTGGGGTGGAAGGACCGCGATGATTTTATTGCCAATGTCATTAACATAGTTGACAATGAGAGGATCTTTTATAAACTCATAATGTTTTAAAACGACTTTCATGAACTCACGTGACAGCTCTCTCTCCTGCTGCACGGTGATACCCAAAGCCCTTTCAGGAGAAATAAAACCCGCAATAACAATGAAAGCAGAGCATAGCAAAATAAATTTCTTTAATAATTTCATGACACCTCGTTTAGCCGTAACTTCTCAGTAAAGAATCCGGGCTCATAGGACCAGGCTTTGGTTTGCCCCTAAAAGAGGCTATTTATCACAGAATCGATAAGTGTGAAGTGACTAAAGTGATCTAAAGTGCCTAAAGTTCCGGAGTCGCTTTGCTTCGCTGATTTTATATATAATTGGCAGAATTCCTTAACTTTAGCTCACTTTAAACTTTAGTTCACTTCAAACTTTTGCACCGTCTCTTCTGGCAGGGCCGGTTAACTCTGACCTGGCCATTATCCATTATTCAATCGTCAATAGTCAATCAATATCCTTCATATCCTTTTCGTATTATTTTAGCTTCATGAAACAATGAGGCCAAAAAGCATTCAGGTAATCCGGTTTTTAAGCGGATCACTGTCTAACCGTTAAAAACCGGATTATCTGAATGCGTTATTTTTTTTCAAAAGGCTAAATTGATACCCCTTTTCAAACATCAAATTTTATGGTAGAGTCCTTGACCATGTCAAATATCATATGCATAGCCAACCAGAAAGGTGGCGTGGGTAAAACCACTACTGCGATAAATCTGTCGGCAGCGCTGGCTGTTTCGGAAAAAAGGACGCTCCTTGTGGACTGTGACCCACAGGGAAATGCAACCACCGGTCTTGGTTTCGATAAAAGCAAAATTTATAACACATTATACCATGGTATGATTGGAAAAGTTGCCGCCAAAAATATCGTTTTGGACAGCGATATAGATACCTTGAAAATCATTCCCTCACGGGTGGAGCTTATCGGTTTTGAAGTTGAAATGATGTCAGAACCGAAACGTGAAATGGCTCTAAAGAACCTTTTGGTCCAACTTGCAGATTCATTTGAATACATCATAATTGACTGTCCTCCCTCCTTGAGTCTTCTGACGGTAAACGCTCTTACAGCATCCGACTTCATGCTGATTCCCCTTCAGTGCGAATTTTATGCATTGGAAGGTCTTGGGCAGCTTTTAAAAACAATGAAGCGTATCAAGCATAATCTGAATCCCAAACTTAAAATTGCCGGTATTCTTCTTACCATGTTCGATAAAAGAACGAATCTGTCCATTCAGGTTGCTGAAGATGCTGAAAGATATTTCAAGGAACTTGTATTCAAGACCATTGTTCCCAGGAACGTCCGCCTGGGAGAAGCGCCGAGTTTCGGGAAACCCATATTGCTGTATGATGCCGCTTCAGTAGGGGCTCAAAGCTACTTTGATCTTGCAAAAGAGATAATGAGCAATTAACTGTCAATGATAAACCTCTAAATTTATAAGAGAATCCGATATGGAAAAAACAAAGAATGATGAAGGAACCAGGTCAGGTTCAAAAAAAACAAAGAAAATAGCCCTGGGAAGAGGTCTTGATGCCCTGATACCCGATATCGAACCTATTGAAGACAGATCAAAGGAATATTTTCAATGCGATATCGAACTGATCCGCCCAAATCGTTTCCAGCCCCGCCTCCGGTTTTCCGATGATGAGCTGGAGGAGCTGTCCCGCTCTATCAAAGAGCAGGGAATCATACAGCCCCTTCTGGTTAGAGAGGACCATAACGGCTATGAACTCGCAACCGGTGAAAGACGCCTGCGGGCCGCTAAAATGGCCGGGCTTAGCCATGTGCCGGTCATTGTCAAGAGCATCACGGATTCAAATTTGCTGGAAATGTCCATTGTTGAAAACATACAACGAGAAGACTTAAACCCTATGGAAGAGGCGGAAGCCTATAACATGCTGATTATCGAATTCGACCTTACTCAGGATCAGGTCGCGGCGCGCGTTGGAAAAAGCAGGTCTGCTGTAGCCAATTTTTTGAGGCTTCGGCAGTTGCCCGAACAAATCAAGGTCAGCATAATAGATGGCGCTTTAAGTATGGGGCATGCACGGGCTTTGCTGGGTGCCAAGACCTCAGCCCAGCAAAACGCGGCATGGCGGTCCGTTGTTTCAAAAGGGCTCTCGGTCAGGGAAACGGAAAGTCTGATTAACCGTTTGAAATCAGAAGAGAAAAAGCCGAAAGAGTCTTTACCCAGTTCGGAGCAAAGACACCTTTTAAGTCTGGCGGATGATCTTTCCCGTCACTTCGGCACCCAGGTTCAAATCAAAAGGCGCGGGCAAAAGGGAACGGTTGAAATCAAATTTTACAGCAATGACGACCTTGATCGATTGTTAAGCCTTCTGAAGCAGATTTAGTTATATGTCTATCCATATCATTATTGACGGCTACAATTTTATTCACCAGTCCGATTCGTTATATACTCTCGACCGTCGGGATATTCAACTCGGCAGGAAATCCCTTCTTGACACGCTTGCAGCATATAAAAGAATAAAACGCCACAGGATTACAGTGGTTTTTGATGGGGCCAACGCGCCTCTTTTTTCACAGCGCAAAGATCAAATTAAAGGTATCGAAATTAAATTTTCTCGCAGTGGAGAATCGGCCGACACCGTGATTAAAAGGATAGCCGCCCGGGAAAGGGAAAAGGCTTTGGTTGTTAGCTCTGACCTTGATGTTGTCAATTTCGCGACTTCCAGGGGAGCAGCCACAATAAGCTCTCCCGCGTTTGAAGAAAAGATCGCAATGTCTGCCGATACGGACACAAAGTGGATTGAGAACGAAGATGACGGCGGCTGGATTCCCACGACAAAAAAGAAAGGCCCCAGCAGACGACTTTCAAAAAAAAAGCGACGTGACAGGGTTAAAATAAGAAAGCTTTAATACCGATTTCTGTTTTCATTGACGCCGGTATCATTATCTGGTACTCACACAACAATCCTGATGGTTTAGTAAAAAGTCTGTTTTGCTCAATGGCGTTCGCAAAAGACTTTTTATGAAGCCATCAATCTTGGTTAACCCGAATTTCTCATGAAAAAAACAGACAATAAATCAGCCCTGAAGCGAATATGCGTAATAGACGGACAGGGTGGCGGTATTGGCAGCACGGTCATCAAAAAACTCAAATATCTTTTTGGAGAAACCGTTGAAATTATCGCTCTGGGCACTAATGCAATTGCAACAGCCCAGATGCTAAAGGCCAAAGCCAATCGCGGCGCCTCCGGAGAAAATGCAATTGTTCAGACCGTCGGAAAAGCCGATATTATCATCGGAACAATCGGTATTATCATGGCTCATTCCATGATGGGAGAAGTAACACCGAAGATGGCAGAGGCCGTGTCCGCCAGCCCGGCAAAAAAATTGCTCATACCCCTTTCCCAGGAAAATGTCGAAATCGTGGGAATAACTCCAATTCCGTTTCCCCATTTTATTGAGGCCCTTATACAGGAAAATTTGAAAAACTTTTACGATGA
>SDBT01015874.1_pt1 | contig 11955 bp, 7 predicted proteins | sample 2277101 | NCBI WGS metagenome assembly SDBT01 (sample SAMN10404973, study PRJNA504765) | marine sediment metagenome | isolation source: marine sediment core GS10_PC15, 103 cmbsf | place: Arctic Ocean: Southern Knipovich Ridge | collected 2010
TTTTTTGAAGCAGGAAAATATTGCGAGATTGGATGTCGTGAATTATATTTCGCACGGTATATCAAAAGTTGAGGAGCAAAATCATATGGAGGATCCCGAAATAGAGCCATCCATGGAGCAAGATAGCGAAACGATTCAAGAATCCACCTCAAGAAGTCCCTTGGAAATCTACGCCATTAATTTGAATGCCTTGGCCAAAATTGGCAAGCTGGATCCCCTTGTGGGGCGTGAAGCCGAAGTCGAGCGTTCCATTCAGATTTTGTGCCGTCGGCAGAAGAACAACCCTGTGCTGCTGGGCGAAGCGGGAGTGGGCAAGACGGCGATCGTGGAGGGTTTGGCCCAGAAGATCGTGAACAATGACATTCCGGAGCTGCTGGCGGGTCGTCGGGTGGTGGTGCTGGATCTGGCGATGATGGTGGCTGGGACCAAGTACCGCGGGCAGTTCGAGGAGCGAATAAAGGCGGTGATGAACGAGGTGCGCCGGGTCAAGAATGTGATCCTGTTCATCGACGAGCTTCACACGCTGGTCGGAGCCGGTGGGGCTGAAGGCGCCATCGACGCCTCGAACGTTCTGAAGCCGGCCTTGTCGCGGGGCGAGATTCAGACCATCGGCGCGACGACGATGGACGAGTACCGCAAGTACATCGAGAAGGACGCGGCGCTGGAGCGGCGGTTCCAGCAGGTGATAGTGGATCCGCCCAACAAGGAAGAGACACTGGCGATCCTTGAGGGTCTGCGAGACCGATTCGAGGCCCACCACCGGGTGCGTATGACCGACGAGACCCTGGCCAGGGCGGTGGAGCTGTCCGGCCGGTACATCACGGGGCGCGTGCAGCCGGATAAGGCTATTGACGTAATCGACGAGGCTGGGGCGCGGGTGCGCCTGAAGAGCATGACCAAGCCGCTGGACTTGTCCGATGTGGAGCACCAGATCAAGCATCTGGACGGGGAGAAAGACGAGGCGGTGAAGAACGCCGACTACGAGCGGGCCGCCGAACTGAGGGACAAGCAGGAGACCCTGCGGATCAAGAAACAGGAGATGCAGCAGAGCTGGCGCAGCCGGGCCAAGGAGGTCGACGGCGTAGTTGATGAGGAGGTTATCTCGGAGGTGGTCAGCAAGATGACGGGCGTGCCTCTGACGCGGTTGGCGACGGAGGAGGCCCAGAGGCTGCTGTCGCTGGAGGCTGAGGTGCACAAGCGGGTGATCAGCCAGGACGAGGCCATTCACGCGGTAGCCCGCAGCGTTCGCCGCTCGCGGTCGGGTCTGAAGGATCCGAAGAGGCCCATGGGTTCGTTCATATTTATCGGACCATCCGGGGTGGGCAAGACGGAGCTGGCCAAGTCGCTGGCGGAGTTTCTGTTCGGTGACGAGCAGGCGCTGGTGCAGCTCGACATGTCGGAGTACATGGAGAAGCACAACGTCAGTCGGCTGGTGGGGGCGCCGCCCGGCTATGTGGGCTATGAGGAGGGCGGGCAGCTTACCGAGCGTATCCGCCGTCGGCCTTATGCGGTGGTGCTGCTGGACGAGATCGAGAAGGCTCACCCGGACGTGTTCAACATGCTCCTGCAGATTATGGAGGAGGGGCGGTTGACGGACTCTTTCGGTCGGCACGTGGACTTTAAGAACACCATTCTGATCATGACCAGCAACATCGGCGCCGACAAGATCACGCACCAGGCTGCTTTCGGCTTTGAGCGTCGCGACGAGCAGGTCAGTTATGAGCGGATGAAGGAGATGCTCAAGTCGGAGGTGGAGCGGTATTTCCGGCCGGAGTTTCTCAACCGCGTTGACGAACTGGTGGTCTTTAGCAAGTTAAATCATCACGACCTAGAGCAGATTGTGGAATTGGAGGTAGCGAAGGTCGCCGAACGGCTGAGTCAATACGGGCTGGTTTTGGACCTGGCGCCGGAGGTCAAGGAGTTCCTGATCGAGAAGGGTACCGATGAGAAGTTCGGTGCCCGGCCGCTGCGTCGGTCCATCGAGAATCACATTGAGGACTCGCTGAGCGAGCGGATTTTGCGAGGAGACTTCCGGGGCAAGGATAAGGTGGTCGCCACGATGTCGGGTGAGGGTGACGGGCGGCGGGTGGAGTTTGAGGCCGTCCAGACCGACAGTGAGCCGGTTGGTGCCGGCGCCGACGCCGGCGATGCTACCTGATCGGGTCAGCGTTGTGGTGACCAGACGGGCGTGAAGTTGTGAGCAAGAAGTTGCGACCGCCGAGCCCGGCTTGGCGGTCTTTTTTTGGCGGGACCCGGCGCGTGGGGCGAGGCGGGGCGCCGAGGCGACGGATTCTTTGGGCGGTCTGATCTTGCCGCCCGCAAGTCCTTCGGTTTCTTGGGTTTGCGATAGTTTGACGTGGGGCAGGTGCCCTGCTTGCAATGTCTGAGGGGGGGCTGATAATGTATGCTGCCGCCGAGCTTCTGGTGACGGCGAAACGGCCAGACTTACCATGCATATTGCCCTTAGACACCGATTCCTGTTGGTCTTTGAGCTGGCGGTGCTGGTGCTGGCGACGGCGGTGTGGCTGGTGTGGCCTGAGGCGGTGTGGCCTATCGCCGTGGTGGCTGCGGCGGTGATGGTAGTTGGGTGGGTGCTGGTGCTGGTGGGTAACTGGCGAATCCACCGGTCGCTCAGTCGGGTGCGTCGGGCGGCTGAGGCTATCGGGCGCGGCGATCTGTCTCGGCGGGTTGAACTGACGGCTGGTGACGAGATCGAGAAGCTTGTCCGGTCGTTTAATCAGATGGCTGATCGGTTGGAACGGACGGTTTCGGAGGAGCGGGAGCTTCAGCGGCAGTTGACCCGCAGCGAAAAGCTTGCAGTGATCGGCGAGCTGGCGGCCACGGTGGCCCACGAGGTTAACAACCCGCTGGACGGGTTACAGAATTGTTCGCGGATCATTCGGCGCTCGGCGGAGGATCCGCAGCGGGTTCGGCATCTGCTGGACCTGATGGACGGGGCGCTGTACCGCATCGAGATGATTGTTCGCCGGCTGCTGACGCTGTCCCGCGACGAGACGACGCGTCTGGTGCCGGGCCGATTGGACGAGATCGTCACCGAGGCGATTGCGTTTCTGGAGCCGCAGGTCGGTAAGCAGGGAATCGATTTGGTGGTGAGAATGCCCGAGCAGCCGATTTTCGTGGCCTGCGACCGACAACAGATGGTGCAGGTGATGATCAACCTGATGGTCAACGGTCTGGACAGCATGTCGGACGAAGGCAAGTTGACGGTGGAGCTGGCCAGCGACAGTCAGGACCGGCTGGCGAGGATACGCGTGCAGGACACGGGCGAGGGCATCGCACCGGAGCACCTGACCAAGATCTTCGAGCCGTTCTTTACGACAAAGCCCGGCGGTGCGGGTACCGGATTGGGGTTGGCTGTGGTAAAGAAGATTGTGGCGGCTCATAACGGGCATGTTCGTGTGGAGAGCAAAGTGGACGTGGGCACGACCTTTACTATAAAGCTTCCGGTTACCAGTCCGAGCGAAGCGGCAGCGGTTCGCGGCCAGCCGGCCGAGGTCAGGTAAGATGGTTTTGGACGGCACATCACCGACGAAGGGCGCGATTCTGGTTGTTGACGACGAGCCGCTCAAACGGATAACACTCCAGATCGAGCTGTCGGAGGCCGGCTACACCGTTTACGACGCGGCCGAACCGCACGCTGCCCTGAGATTGCTCGATTCGAAGCCCGTCGATGTGGTGGTGACCGATTTGAAGATGCCCGGTATGGACGGTTTGACGTTTCTGGAGCACGTCAACGCCAGGCGACCGGACGTGCACGTGATCATGATGACCGCCTACGGGACGGTGGAGACCGCGGTGGCAGCCATGAAGCGGGGGGCTTGTGACTATATCACCAAGCCTTTCACGACGCAGGAGTTGCTGGGCAGGATTGAACCGCTCTTGATGTGCCGCGCCGGAGGCGACTCGGCTGGGGCGGATAGCTCGGTGTCGGGCGATGCTGTGGAGCAGATGGGCCGACTCATCGGTTGTAGCCATCCCATGAGGAACCTGTTTGAACAGATCAGGACGGTTGCGGATAGCGAAAGAACTATTCTGGTGCAGGGCGAGAGCGGTACGGGCAAGGAGCTGGTGACCGAGGCGATTCACGAGCACAGCCGGCGACGCAACAAGCCGTTGATCAAGTTCAGCTTTGCCGCCCTGCAACCGACGGTGCTCGAGAGTGAGTTGTTCGGCCACGAGAAGGGAGCGTTTACGGGCGCTATTCGGCAAAAGGCCGGTCGCTTCGAGCTGGCCCACGGGGGCACGCTGTTTCTGGACGACGTCGACGATATTCCGCCGGAGCTGCAGGTCAAGTTGCTGAGAGTTATCGAGCATCAGCAGTTTGAGCGGGTCGGAGGCGAGGAGCCGGTGCGGGCGGACGTTCGGCTGGTGTGTGCGACCAAGAACGATCTGCGCCAGCTTGTGCAGCAGGGGCAGTTCCGACAGGATCTGTACTATCGGTTGCACGTGATCCACCTGATGATTGCCCCGCTTCGAGATCGGATTGAAGATGTCCCTGTTTTGGCCAACCATTTTGTTGCCAAGCATGCCTCTGCGTCCAGGTCGGGGCGTGTTCCGGTGGTCTCGCCTCATGCCATGGAGCTATTGATGCGACATAGCTGGCCTGGGAACGTCCGCGAGCTGGAGCACGTTATCGAGCGGGCGTTGGCTTTTTGTGATGGCGATGAGTTGGGGCCGCAATATATTCCGCCATTGGGTGAGCCGGAGGAGGCGGGGCAGCAGATGGCGGCGTTTCACGAGATCCCCAAGCCGCTGACCGATGCGGTGGCCGACGTAGAAAGTAAGCTGATCGCCTCGGCGATGCGGCAGGCCGACGGCAACCAGGCGCAGGCGGCCCAGATCTTGGGGATCCCACGCACTACCCTTCGCGACAAGATCGCCAAGTACGCGATCAACAACATAGCCAGTAGTTGAGCTATCCCGGCCCGGGCGTCGGCGCGGGAGCGCGAGGCCGGTGACCGGCATTGTGCCTGCGCCTGCCCTGGGAAATGGGCGGTTATTCGGCGATTTTTCTGCCTGACGGATATCCGTCAGGGGTCGGCGGCGGACGGAAAACCCGCACAGTCATAACCCATTGATTGATAACGGGTTGCTGCCTGCAATCGGTGTTATGAGACGCAAGTGACGGCTATCCGTCTGATTTTGGCTTGCTGATGGCTTGGCGGGCATGAGGACCGATATTGCGGTGATCGACGCAAGCTGTTGCGTTGAAGTAGGTTATAGGTCGTTAGTCTACAGCGGCGGTTGACGTTGCACGGCGGTACGGGGATTGCTCTACATACAGCGTCGCACTGGCAGACGGTCGGGGTCTATCGTGAATCAGGCCTCGTAATTTGACTATTGTTGTAACCTGTTAAGCCACAGTTAATTCCGTTTTAGCGCGGTTAAGTCAAAGTTATTGGGCTCGCCGCTTCGATATAGGAGAAAAGGTACCTGTCCGCCGGTGGTGGAGGCGAGAGCGAGCGGGCGGGTGGGTAAGAGCGAACGTCACAAATAGCAGGAGAGATCAAGATGCGAGTGACTGTGTGGCTGGTGTTGCTAGGTGTACTGGTGTTGATGGCGCCGGTTGGGGCGCCTGCTGACGAGCCGGGAGGAGTGGTTTTAGCGTCGGCGAGTCAGGGGGTTGTTCAGGACCGGATGGCCCGATTGGAGGCGTTGGTTGCGGAGCAGCAGGAGAAGATCGAGGCTCTGCAGACGCGGAAGGCCGAGTCGCTGGATGCGGCGAGGGTGGATCAGGTCAAGGAGTTGGTGCAGGAGGTGATGCGGGACTCTGAGTTCCGTGAGAGCCTGTTCCCCGACACGGTGCAGGTAGGGTATGACAAGGGCTTCTACCTGCGGAGTGCTGACGAGCAGTTCCTGCTGAAGATCAACGCGGCGATGCAGATCCGGTATACGTATTACAACGACCAGAACCGGAATCGCTCGGTTACGCCGCGGCAGCGGTACTCCGACCGCAGTGGGGTAGAGATGGAGCGCGTCTATGTAGGCTTTAGCGGGCACCTGTTCGGTCCGGACCTGACCTACAAAATCTTGGTCGAGTCGCACTCGGACATTGCGAACCGTTGGCAGAACTACTATGCGTGGGTCAACTACCGGTTCGCGGACGAGCTGAATGTGATGGCCGGTTTGTTCAAGCCGCCGTTTGGTTTGCAGGAGCTTACCAGCGACCTGCTGCAGATGTTTGCCGATCGAAGCATGGCCAATGAGCTGTTCAATCTGGACCGGTCGGCGGGCGTTCAGGTTTGGGGCGACGTGTTGGACAAGAAGCTGACGTACAAAGTGGCCCTGACGAACGGTTGGAACAACGAGGCCGGTCGGTTCGGGCAGTCGGATCCGGTTCGCGAGCTGGACCAGAACCCGGCGATTACAGGCCGGGTGGTGTGGCACGCGATGGGCAAGGTTGGTCCGGGCGAGTCGGACCTGCAGTATCACGAGGACCCGGCGTTGGACGTGGGGCTGAGCATTGGCTACATGGACGATAACGGTGACGTCGGCGATCCGGGTATTCTCTATGCGATTCCGGATCTGTTCCGTGACGGTGTGGGAGGTTTTGGGTTCACGAACATGCGCGGTACGGACGTGTTGCAGCTTGGCGCGGATGCCCATTTCAAGTATCGGGGGCTCGCAGCGACGTGGGAGTATTGGCTGAGGGTCGTGGACGTAACTGATACGAACCTGTTGGGTCTGGCGGCTCCGTATTTCCTGGCGACGGGCGATGACAGTACCTTCCATCAGCAGGCGATGCAGCTGCAGGTGGGCTACTTCATCATCCCGAAGAAGCTGGAGGCGGTGACCCGGCTGGGCGCCGTTTGGGACATCGGTCCGGGCGGCGAGGGCGTGTGGGAGTACGCCGGCGGCGTCAACTACTACTTCCAGGGACAGAACTGCAAGCTGACGGTTGACGTAACCAAGATTAATGAGCTGGCTGTGCGAAGCGTGATGGGGAACTACATCGACCTCAACGACGACCTGACGATGTTCCGGGTGCAGCTACAGGTGATGTTCTAGTAGCGAGTGCTTAACTTTCACGGATCTACCAAGGAATGGGTCGGTCCGAAACAATTGGTGAAGATCAAAAAACCGGGAGGTAATTGACAATGCGTTTTGGGAGCAAGATTCTGGTGATGCTGGCCTCTAGTGTGATCCTTTTCAACGTGGGTTTGGGTTGTAACCTCAACGTAGACCCCGCCGTGGTTGAGAACGGATTGCAGGGCTTGGCTGTGGGCTGGTTCAATGGCGTGTTTGACACGGTAACCGGCCTGCTGCCGCTGGGCACTGACGGCCAGGCAGTAGTGAACGTTGTTAATGATGTTCTTGACGAGTCAGTTAGGGTGACCGTAGATCGGCTAGTTCCGGACGCTCCGGTCTATCCGAACTAAGCAAGACGGGTGTCCTGCAAGCCGGTGTGGTGCCGGATTGCAGGTGTGCAAGCAGTTTGCGGCGAGGAGATATGGGCGGTATCTCCTCGTCGCTTTGCGCGCCGCGCAGAGGTGCTGGCGGGCGGCTGCGAGCCTATAGTTTAGTTGTATGACTGTATGACTGTATGACTGATTGGGATGAGCGAAGAAAGACCTAGCGCGGGCAGATGGAAGTGGACGGGGCTGGCGGCGGCGTGTCTGGTGGTGGCGGGAGTTTGGTATGCGCTAAGCTGGCGTATTCCGCCGACGGTGGTGGCTTGGCGGGGTGACTATGACGCGGCAGTGGCTGAGGGCAGGCAGCGCGGGATGCCGGTATTGATCGACTTCTGGGCTGATTGGTGCGGACCGTGTCGGGCGATGGAGCGGACGGTTTTTTCCAGGCCGGAGGTGGCGGCAAGCATTGAGCGGCTTGCCGTGCCGCTGAGGGTTGACCTGAGTGTGGAGCGACGTACGGAGGGCGGGACGATGCTGGCGAGGCGATTCGAGGTGTCGGCGCTGCCTACGTTTGTGGTGATCGACGCGTGGGGGCAGGTGGTAGCGCGGCGCAGCGAGGCCATGTCGGCCGAGAGGTTTGTGGCGTTTTTGGAGCGGGCGGTTGCTCAGGCGGACGGGGTGGGTCGCAGTTTGGAGCGTAGGAACTGACCGGTGTAGCTCGAGGCGTTTTTGGCCAGGTCTTCGGGGGTGCCTTCGGCGACGACGCGGCCGCCGGCATCGCCGCCCTCGGGGCCTAGGTCGATGATCCAGTCGGCCATTTTGATCACATCCAGGTTGTGCTCGATGACCAATATGGTGTTGCCCAAGTCGGCGAGGCGATTGAGCACGTTGAGCAGGTTGTGAATATCGGCGAAGTGCAGTCCGGTGGTGGGCTCGTCGAGGATGTATAGGGTGCGTCCGGTGGCGGTCTTGCCCAGTTCGGTGGCCAGTTTGACGCGCTGCGCCTCGCCTCCGGAGAGGGTGGTGGACGGCTGGCCCAGGCTCATATAACCGAGCCCGACGTCGTTGAGGGCGGCCAGGAGTTGCCTGATGGCGGGGAAGTTTTCAAAGAATTTGAGGGCCTCCTCGAGGCGCATTGCGAGAACGTCGGCGATGTTCTTTCCGCGGTATCGGATTTCGAGGGTTTCGCGGTTATATCGCAGTCCTTTGCACTCCTGGCAGGTTACGAAGACGTCCGGGAGGAAGTGCATTTCGATCTTTTTGGTTCCCTGGCCTTGGCAGGCTTGGCATCGTCCGCCCTTGACGTTGAAGCTGAATCGTCCGGGCTTGTAGCCGCGGATCTTGGCCTCGCGGGTTTTGGAGAAGAGTTGTCGGATCAGATCGAAGACTCCGGTGTAGGTGGCCGAGTTGCTTCGTGGTGTTCGTCCGATGGGCGATTGATCGATTTCTATGACTTTGTCTACGCGTGAGGCCCCGACCAGTCGCTCGTGCTTGCCGGGCTTATCGTGTGAGTTGTAAAGGCGGCGGCGCAGGGCCCGCAGCAGGGTCTGTGTGACCAGGGTGCTCTTGCCCGATCCGGACACGCCGGTGACGCAGGCGAAGACCCCCAGCGGGAATCGGACCCGTATATCCTTGAGATTGTTTTCGGCTGCTCCGCGGATTTCGATGGTGTTTTGAACTTTCACTTTTCTTCGCCGCCGCGGCAGCTCGATGCGGCGTTTGCCGGTGAGGTAGTCGGCCGTTATTGACTCGCCGTTGCCCAAAATGTCTTTAAGGGTGCCCTGGGCGACGATTCGGCCGCCGTGGGCTCCGGCGCCGGGGCCCATGTCGATGATGTGATCGGCGGCGTGTATAGCGCCCTCGTCATGCTCGACGACCAGGACGGTATTGCCCATTTCCGTCAGGTGTTTGAGGGTGCCGATCAGTTTGCGGTTGTCGCGTTGGTGCAGTCCTATTGTCGGTTCGTCGAGTACGTAACAGACACCGACCAGGCCGCTGCCCACCTGGGTGGCGAGTCTGATGCGCTGGGCCTCGCCGCCGGAGAGGGTGGCACTGGTGCGGTCGAGCGTTAGATAGCCGAGGCCCACATCGTACATGAATCGCAGGCGATGTTTTACCTCCTTGAGGATGGCCTTGGCTATCAAGGCCCGCTCGCCGGTCAGCTTTAGGGCGTCGAAGAATTCGCTAGCTTTTTCTATGCTCAAGTCGGTGACTTCCCGGATGTTTATTCCGTCGATGCGGACGGCCAGGGCCTCGGGCCTGAGGCGGGCGCCGTCACAGCCCTTGCAGGGATGCTCGGACAGGTAGCTATGGAGTCGGGCCTTTACGTATTCGCTGTCGGTCTTTTCCCATCGGCGCTGGAGGTTGGGGATGACGCCCTCGAAGCGCATTTCGTAATCCTGTTCGTCCTGTTCGGAGGTGCCGTACATGAGGATGTTGCGGACCTGCTTGGGCAGGAGTCGGTAGGGGGTGTCGGCGGCAATGTCGAAGTTGCGGCAGAACTGGCGAAGCAGGCGGTTATAGAAGATATTCATGCGCTTGCCGCCGCGTCGCCAGGCGTCGATGCATCCCTGTGAGAGGGGCTTGTCGGGGTCGGGCACGACCAGGTCGGGATCGAACTCCAAGATAGTGCCCAGACCGTCGCAGGACTGGCAGGCGCCGTAGGGACTGTTGAAGCTGAACAGTCGTGGGCTGAGCTCCTCGAGGTTGGCTTGGGGATGGTCAGGGCAGGCGTAGTGTTCGCTGAAGATGAGGTCGGACCATTTGGCGGTCGCCTTCGACGAGCGGCTGTTCTCGTGCGAGATGAGCAGCACCCCGTCGGCCAGGCGCAGTGCCAGCTCGATCGAGTCGGTCAGTCGGGCGCGGATGTCGGGCTTGACGATGAGTCGGTCGATGACGGCCTCGATCTTGTGCTTGCGATTCTTGTGCAGTTTCGGCGGCGACTTGACGTCGCAGATCTGGCCGTCGACACGGATGCGAACGAAGCCTTCGCGTTGAATGCGCTGGAAAACCTCGCGGTGCTCGCCTTTCTGGCCGCGGATCATGGGGGCCAGCACCATCATGCGCGTTTGATCGGGCAGTTGCAGGACGGTGTCGGTGATCTGGGTGACGGTCTGGCTTTTGATGATTTTGCCGCACACGCGGCCGGTGGACTTTTTTATCCAACAGTGCGGCTGGCCGACGCGGGCGAAGAGCAGCCGCAGATAGTCGTAGAGCTCAGTGGTGGTGGCCACGGTCGAGCGGGGGTTGGCTCCGCCGGATCGCTGCTCGATGGCGATGGTGGGTGGCAGTCCCTCGATGTGGTCTACGTCGGGTTTCTGCATCTGTTCGAGGAACTGGCGGGCGTAGGCCGAGAGCGATTCGACGTACTTGCGTTGTCCCTCGGCGTAGATGGTGTCGAAGGCCAGCGAGCTCTTGCCCGAGCCGCTCAGGCCGGTGATGACCACCAGCTTGTCGCGCGGGATGGCTACGTCTATGTCGCGCAGATTGTGCTCGCAGGCGCCTTGGATGATGATTTGCTGGGCTGAGTCGCTCACGGGCTGGCTCCGTGTCTCATGGTCGCTTCCGGGCGGTAAGAGCGCAATTCTCCATGATGTCAAACTATCCATGTTACCGCATGGGCCGGGGAAGGCAACGCCCTGGCCCGTGCCAGAGATGGCGACCCGCGCCCGGCGGTCATTGGCGGCGGTGGCGCCAGGGCGTTTTGAGCTGGTGGGGTGGCCGTCTGGTCTGGGCAACAGTGGTCCCCCAGCCGGTGTGATAGGTGCCGGCCGGGTGGGCGATGGGCCCGGTCGCTGAGCGGAAACGGGGCTTTTGCGGCCGTTTGTGCGGTCAAGCGGCGGGTCAGATTAACTGTAAGAGTATCTTGCGGTAGCGCGGTGCGAAGATGTTCTGGGCGTCTGGCAGTTCGAGCTCACTGGCGTCGAGTGTGATCGGGGCTTGGCCGTCGTATTCGATTTGCCGCTGGTTGCCTGCGGGGTCGACGAGGACAACTCGGGCCACCTGCCGATCGTCCAGCAGCAGCCGCCGCAGGTCGATCTGGACCGAGTCGATGCCGCCCAGGGGGATGATCTCGACGGCCTTGGGCTTTGTGTGGGCGGCCAGCATACCGGCGGTGGTGATGCCCAGCCACTCGCGCCGTTGGCCTCGCATGTCGAAAAAGAGCAGGCCCGGTCTGTTTACCACGTCCATGGTGTGGCCTTGCCAGGTGGCGGTGGCCTGGGAGAAGTCCTTGCCGCGAATAGCGACGCCGAACTGGGGCAACGTCCAGCCGGCGACGTCCCAGGGCTCCTGGCCGCGGTTGACATATACCGTGGTGTCGTTGGCGTAACGGACGGTCAGGCGATGGATGTCGTTCGGTTCATGGCGGACTTCGCCGATGCGCTCGAGCCCGACGTGCTGGTGGAAGGGTACGCCCAGGTAATACTCGCGGGCCATCTGCTCGACCGATACGGCAAAGGGTGCGCTAATGACAAAATGCAGCGGCGTGTGTCCGAATAATAGGCTGGTCGAGCGGTAATCGTCGATGAAGGGCTGCCGGTAGTGCTTGGGCCGGACTCGACCGGCGTGGTCGGTGTTATAG
>SDBT01015875.1_pt1 | contig 11954 bp, 14 predicted proteins | sample 2277101 | NCBI WGS metagenome assembly SDBT01 (sample SAMN10404973, study PRJNA504765) | marine sediment metagenome | isolation source: marine sediment core GS10_PC15, 103 cmbsf | place: Arctic Ocean: Southern Knipovich Ridge | collected 2010
AAAAATACCCTGAAAGCGAATACGCCAAGAGGGCCAGGGAAAGACTATCGGGGCTGGGAAAAACGGACTGGGGGAAATGATGTTTGGCGTAATTTGGGCTGTGGTGATCAATTTGAGGTGCTTAGATTGTGTTTATATATCTTTAAAATTCCCATAGTTACAATACTGGCAAGGAAGCTATACCGGGCCTGGCAACGGCTTGGGTTTTGATGTTGCAAGGATATCTTTGATCGGCTTCACAGTCACGCCAGCTCGGCATTAAGGGTAGTGGGTTTAGGAGTTGGCTATGTCTTGGGACGATTATCACGAATATCAACAAGAAGCAGCCATGGAGGGGTTTCTTGAGGAAGAGTTACGGCGGATCTCCGAAGACCCGGTGTTCCGCTATTTGGCCGTTTTCGGCGATGCAATCGAAGCACGCGTCAAGCGTTGCCTAGCTCAGGCGCAAACCTTGAGTGAACGGGGATACCCTGGCGCAGCACTCACTCGTGCTGCATCTGGGATCGAAGTCACAATCCGCTTCTTCTTAGCGCGACCTCTGGTCCAAGGCGCATTCCTTTCAGGCGAGTGGGCAGAGCTTTTGTCGAAAAAATTACTTCGCGGCCGAACAGCTGAGGACAGGGACTTGCTCCCTGCTATCCTTCGCAACTGGAAGATTGATATCACTAGTGTTAAGTTGTCAGATGGATCTCAAGCGTGGGAGCAGATAATCAAGAAGGTGTGGCTGCGCCGTAACGACTATCTTCACAAGGCAGATGACGCTTCGGCTGAAGATGCTTTGCTTGCCATTGAGTGCCTGACCACCCTGCTAGATCAGGTGGTTGATCCGCTTGCAACGAAACTTGGCTTCACACGAGTGCAGACGGGGTGCTGGTCAGTAGTAAACGTGAAGAATCCGCCGGAGTTTCCCAATTTAAATCCTCCCAGGACGTACCCCCGGCAAGATCCGTTTGTGACATGAGACTTTCGCAGCGTGCCTCCTCAATTAACCGCTTGTGAACAATGGCACTGCCGAACCACACGCTTAACTTGAGCGCGGGGTGACAGCGGTTGCAAAAAGAAGGCTCAGAGCGCCGCGCCAAGTTAGCTTCGCGTAGATCAAGATCTCTAAATGAATGAAGAATACGACGTTGATGTACTTTATAAGTATAGAGATATAAGCGGAAAAAACGCTAAGTATGTTGAGCGGATTTTTACCCACGGTGAAGTATATCTTTCTAAACCACTTGATTTTAATGACCCATTTGATTGCAGGCCAAAATTCTCACTAAAGGCAAATGAGGACCAGATAAAAAAATAATGAACTACCCCGCCGCAAGCGGACGGGGTATCTGCCAAAGGAAATTTTCATTCTTGACGCCGCAAGCAGCGGGGTAGTTCATAAAGGTCTCTACTATTGGCACCACGGAAACAATGTCGGGAAACAGACGAACAGATATGAGCAGGGTTGCCAAGACCATGATGCCGGGAAATCTGTATCGTGCCAACGCAAAGGCTGCAGGGGTGCCAATCACGAGCGAGATAGCCACGGACAGCAGTGCCACTTGAATGCTGACAAAGGCAGCCCGAACAAAACTGCCCATGGCAACAAGGCCTTGAAACTGTTCCATTGTAGGGTGATAAGGCCAAAGCGGTATGGGAGCCCCGCCGGTCACTACGCTTGAACGATCGCTAATAGAATACTTGAACATCACAAAGATAGGTGCCAGGACCACGAGAATCATCAAAACCATGCAGGCAAACCATATGATTCTACTTGAGGTAAACCTTTTGGCCATAACTCGTCCTGCCCCTCACACTCTGACTAATTGTCTTCTAAGCCATTTTAGGCTGTGAAAAATAAAGACGGTGGAAACAATGATCAAGAAAAGCAGCACCAAAGCAATAGCACACGCCTCATTGGGATTTCTCCATTCATGGTAAGCCCGTTCTATCAGGGTAGCAAGCAAAGGGTAGCTTCCTGCCAGTATGAAGGGAAAGATGAATTCCTTCCATACCTCAATTGATCTTAGGACCAGCACCGTTGACATGGCCGGTGTGAGCAGGGGCAGGGTTATCCTGAAAAACGTCTGCCTGGCGTTTGCCCCCAGGGTCTTTGCTGCTTCGTACTGGTCTTTGCTTATGGCTTGGAGCCCTGCAAGAATGATCAGCATGGAGATGGGCATGTCCCGTCACACTTTCCCGAACATCGAGACCATAAGGGCAAATACACCAGATCCACGCCAGTCAATAGGATAGGAAATTACCCGGAAAGGGAAAAAGGCGTGTCGTCCCATTAGGACGTCATTGATGTGGCCCACCGGAAAATCAAACATGATGTAGAGCATGATTGCAGTAACAATGGTGGGAACGGCCAGAGGAAGAATAAATACGCTTCTTATTACACCCCTTCCTTTGAACTCGTGCACGACAAGGAAGGCAGCAACCATCCCCATGATGAGTTCCAAAGGGGTGCCGACAAGGGTAAACCAGATGGTTCGGACAAAGGCCTGCTTGAATTCCAGGCTCTTTGAAAGTTCAACAAAATGAAAAGCAGTTGGGAATAGCGCACCCTGCGGGGTTACTTGGGTCAAGGCCAATTCAACGACCTTGAACAATATGATCAGCAGGAATCCGATCAGATATAGTACTGCCGGCGTAAGGATGAGGATTCCGAACAGATTATGTGTGATTTTTTTGTATCTCACAGAGCGCACTGAGTTTTCGGCGAATCCCCGCTATTGCGCTATTTTGGATATTTATCTCGGAGAATTTCGTTTACTCTCGGCACGTAAATGCTTTCAAGCCTTTGCTTGATATGTGTCCTGTCCACCCTTCCTCCCTTGCCGTAGTTTTCTCCTACAACAATGTCATACCATGCTCTCAGATATATCTTTCCTACATCAGAGTACTCGGGCAACAAAGGAACAGTGTGATCGCCGTTCAGTTCTATTTGGTTTATCGAGACATCGAACACATCTGCCATCCAACCCACGGGAAAGGCCTTTTCAAGGTTTGCCATTAATCTTTTCTAATAGGCATCATGCCGAAGACCTTGCATTCGGACAGGTGATTTTCATGGCTTGTTATCCATTTAGCCAGCTCTGCAGACAATTGGGGATGGGACGCGGTCTTGGGAATGCCCCACCACCAACCTGCAGTTCCGGCCTTCCTGTTGCCCGCCCTGTGAGGGCGACCCTCAGAATCAAGCCCAAAGGAATTTCCCTTGGGCATTACAGCTACACCCAAGTCATCTGGATTTGCCAGATACCCCTGCATGTGGGGATGTGTGCCGCCATGGATAAAGAAAGAATCGATTTGGTGCATCATGGCCAGGAATACCTTTCCGTCTTTCATGGCGTTCCAAATGCCGCCGCCACTCCACGGGTCCTGCCACATACCGGGGTGATAAAGCCTGTTTTTTCTGTATACTGCCTCCCACACGAACATATCCACAACCGGGTCTGTCGACATCTTCAGAACATCCCGGGCGGTTCCACCCATTTGGTAGATTCGATCAACCAGCCCCACAACTGTGCCTCCATATTTTTTGCCGCGATGGGCCATGCGAGGCATCTCGATGCCGTAGTAAGCTGTATGTGCCCAGTAGTAGGAGACAACAAAAAGATCATAATAATCCCACAAATTGGGGTCTGTTTCCAGCTGGTAGCCGGCGGGCAGACCATAGCCATTGTCTTGTTGGAGCAACGCATTGATTCTTGTCTCAAATTTTTTCCAATCCCGCACAGCTACCCTCACCTTGGACTTCAGATAAGTCATCATTCTGGTTTCCAGTTTTCGCGGGACATAGTAAAGCTTTCCGTCAATCGTACCAAGCTCAACTGCTTTTGGTTCATACTGGGCTTTGAGCCTTTGCAATTGCTCTGTGCTTATAAGGCGGTCAAAAGGGGTCATAAACTCTCTAAGGGGTCTTGTCATCTCCAAGGGGACCTTGACCAGGCCGACAGCCTGCCTTCCGCTGTCACGTTCCAGTTTCAGCATGACTTCAAGGTCCCAGAATTTGTCAAAAGAGACCACCACAATGTCCACGTCATGCTTGTTTTCAAACGGTACAATGATGTTGTCCTGAAACCAGCTATCCTGAATAGCCATCATCCTGACTAGGAGGACAAAGCTCCTTTTTTCTTTTGACAATGCCGAGTGTGGTAGCAATAGGATGGAAAGGGCAGTCAACATGCACATTACAATGATCTTCCTTGATGATCTCATCGCTCCTACCTCCTTGTCAGGAAGGTTTGCCTTGCCCCTAGCTTCCTTTTTTCAAAAGGGAGCAGTACTTTGGACTCGGAAAGTTCGTCATGTTCCAAGCTCCCAGTCAAGAGGGATGAGTGTGGCAGAAGATGATTACTGTTCAGGTACCCATGTCCAGTTGAGTCTGTTCTGGGCCAACTGGATAGTCCAGTCCAATACAAGGCCCAATATGCCTATGGCAACGACAACTGCCATGAGCCTGTCATATTCCATGGTGTCTCTGGCGTCGTTGATAAGATACCCAAGACCGCTCGAGATACCCAGAAATTCGGCCGGTACCAGGACGATCCATGCCACACCAAGGGCAAGACGCAGGCTGGTAAATATGTGAGGGACAGAGGAGGGGATAATGATACGAAATATCAATTGATGGTCTTTTGCACCCTGGTTTCGGGCCATGTCAATCCACCGGGGATTCACACGTGAAACCCCGAGTGTCGTATTCAAGACAATGGGCCACACGGTCGCCATTGTTATCAAGAAATAGATAGCAGACTCAAAGGTAGCAAAAATGAGTAGTGCTATTGGCATCCACGACAGGGGACTGATCATTCTCAAAAACTGCAGGGGTGGATACGTAGTCATCCTCAGCCTGGCATAATATCCGATAAGCAGACCAGAGGGGAGCCCAAACAAGAATGCTATCAAGATACCGACTACCACTCGTCTGAGGCTTGCGACTGCCGAAGACCAGAATTCCGTGTCCAACAAAAGAAAATAGAGGGACTTTGCTGTTGGTATGGGCAAAAAACTTGCAAACTGCTCATAGCCTGGTCTGCTAAAAATGAAATGGCCTATGACGGCCCACAGCAAAAACAGAATCAGCGTTCCGCAGATTCCATACCCAATTTTGGAAGCCGGTCTTTCTTGCGCTGCAGCCCCCGGCTTCTTTGAATGCTTTGCAAGGTATTTGCTGAGAAATCTCATAGGTCTATAACTTCTTCTCTGTCCCAGGGACGTTCAACATCCACAGAGCCAAACCTCTTTTGTCCGCCCACATCGGCAATGGCCCTCTTCACAAAGGTGTCATCAACAAGGTCCCTTGCTGCAAAATTAGGATCCAGTTTTGTCAAAAACGTGGCGTTGCCTTGGACAAGCGTATGGCTCATTTCCTTTACCATGGTTCGGGTTGCAGAAGGATATGGGTAAGGCTGAAACCCAATCCTGCTGACACCCCAGTTGGGATGGTGAATCGCCTGTGGAGTGACGCCACTACCATATGTGGCAAAACCATATCCCATGAAGGCCCGCAGCAGTATTTTCTCCGGGATGGGTAAGTAATTGCTCCCTTCCCGACTCAATATGTGTGCCGTTTCTGCTGGATTGTTCAAAATCCACAACTGGGCCCTTACAATGGCATTGGTGATCTTTTGAACAAAAACCGGTCTTTTGCGGCAAAACATTTCATACATTACAACCACACAACACGGATGGTTTTTCCAGATATCTCCGGTAAAACGCATTATCTTGGCCCCGATCTTCATTTCGGCAATGGCATTGTAGGGTTCGGCAACGATATAGCCGTCTATTTTGTTGCCTGCCAGAGCTGCGGGCATCTCAGGTGGAGACACTATAAAGAGATTAACTTGATTAGGTTCAAGCGGTATTGAGTGGTTCTGAATAACAGGTTTGAGTCCGACCTTTCTCAATCCCATTTGCAGCAATGTGTTATGCATGGAATACCAGTACGGCACTGCTATGCGCTTTGCGCCAAGATCAGCAAAGCCGTTTATGCCGGAACTGCCTTTGACTGTGACAGCACTGCCGTTTGTGTGGTTCCATGCCAGGACCTTGATGGGGACATTGTTGTTGAAGCGCATCCAGATAGGTATAGGAAGCAACATGTGAGTGACATCGAATTTTCCGGTCAAGAAGGACTCCGCCAAGGTTGACCAACTCCGAACCCTCATGGGCATGTCAACCTCCAGGCCTTCTTCTTGAAAGTACCCGTTTGCATGAGCGATCAACAGGGGAGTTGCATCGGTTATGGGCAAATATCCGATGCGCAAGTGATTATCCCTTTCTCTTGAATATGTCCTGCTTGTTTTAAGCGACACGGGCAGAGCGCATATGGTCGCTGCTGCCGCCTTCAGAAAATCTCGTCTGCTTGTGCGCATCACAACCTCCACTACACCACAGTATTTCCGGTAATGGTCGTTCCCAACCGTTCAAGAATTCTTTTTCGTGTATGAAAAACTGAATCGTCAGTCATCTTTCTCGGATACTTGAGATCTACGTCGATTACCTCCCAAATGCGGCAGGGTCGACCGCCAAACAACACAACTTTGTTTCCCATAAGCACTGCCTCATCGATGTCATGGGTAACAAAAACCGCTGTGAATCGTTCACTCAGCCATATGTTTGTGAATTCCTCCCGCAGACGATTTCTTGTGAATGTATCCAGTGCCCCGAATGGTTCATCCAGAAGAAATACTTCAGGGTGCCCCAAGAGGGCCCTTGCAAGACACGCGCGATACGCCATCCCCAGCGAAAGTTCAGTGGGGTGGCACTTTTCAAAGCCTGATAACCCCACCATCTCGATAAATTTGCTGACACGATCTTCAAGGTTGTCCGTTTCGCCGCGAATCTCACAGCCAAAGGCAATGTTTTCATGTACATTGAGCCAGGGAAGGAGGCTTGGCTGTTGGAAAAGCATGGATATGGATGCGTCCGGGCCAACAACTTTCCGGTCATCGACCTGTATTGTTCCGGAACAGGGAGGCATCATGCCCGCCAGGATTCTAAGCAGGGTAGATTTTCCGCACCCGGACTCGCCCAGGATTATCACAAAGTCACCTTGTTCGACCTCAAGACTAATGTCTTTCAGGACAGGTAACAGCCTGCCTCCTGGAAGGCTGAAGGTTTTGCTGAGGTTTTTGATTTGAATTTTCATAATTGCGAAAGTTGAGCCCATCACGGGCACACTTCAACATCTGTGACCAGAAGCAGAAACCATGCCGGAATATTGTCGGAAAACAATATGTTCAGAATTACAGAGGATGCGGGGCCGTTGACAGGAAATATCATGAGCTGTCAGCGATCTGGGTGGGTGGGAACAGGCCGGCTCAATTTGTCAAAGTTTTGACGGCTTCGCAAATCCTGCCGTGCGGGGTCAGGATATTGAAGGCTGTGGCAGCCAAGTGTCGGCAAAAAAAAGCGGCAGTTCGGCCGCGCAAATCGGGCCGACGATTACGTTCCAACCTGTATTATCTCTAAGTTCATCGCCGACGGTTGCGGCCAGGCCGGGCAGGATGATCTGCCGGCGAGAAGCGCTGGCCGTAATCCCTGAACCAAGAAGGTCCTTTTCCAGCTGCTCTGCTGTCATGCTTTCATAGATTAGGGCCATATCTACAGTGTTTCCCTTTGTGTCGGTGAAAAGCAGAAAAAAAGGGCTCTTTGTTGTGCTCAGAACCGATGTCACAACGTCTTGCGTGTGAACGTTGTTTCCTGAGATCAGACAGGGGCTGTCCGGGCCCGGGGTATTGATTTCCACCAATCCGGCCTGGCCTGGGCGGGGCGCCGTTAGACAGGGGAATTTCGGCAAGATGTCATCTGCGTCCAAGGCAACCTGAAAAGGGTAGTAAAGACTTTCCGAGATATCAGGGCAATCCGCGGGCTTTTTGTCACCGTTTTTCAGGCCTTCGATGAACTGGTAACAGGTTTTGGCCCCACAGGCCCCACAATCTGTTTGGGGGAGGTATCTCGGAAAATCAATTCTGTCTATGTACGCGTCAGCAAACAGCATTGAGAACCTCAAGATAGGCCTTGGCATCGCCCACCGTGTACAAAGAGCCGGTGATGCACACGGCATCTCCAGGAGCGGCCTCTTTGAGGGCAAAGGATAAGGCATCCGGCAAATGGGCTATGACGACCACGTCCTGCTTTAAAGGTCGGACAAATGACGCTAGTTCGTTGGGATCAGCCGCACGCTCATATTGAGGCCGGGTGAGAATCACACGGTGGGCCAAAGCTGTGAGTTCTCGCAGCATCGACTTCCATGCCTTGTCCTGCAAAACACCCACCACCAGGGTCAGGTTACGAAAACCCGGGGTGTTCTGGAGAAACTTTTTGAGCGCTCTTATTGCGGATAGATTGTGGGCACCATCCAAAATAACGTACGGCTTCCTTGAGACAACCTCAAGGCGCCCTGGCCACCGCGTGGAGGCCAGGCCGTGATAGAGTGCCTCATCGGTAAGGTGAACCCCCTTTTCCATGAGCAGTTCCAGTGCCCCCATGGCCAGTGCCGCATTGGTGATCTGGTGGTCTCCCATGAGCCCGACCTTGACCCTCGGCCATTGGTGACTCAAACCGGTGTAGGTGAAGGAGCCTTGCTTGTTTTTGCGGACCCTGATGTGCTTTCCGAACCTGTAGACAGGCACGCCTTTTTGTCGAGCAGCCTGCTCGATGACCTGCAGCGCGCTTTTCTGCCGAGCTGCCGTGACAACGCCAGCGCCGGTTTTTATGATTCCGGCCTTTTCAGCAGCTATCTTGGCCACGGTGTTCCCAAGATATTCTGTGTGTTCCATGCTGATGTTGGAAATGATGCTCACCTTGGGGCGCACAATGTTCGTGGCATCGTAACGGCCGCCCATGCCGGTTTCAAGAACAGCCCAGTCCACCTTTTCGAGACCGAAGTGATACAGGGCCATGGCAGTGGCACATTCAAAAAAGGTGGGGGGCTCGCCCTGTGAGTAGATGCGCTGCACGGCCTCGGCCGCCTGTGCCACAGTCTTGTCTGATACCGGACTGCCGTTTATCTGGATCCTCTCATTAAAGCGGACAAGGTGAGGGGATGTGTAAAGCCCCACCTTGTAGCCGGCACTGACAAGCACCGAAGACAGGAAGGCCGCAATCGACCCCTTGCCGTTTGTGCCTGCAACGTGGATGCAAGAATAAGCATCGTGAGGGTTTCCAAGGCCCCTCATGATACGAGAGATCGGGCCCAGCCCGAACTTTATCCCAAAGCGCCTCAGTCGATAAAGAGCAGCCAGGTGATCGTCAACGGAAGAGAGCATAGGAATGTTTGCGGTGAGCCAGAGTGAGTTAGAGTGCGCTAAGTGCCTAAAGTGAGCCAAAGCATGAAAAGTGCCTAAAGTGAACTAAAATGCCTAAAGTTGTGGGGAGAATCGATTCATACATCTTTGCCGTATAGCGGCTGATTTGGCCTGAGTAAGCCACTGCTACTGAGGCTTTCGTAATGGGCTCAGGTACAAGGCGCGCAAGTCTTGAGGAATGAGGCGTACTTTCGGTACGTCGGAATGACGAAAGACGAAGCGCAACGCCGTAAATGGGCCCATTGCGGAAGCCTCAGTGTTTGAAGCTTCGCTGGCCCGTGTACACCATGGTAGCATCTGCCTCGTTGCAGGCCTCTATGGACTGATAGTCGTTAAGGGAGCCGCCGGGATGGATCACGGCGGATATGCCTTCACGCATACCGACATCCACGCCATCTCTGAACGGAAAGAAGGCATCGCTTACCATGGCTGCTCCTGTCAAGCCGCCTTTGTCTCTGGCTACCCTTTGGTCGATATGCCTTTTCTTGTCTTGGTCGGTGAGCTCGTTGTAGGCAATGCCGAGCTCCTCAAAACAGTGCCGGTCTGCAAGCTTGCGGTAGGCCTTGTCTCTGGCAATCTCGGCCACACCCACTCGATCCTGCTCGCCGGTTCCAATTCCTATCGTGACCTCGTCCTTGACATATATCACCGAGTTAGACGTAATGCCGGACTCTACCAGCCAGCCGAAGAGCATGTCCTGATACTCCTGCTCCGTGGGTTTTCTGTTGATGCGATAGGTCTTTCCTTTGTGTTCGCATTCAGCGAGTTTTAGGTCGTCTTTGGAGCGAGCCTGGGGAACAAACGACCACTGGGCAATGATGCCGCCGTCAATGAGGCTCTTGAATTCCACACATCGTTGGCCCACAAATGTTTGTAGACGGCCCATGTTGGAGATCCTGATGATGCGAAGATTCTTTTTCTTGGCAAAGACGTCCATGACCCCATCCTCAAAGTCAGGGGCCACCACCACCTCGGCATACTGTTGGCTGATGGCCTCTGCTGTTGCCTTGTCCAGTGGCCGGTTCAAACCTATGCAGCCGCCAAAGGCGGCAACGCGGTCTGCCATGTTGGCCTTTGTGTAGGCTTTTTCAAGAGAATCAGCCCGCGCAACCCCGCACGGGTTGTTATGCTTGACGATCACTGCGGTGGGTTTGTCGGAAAAGTATCTCAGGATGTTCAGGCAATTGTCTGCATCGGTAAGGTTGGTCTTTCCCGGGTGCTTGCCTGATTGCAGGAGTTCGATGTCAGAAGCCAGAAATTGGCCGGGCTGAATGGTCTGGGTTTCGCCCAGGATCAGGTTTCCGTTGACCAATTTGTACAGGGCCGCCTCTTGGCCCGGGTTTTCACCGTATCGGAGGCCTTTTTGGAGATTGTCCACTACCCAAACCACCTTTTCGTAAAAAAGGGTCTGACGATTGTCTCCGTCCACAAAGGAGACCTCCATATTCGGGGGAAAGTGGTCATCCATGACGGTTGTGTACATTTTCTTCAGATCTTCAGCCATTGTCCTGGTCCTCCTTGGAGCAATCGTTATTCGTTAATCGGGAATCGTTAAATGATGGTCTCGTAAACAGTCCGAATTAGACGGCAAAGCAAAAAGTTCCAAGTTCAAGGCGCGCAAATCCTGAGGAATGAGGCATAAACAAAAGGCTCAAGGCGTAAGGCCAAAGGCAAACGGCCAGAGAACCCAACTCCAATTTCCCTAAGCCTTGTGCCCCGCGCCCTACGCCACATTCGTCCGCCGCAGTGACGAAGGATGCAGCGCAACACAGAAATTGGACTTTTTGCGAAGCCGTCATAAATACTTCAGGTCACAATCTGATAGCAGGTTTGAACATCGCCATGGGCCTTGTCCGCCAGAAAATCAGCAATGTGCCGGTCATACACGGCCGTATGTTCAAAGGCCTTACGGGCCAGCTCGTATCGAAGCTGCAGGGAAAGCCTGCCGTCATTTGATTTCATCTCCGAGACGATCTTTTCGTAGTCGCCCGGATTCACAACAGGTGCAACACGTATGAAATTCTTGGCAGAGGCCCTGATCATGCAGGGGCCACCGATATCGATATTACCCCTGGCCTCTTCCACAGTAACACCTGCCTTGGATATGGTCTGTTTGAATGGGTAAAGGTTCACAACTACCATGTCTATGGGAACAGCTGCCGTTCTTTGGAGGTCTTGCTGGTGGGCCTCGTTGTACGTTTCTGTGAGCAGGCCGAGGTAGATCTTAAAATCGAGCGTCTTTACCAGGCCTCCTTGGGTTTCCGGTTGGCCGGTGTATTCAGACACGGGTGTGAGACACGCAGACGCCCGATCTCCCAGGATCTGTTGAATCTTGCCAAAGGTCCCGCCCGTGGAGTAAATTCGTATGTCCGGATTAACTTCCACAAGCGACGGCACAAAGGTCTCAAGCCCACTCTTGTCTGACACGCTCACAATGACGTGTCGCACTTTTACAAATCCGTCGATCTTTTCAACAACGTTCATAGCCATAATTCCCCCACTGGATCGAGACCTTTGAAAAATACCCCCTTTCGCCCAATTTCTGCGTCAGGCTCAAATTTTAATCCTCGAAATACTCAATGTATTCCTGTGGTTAAAATTATCGCCTTCCTTGAACTTGAACGAAATTGAGCATTTTTCAAAGGTCTC
>SDBT01015876.1_pt1 | contig 11953 bp, 8 predicted proteins | sample 2277101 | NCBI WGS metagenome assembly SDBT01 (sample SAMN10404973, study PRJNA504765) | marine sediment metagenome | isolation source: marine sediment core GS10_PC15, 103 cmbsf | place: Arctic Ocean: Southern Knipovich Ridge | collected 2010
GACTACGAGTACAGGGTGTATTTTGACACGTTTAAGTGGCAAAATCCGTCTCTGGATGCGTTCCTGTACTACGGCTACATCCCGGACAACAATTCGCTGGACTTCGACGTTAACACCATCACGACCATTAGTGTCTCAGCAAGCACGACTTATAAGAATTTCATGATGAGTTTCATAGCAGAAGCCGGCCAGCCTTACCTTGGAGAGCCCCTTGGTATCCGGTTCTTGGAACAGGGCCAGGGCTGGTACTGGATTGACGATGTTCGGGTCCAGTTCAGACCGCTCACTAAGTCGCGTGAGCCCGAGCCGGCTCATGGCGCCGTTGATTTGCCGAGAAGCGGCATTACCTTAAGATGGGTGCCGGGTATGTATGTGGCCGACAACGTGAGCTCACACGAGGTATATTTCGGCACAGATAGAACGGCAGTGCAAGATGCGAATACAAATACAGCCGGGATATACCGAGGCAATGCCAGCGGAGGCCCTGACGGCAATGATAAGTACTACTACAACCTTCCGGATACACTGCCCTTAGGGCAGAGGTGCTACTGGCGTGTTGATGAGGTGAACGAAGGGTACGCCGGTCCGAATCCGCCACCAGATGGCAGGTGGACAGGCGATATCTGGTCATACAGGGTGACCGGAACCGCCGTAAATCCGGACCCGGCCAATGGCGCGACGGACGCGCCGGTGTATACCGACCTGAGCTGGACGGTGGGGACCGGAGCTCAGAAGCACGATGTTTATTTCGGGACCGACCAGACCGCTGTGACCAATGCCGATACCAGTTCGGGCGTGTGTCTTGGTCGCCAGACGGCTACTACGGTGGCCAACAGCAGCCTTGTTCCTGCCCCGCTGTTAAACACGAAGTATTACTGGCGAATCGACGAGGTCAATGAGACATCCGGGCTTATTGTGGACGGTGACATCTGGGGCTTCACGACTGCCGAGTACACAGATGTGGAGGATTTTGACGGCTATGCCAACACTCCGGAGTTACTGGATGTGTGGAAGGATTACTGGGCCAACGGCACCGGTGCGCAAGTTACCCACGAGAGCGCTGAAGAGAATACTGAGGACGGCAACTCGACAGAGTATAGTTATGACAGCAGTTCCAGCCCCTATTATTCCGAAGCGTATGCAGACCTGACCAACCTTGGCATCGATTCGGATTGGACCTTAGGGGCTGTGGAGGCGTTGCGGCTTGCTTTCAAAGGGAGTAGTGGTAATGCTATCGAAGATATGTACATTGCGATTACTGACGGCAGCGGACGAACGGGCGATGTCCTATACGATGGAGACCCCAACAACCTAACAAAGGACTGGATGGGCTTCCATGAGTGGAACATCGACCTGGATGCTTTTGTTGATGACAACAGTGTTGATTTGACGGATGTTCAGCGGCTGACCATTGGATTTGGTGACAAAACCACAGGCGGCACGGGTACGGTGTACTTTGACAACATCAGGCTGTATGCGCCCAGATGCGTTCCACAGTTAGCTCCTTCGATGGGATATTTCAGATATATAGACCGCTATACCGCGAGCGGCTCTTTCACGCCTGATTGTACCGTTGACAACTATGACCTGCGCACGATGGCCGGCGACTGGCTCATCAGCGGATTGGGTGAGATTACGGCAACAACGGCCGGTACTGCTAACCTTGTCGGTTACTGGCCGATGGATGACGACGACGCCCAGCTGACGGTTGACGACATCTCCGGAAACAACAACCACGGGACACTTTCAGATGAGGACAGAAAGCCGGGGCGCAGCACTTCGAAACATTCCATAACCGATGGCGCAATAGGACAAGCTTTGAGCTTCGACGGAGTCGATGATTATATCGAACTTCCTGCACTTAATCTCGACTCGAACACCGTAACGGTTTCGGCCTGGGTGAGACCCGATGACTGGCTAGGGCTCTGGGGTACTTACCCGCCAATAGTGGCTTCGAATGAACCTAACGGCTTCAAGCTCAGTTTTGGCAGTACGGCAACGTACGAGGCGGACAACATGTGGATGCCGAACAACGAACTGTCGTACTTCTGGACGGGATGGTCCTGGGACTTCCACTCCGGGCTGATTATGCCGCCGGAGCTGTGGTCTTTTGTTGCCCTTGTGGTTGAGCCGACGAAAGGGACGCTGTATGTCTCCGACGGAACCGAAATGTCTGCGTCCGTAAACTACGAAGAGCATGTTGCGAAAGCCTTTGATGACCTAGTCTTTATTGGCGGCGCGAGCTTTGCTGGTGCGATTGATGATGTGCGCATCTACAACCGTTCTCTGTCGCCAGAGGAGATATTGGACCTGGCTGGCTTGGCCGGCACACGTCATCTGGGCCTTGAGCCCTGGCGTCCTGACGCTGACGGCGATGATACGGTCAACTTTAAAGACTACGATGTTATGGCGGAGAACTGGCTTGAAGAGGTATTGTGGCCAAGTCCGTAATTCTAAGATTGCTTAGAGGCCGTAAGTTGGTCTGGAGCCGGTTGATTCAGCAAAAATGCGGGGCCTATGTCGAAAAGGCATAGGCCCCGTTTTTCTATAGCTAATTTGCCCTGCTCAAGCTTCGTGATATCGGACCTACAAAACCTCTCAGGCTGCCCACTTAGCGGCCCTTTGCGGTTAAGCCGACCTCTTCTTTTGCGTTTTTGGGCCGTAATCCAAGACGATTCTATCTGTTCAGTTTTCACTAAGCCAAACTACGCCCTGTATAGCAGGAGTATCGCAAATTTAGATAATACTTCAGCACCTACTAAACTGACAATAAAAGTGCTGATTGCCTTTCCACCTTTTATATTGCACGATACCACATACCCCCGGTACATTAATGTGACCATCCAAATTGTCATAGCAATAACCACAATTAGAGCAAATGCAAATATGACCATATCTGTACAATTGCCGGTGGCTGTCGGAGCACCTCTCGCAAATTTGAACATTATATACGCAGCAAACCTTCGATTGGCATCGGGGAGCATCACCAGCGCCGTTATCAACTGAGGCCAGCGTGCCAAAGCCTGCGTACCAAAGACATCGACTACCCGAAAAGATGAACGTGATACGATCAAGCCGAAGAAAAACAGCGGAATCGCCAAAGATACCCAGTTAATCAGCGCTTCGGCAAAGAAAAACCATAATGGCGCTTCGCCACCCGTGTGGACGTCGAGGAGACCATCGAAATGAGTGTTGCCAAGATAGCCCACAAAGCTGCTTGTCAATATAAACGCTAAACCTAACAATAATGCTTTGTAGCCGGCGATGAATCTGAATGGGTTAAACAGCCGCAGACTCAGACGATTGTTGGATGTGGTTTGGTTAGGCGGTGAGATCTGCGTCATGCGTTTTCCCTTCCGTTATTTTCCACAGCTGTTTCGGCGAGCTTAACACGTTCGATAATTTCATCAAGGCGGTTGCGGACTGTCGGGTAGCTGAGCTTGAGCAGTTTGGCCATTTGCTTTAGTGAGCCACTTGCCTTGATAAATTCGAGTGCGAAAGCCTGCTCATCGGGTGAGAGCTTGGCCAGAGGTGGCAGTTCGTATTGGCCCTGGATTTCTGTTTTGCACTGCTCACAGACAAGGCTTTTTACCTTTAGTTGACTATTACACGCTGGACATGCTGTTGGCAATACTTTCATAATTGATTAACCGCCCACAAAAAGTTTTCTGGTTCAGCAACACTCAATAGCACTGAGTAGTCGCCTTTTGTCGGTATATAGACAACTCTGGTTTTTTCAGTTAGAAACAGCAACGCTTTTTCTCCGGTATTTAATCTGAACTACCCTTCGAGATAGCCAGGGAGACCGACGCCGTTTGTTCTTCTTGTAGGTCTGCAGGTGGCGTTATGAAGCATATCCACGATTCGTATATCCTCTGTAATTAAGGAATCTTTCGGTATACTTCTGCCGTAAAGGCAGCCCTTTATTCTCAGGCCCTGCTCAGTTATAACAAACTTTGTATTTCGTGGTGAGTAGCCAAAGTATGCGAATAAAGCACCGACAGCAATTATTAATGCCATGCCTGCCAGCTCGATGAAAGCAATTCGACTGAAGGGTTTGATGTGTTGACAGCAGGAAAATCCAAGTGCGATAAGAGGTATGAGCATTACCAAAAAGATACCTGATATAGCCAGGTACGTTGAAGCCGAGGCCGGTATTATTGGGAAAATCTTGTTGGTCATTGTCTATTCCTTTTAATTCTCTATAGCAGATTCCTGGTTCGGAACAAAAAATAAGCCGGCAACCTGTTGTTTTTGGTTGAAGACGACCTTGGCGTCGAGTACCGCTCCTTCAAATTTGCAGGTTACGAATACAGCCTCATACGGCGGTATCTTTTCCTTTCGAACTCCAAGTTGTTCTTTAAAAGGCCCTGCCTGAGCAATGATTGAATTCCATACTTCCTGCAGTTTTTCCGCCGGTAGTTCCTTCTTCATTGTGCTGTCAAAAGCTTTCACCGCCTCTGCAAAATCTTTCCTTACCAGTAAGTCCACCAAATCTCTCGCCATGGTCTCCATACGTCGGGACTTAATCCCCAATTCATACACAGCTTTTTTCGCCAGTTTGACATCATCGCCCACGAATTCCACAACTGAGTTGCCAAGTAGCAGGCAAAAAGCAGGGTCGCTTTTCATTCCAAGAATACTATTGTAAATTGCCTCAGCTGCCCGCGGCGTAGCACACTCAATGACGTTGACCTGAAATCTCTGACCATGCACCGAGAAGATTGTGTTTGATAAATTCTTAATTCGGCCGCCGAGCTTTTTCCCAATATCAATAGTCTGATCTCGCGGCACTATAAAAGATTTTTCAACCTGCCATCCGTCGGGAATATTCCTGATGAACTTACCGGTGAGGCTGTCTAATCGAGCATCCGGAAGGCCCAGGGCCTGGCGCACCTCGTGCATAAGCTCAACATCGTTGCTCTTGGCAAATTCTATGACCATCTTTCCGTCTTTGGCAGCGCTGGCGGCAAGGCCGTTGTGTGCTTCGAGAACGGCCTTATAAATCTTCTCTGCCTCTCTGGCTGTCGGACAGTGAAGCACGTTCACCTGCAAACGCCGCCCGTCTATTGACAGAACCGTGTTAGTTAATTTCAGTATTCGGCCGCCCAGCTTCTGCGCGATAGCTGCTGTTTGTTCTTTCGATGCTGCAAAAGATTTTTCAACCTTCCAGCCTTCAGGCAGGTTCTCAAACATCTGCTCGCCACTGGCTTTTGCTTGAAGCCCCACTACCAATGCGATTAGAAGCACCCACAAACTGATACCTGTTATACCTACAATCGGTCTTAACATTTGTAACCTCCTTTTCTGCCCATTATGACACATTAGGTCGTCCTCACCACGAGGATTATTGAATAAAACACATCTTATCTTCGATAATATTAACATGAGCTTTATTATTAGCAAGGATAAAATTAATATTTTTCACAATTTTTTTTAGACCCCAGGGGCAATTTTTGCGTGTTAAATCCACTGAAGCTGGCATTGGGCGTCATTTTCGGCGTTAAGCCGACGAGTGGATTTGTCGATTATAAATGGCAAGAGGACGGGCTCTGTCCGCCTTTGGATTGTCAGTATATGTTGCCAAAGGACTTCTGGAGGCAAAAATGCCGAAAGTACGCAGCTTTATGGTCTTGCCGGCCCTGCCGGATTCCTTAAAAGACCTTGAGAGTATTGCCGGTAACATGTTTTGGACCTGGGACGCCGACTGTATCGACCTGTTCCGGCGCATCGACCCTAATCTATGGTTGGCTTGCGGACATAATCCGGTCAAGCTTCTGGGGAGCGTCTCGCAGGGCCGGCTTAATGAATTAACCGATAACAAAGGCTTCCTGCGGCAACTGCAAACGACGTCTGAAAAGTTAAAGTTATATCTCGAAGGGCCGACCTGGTTCGAAAAGGTTTGTTCCAAGTCCACCAAACCGGTTATAGCATACTTTAGTGCTGAATTTGGCCTTCATGAATGTCTGCCGATTTATGCCGGTGGACTGGGTCTGTTGGCCGGTGACCATTTGAAAAGCGCGTCGGACCTTGGCGTGCCAATTGTGGGTATTGGCCTTTTGTACCAGAAGGGTTATTTCCGTCAGTATTTGAACGTTGATGGTTGGCAGCAGGAACTTTATGTGGAGAATGACTTCTGTGGCATGCCCGTAGAGCTGGTGCGAAAAGAGAACGGCCAGCCCTTGAGTATTAGCGTACAGTATCCAGGTCGCTGCGTTCACGCCCAGATATGGTATGTTTCTGTTGGAAGGGTAAAACTATATCTGCTGGACACCAACGTCCCCGCTAATTCGCCCGGTGACCGTATGATTACCGTCAGTCTCTATGGTGGGGACCGTGAGCTGAGGATTCGTCAGGAGATGATGCTGGGGATAGGCGGCCTAAAGGCCCTTTCTGCAATGGGTATCACCCCTACCGTCTGCCACATGAACGAAGGGCATGCTGCCTTCATGGCTCTGGAGAGAATTCGCGAACTGCGAAATTCCATGAATATGACATTTGATGAGGCTGTGGAGGCTACCCGCTCCGGGAATGTCTTTACGATGCATACTCCGGTAAAAGCAGGGCTTGACGAGTTTCGCGTGGAACTAATGGACAAGTATTTTGGGGGTTACTTCGCCAGGCTCGGCATAAACAGAAAAAGGTTTCTGGCTCTGGGCAGGATGCTTGCCGACGACGACAGCGAATCATTTAAGATGCCTATTTTGGCGATGCGTCTGAGCAGCTACGTAAACGGTGTCAGTAAGCTGCACGGGCAGGTATCACGAGAGATGTGGTCTGCTCTTTGGCCCGGGCTTCCCACCGAGGAGGTCCCCATAATTTCCATTACGAACGGTGTCCACCTCAAAACCTGGCTCTCAGACGAGATGAACTCCTTGTATGAAAGATACCTCGGTCCCAACTGGAGCGACGAAACTACTGATAAGTCTGTTTGGGATACAACCGACCAAATTCCCGATGAGGAATTCTGGCGGGCACACCAGCGCTGCAAGAGCCATCTAATCGCCTTTGCCCGAAGCCGCCTAAAGGCTCAGATGCAGCGGCGCGGCACTTATCACACCGAACTTAACCAGGCCGACGAGGCTCTCGACCTTGAGGCGCTGACTATTGGTTTTGCGCGAAGATTCGCAACCTATAAGCGGGGAAATCTCTTGCTCAGAGAGCCGGAGCGGCTTGTCAAGCTGCTTACCGACCCTGACCGACCCGTTCAGATTATTTTTGCGGGCAAGGCCCACCCCAAAGATACCGAAGGCAAAGAAATTATTCGTCAGATTATTCACTTTGCCGCCCAGTACAATCTCGGACGCCGGATTGTGTTTCTTGAAGACTATGATATTGATGTTGCAAGGGTCATGGTCAGGGGTGTCGACCTTTGGCTCAATAATCCTCGCAGGCCCATGGAGGCCAGCGGAACCAGCGGCATGAAAGCAGCAATAAACGGTGCCTTGAACATGAGCACACTGGATGGATGGTGGTGTGAGGGCTATACGCCGGAGGGTGGCTGGATTATTGGTGCCGGCGAGTGTTACAAGGACGCCGATTATCAGGATATGGTCGAATCTCAGGCAATTTACAATATACTGGAGAACGAGGTCGTCCCGCTCTTCTACACTCGCTCGGCAGACAATATCCCGAGGGCATGGATACACAGGGTTAAAAACTCTATCAAGTGGATTGCCCCTCGCTTCAATACCCACAGGATGGTGGCTGAATATACAAGAAGGTTTTATAATCCAGCGGTGGCCAAATGGCGATATTTGACTGCCGAGGCCATGTCAAGGGCCAAGGCACTTTCAACCTGGAAATCCAGCATAAAAAAGGCCTGGTTGGAATTTGAGATTAAGGATGTACAGGTGCAGGTTCACAACGGCGAGGAGACGAGCTGCCCAAATCCGAAAACACCGCAGCTTAGGGTAGGTTCACAACTGAATGTCAGGGCGTTGGTTAAGCTCGGAAAAGCAAGTCCGCAAGATGTGTCCGTGCAGCTTTATCACGGCCAGCTTGACGCCGGGGGAAATATCAGAGATGGCTCTGCCCTGAGAATGGATTATGAAAAAGCCTCAGACCAGGAGGGCGAACACTGGTTTGCCGGTGTGATGTGCTGCACAAGGACAGGTCAGCGTGGAATGGCTGTTCGGGTCTTGCCCAGCAACGCCGACCTGGTTAATCCCTATGAGCTCGGCCTGGTTCTCTGGGAAGGGACTGCTGCAGAGAGCACCAAGATAACCAAATGACTGCTGCTTCGTAAGCGATTAATAAAGCCGGCGCCCTCGGAAAGCTGCCGTTTTTACTCTTTCTCTTTATTGCTCAAAAACTCATAAACCTGCTCGGCTGAAGTCGCTGTCTCAAGCGACTGTCTGAATTCCTCATCAAGCATCAGCCTGCTTATTCTCGCCAGCGCCTGAATATGTGGGCCGGTCTGGTTGGCTGGAGAAACCAACAGAATAACGATTGAAACAGGCTTTCCATCTACGCTCGCAAAGTCAATGGCCTCGTGCGCAATCCCGATAGCCATGACGAGCTCTTTGACCGCATTGCACTTGCCGTGCGGGATGGCTATGCCTGAACCGATGCCTGTGCTTCGTGTTTGTTCGCGCGCCATGACCGCGTCCAAGGCCGTTTTTTTGTCGAGGAGCAATCCGCCGGCGTCGAGCAAGTCCACCAACTCTATTATCGCAGGTTCCTTGTCTTTACTTTCCAGTGGAACTTTAACGCAACCTGGCTGTAATATCTTTGTTAGGACCATCTCGAGCAAGTCCAATATAGCTTAATGTCGGTCAATGGGTGCATAAACCCAACAGTATATATAATTCTGCGCCTAACTGCAAGAACTTTACAAAAAATTTGGCGCATTTTTGACGACGTCCTGCGACCTCTATCAGATGTAATTTTCGTCTTTACACCAGGATGCTGCCGGGATAGAATTAACCGGTTAGGATGCTGTAAAACGCGCCAGGTGCGTCTGCTTACACAGCTGCAAAATGGCGAATACGAGACGGCCTATGGAAAAGATAAAAGTCTATGACACAACCCTTCGAGATGGCATGCAGGCCGAAGGAGTCAGCTTCTCCCTCGAGGACAAGCTTACAATTGCCAGGTGCCTCGATGCTCTCGGCCTCGATTACATCGAAGGAGGCTACGCAGCCTCAAATCCGAAGGAAATGCAGTTCTTCGCCGAAGCAGCCAAGCTGGGCCTGAAGAATTCGAAAATAGTCGCGTTTGGAAGTACTCGAAAGGCTCGTTCCAAGGTGGCCGACGATGCCTCGCTCAACGCTATCCTTGCGTGCAAAACCCCTGCCGCTACGGTGGTCGGAAAAGCCTGGGAGATGCATGTCTCCGATGTGCTGGGCTGTTCCCTCGACGAGAATTTGCAGCTATGCTCCGATTCCGTTCAATATCTAAAAAAGCATGGGCTTGAGGTAATATTCGATGCTGAGCACTTCTACGATGGTTACAAAAGAAACCCTGAGTATGCGATGGAGGTTCTGGCTGCTGCTGCCGAAGCCGGTGCCGATATCCTGGTCCTCTGTGACACCAACGGCGGGTCTCTAACCGACCAGGTCTACGAAATCACAAAAGCCGTCTGTGAAAAATTTACCACCGTGGTTGTGGGCGTTCACACTCACAACGACAGCGACTGTGCGACCGCAAATTGCCTCGCTGGTGTCCGCGCCGGTGCCCGCCACATCCAGGGCACGATGAATGGTCTTGGTGAAAGATGCGGAAACGCGAATCTCTGTACCGTTATACCGAACTTGGCGCTTAAGATGGGCGTTGAGGTGCTCAGCCCCGAGGAAATCAGGACACTTACCGAGGTCTCTCGTTTTATTTTCGAGGTGACCAATCTAACGCCCGTGATGAACATGCCCTATGTGGGCGAGAGCGCTTTTGCGCACAAGGCCGGGCTGCATGTGGACGCCCTGCGAAAAAACAAACGCACCTATGAGCACATCGACCCTGCTCTTATCGGCAATGAGCGACGCTTCCTTATCTCTGAGCTGTCCGGAAAATCGAACGTCCTCGCCGAACTCGAAAAGGCACAAATCGCGCAGGACAAAAAGCTGGCAGGAAAAATCCTGAAACGTGTGCAGCACCTCGAAGCACAAGGCTACCAGTTCGAAGCTGCAAACGCCTCTTTCGACCTGCTTGTCAAGAAAATCATGGGCACGTACAAGCCTTCGTTCGAACTGCTAAAGTACTACGTCACGGTTGAAAAACGGATAAGCGGAGAAATGGTCAACGAAGCGACCGTTAAGCTAAAGGTAGGGGATAGAGTCGAGCACGTGGTAGGCGAAGGCGATGGCCCCGTCAATGCACTTGATGGTGCGCTGCGAAAGGCCCTGGAGAGCGTCTATCCCGCCATATGCGATGTGCACCTGACGGATTACAAGGTGCGTATCGTAAACGCCCGTGCTGGCACGGCTGCACGTGTCCGTGTAATAATCGAGTCGCGCGACAAAACTTCGGTCTGGGGGACCGTGGGGGTCTCGGAGAACATCATCGAGGCTTCCTGGCTGGCGCTGGTCGACTCTGTCGATTACAAACTGCAGAAAGACGTGAGGTAGGCTTTGGCGGGGGTTGGCTGCGGCATAGCGAGCGGAGTCGGGATGCGCTAAACGCTGGAGCTGACGCTGGTTATGGTGGACCGGCTGGAGTGTTCGCGGTGATGTGGCGCCTTTTCTTGCGGCGGTTGATGGTGCGTTGCTCATGCTGCGGGGGCGTCTCCTGGGAGGCGACGCGGAGTGCCTCGATCACGGTTGGCCCAAACAGGTCGGCGCCGATTTCCTGCCAGAGGCCTTCGGCCCTGTTGAAAAGCCCACCGGAGACCATTATACGCATATTTGGCCAGGCGTTGACGTCTTTTACGGTGTCAATGAGTCTGCGGACGTCGGGTGCCTGCTTGGGGGCGGTTCCGTAAATAAGGAGGATGTCGGGTGCTGCTTGGTTGACGAAAGCGAGGATATCGTCGTTTGTGAGCCCTCCGCCAAGGAATTTGACGTCCCAGCCGTCGCTCTCGAAGAGGTCGGCCATTACCTGGCCGCCGAGTTCCTGGAGCTCGTCCTGGGCGCAGCAGACGATGATTTTCTTGTTTTTTCGGGGCCTGCGGGGGAGTTTGTTCTGGAGCTGGTCGACGATGGTGCGGTTTATTCTTGTGGCGAGGTGCTCCTGTGTGGCGGTTATGCGGTCTGTTCGCCGTAAGTGCTCTATTTCCACCATGATAGGCCAGATAATGTGGGAATAGACGGCGTTTGCGGGGACGCCGGTGTGTAGGGATTCCTCGATGACGGCTCGGCATTTTGCTCGGTGGCCATCCAGGAGGTTGGTTAGGTAGCGTTCGAGTAGTTGTTGGCTGACCATGGTTTTTTCTCCAAAAAAGGCGATTTCTGCGTTTTCTTTTGCCTATCTTCCCGACCTGGGACAGGTGTGTGTTAATATAGGCCATATAGTATCGGCGGTGTGTGTGAAAAAACTTTAGTGAAAATGGGTAATATGGGTTGGTTGGGTTGGTGAGAAAGCGCTGTAGTTCCCTCGGCTGCGCTGGCGATGAGGATCGGGAACCCTGATTTTTAGGCAAAAAAACGCCGTAGGTCCGTCGGCTGGGCTGGCGATGAGGATTGGGAATCCGCGTTTTTGGGCTAAAAAACGCGGTTGGGAGGTAGAAACGTTTAAAAACATTCAACTTTCGTAGGGTAATGGGTGAATTGTTAGTGGTAAATGGTGAATTGTAAGTCGTAAAGTAAGAAAAGGAGGTCGGAAAATATGTAAAAAAAGCGGGAAGGCGGGCAAAAAGGGGTGAGATAGGGTATTGAAGATAAGAGTAGTCGGGTTACGAGGGGCGATTTTGGGCGTTTATCGGGGGTGAAGGGTAGGTAATTTTGGCATGGTATAATATAGTATAACGCGCAGCGTTATAACGTAGCATAATAATGGCATAATCTATTCTAATGAGGAT
>SDBT01015877.1_pt1 | contig 11953 bp, 7 predicted proteins | sample 2277101 | NCBI WGS metagenome assembly SDBT01 (sample SAMN10404973, study PRJNA504765) | marine sediment metagenome | isolation source: marine sediment core GS10_PC15, 103 cmbsf | place: Arctic Ocean: Southern Knipovich Ridge | collected 2010
ACCTTGGCGCCCGACTCCTCGACGATGGCGCGGATCACCTTGCCGCCCGAGCCGATCACTTCGCGGATCTTGTCCGGGTTGATCTGCATGGTCTCGATGCGGGGCGCGTGGACCGAGAACTCGGCCCTTCCCTCGGACAGCGCCTTGGCCATCTCGCCGAGGATGTGCATGCGGGCATCGTTGGCCTGGGCCAGCGCCTGGCGCATGATTTCCTCGGTGATGCCGGCGACCTTGATGTCCATCTGCAGCGAGGTGATGCCGGCCGCGGTGCCGGCGACCTTGAAGTCCATGTCGCCGAGATGGTCCTCGTCGCCGAGGATGTCGGTCAGGATCGCGAATTTCTCGCCCTCGAGGATCAGGCCCATGGCCACGCCGGCCACCGGCGCCTTCAGCGGCACACCGGCGTCCATCATGGAGAGCGACGCGCCGCAGACGGTCGCCATCGAGCTGGAGCCGTTCGACTCGGTGATCTCCGAGACGATGCGGATGGTGTAGGGGAAGTCGGTCGCCGCCGGCAGCACCGCCTGCAAGGCCCGCCAGGCGAGCTTGCCGTGACCGATCTCGCGCCGGCCCGGGCCGAACATCCGGCCCGCTTCACCCACCGAGTAGGGCGGGAAGTTGTAGTGCAGCAGGAAGTTCGAGCGGTAGGTGCCCTCGAGCGCGTCGATCATCTGCTCGTCGTCGCCGGTGCCCAGCGTGGTGACCACCATCGCCTGGGTCTCGCCGCGGGTGAACAGCGCCGAGCCGTGGGTGCGGGGCAGCAGGCCGGGCTCGGACACAATCGGGCGAACGGTGGTCAGGTCGCGCCCGTCGATCCGCCGGCCGCTCGACAGGATGTCGCCGCGGACAACCTCGGATTCGAGCTGCTTGAAGCAGCCCTTGACGGCGCTTTCGTCCTCGGCCTCATCCTCGCTCAGACCCTCCAGGATGGTGGTCCGGGCGGCCGAGATCGCCGTGGTGCGCTCCTGCTTGTCGGTAATCGCGAACGCGGCGCGCATGGCGCCCTCGCCGAGGTCCTTGACCCGTGTGTAGAGCGCCGAGGTGTCGGCGGGCTGGAAGTCGAAAGGCTCCTTCGCCGCCTCCTCGGCCAGGTCGATGATCATGTCGAGCACCGGCTGCATCGCGTCGTGGCCGAAGGTGACGGCGCCGAGCATCTCGGCCTCGGAGAGCTCATAGGCCTCCGACTCGACCATCATCACCGCGTCCTTGGTGCCGGCCATGACCAGGTTCAGGCGATTCTCCGGATCCTTGGTGTCGTCGACCGATGGGTTGAGCCGATACTCGCCCCCGCTGAAGCCGACCCGCACGCACCCGATCGGCCCCCTGAAGGGCGCGCCCGAGATCGTCAGCGCCGCCGAAGCGGCGATCATGGCGACAACGTCCGGGTCGTTCTCGAGATCGTGGCTCAGCACGGTGCAGACGACCTGGGTCTCGTGCTTGAAGCCGGGCACGAACAGCGGCCGGATCGGCCGGTCGATCAGCCGCGAGGTCAGCGTTTCCTTCTCGGTCGGACGCGCCTCGCGCTTGAAGAAGCCGCCGGGGATCTTGCCCGCCGCGTAATATTTTTCCTGGTAGTGAACCGTCAGCGGGAAGAAGTCGAAGCCGATCTTGGGCTTCTTCTCGAACACCACGGCGGCCAGCACCGTGGTCTCGCCATAGGTAGCGACGACCGCGCCGTCAGCCTGGCGGGCCATCTTGCCGGTCTCGAGGGTCAGCGTCTCGCCGCCCCACTCGATCGATTTCGTCACGATATTAAACATTCCGTTTCCTTCCTGACGGCCGGCGCCCGGATGGCGGCGGCCGTGCAACATCCCTGTCGCGGGATGGACCCCGATTTCGTTAATCCCAACGCTTCAACCCGGGGTCGGGGGAGGAAACGAACGGACGTGATGCCCGCGATTGGCGCCCGCCCTCGTGGCACGCGCAGGGCCCGCGGACCGGCCCTTGGTGATTTAGAGCGTTATCCGCCCCGATGGAATCAGGCCGGACGCTCTATTCCTTTGTTTTGCGCAATTTCCGAGTCGCCAAATGAACCCATTTGGCTCGAAATTGCTCTTATGCAGAAAAGCGCGCACCCAGCGGCGCGCGCCCTTGTCTCTCCGCCCTCAGCGGCGGATGCCGAGGCGGCCGATCAGCGTCTTGTAACGCTCCACGTCCTTGCTTTTGGTGTAGTCCAGCAGCTTGCGCCGCAGGGCCACCATCTTGAGCAGGCCGCGCCGCGAATGGTTGTCCTTCTTGTGGCTCTTGAAATGCTCGGTCAGGTTGACGATCCGTTCGGTGAGGATCGCGACCTGCACCTCGGGCGAGCCGGTGTCGCCGTCGTTGGTGGCGAATTCCTTGATCAGCGCTTCCTTGCGCTCGGGCGTTACCGACATCGGGGTCTCCTTCTCAGTGCTCCAGGTTGAACACCCGGTCCGGATGCAAAAGACCCGCCTTGACGGTGCCGATCGCGACTGGGTTGCCATCGAGGCTCGCCCAGGCGATGTCACCGTATTCCAGGTCGATTGCCGGAACCGGAACGGCCTGCCCCTGACGGAGCCGGGCCGCCGCTGCCGCCGACACGGCCAGAGCCGGGATGTCGTCCAGCCCGGTCGAGACCGGCAGCAGATGCTCGGAGCCGCCCCTATGGCGGATTTCGTCGAGCATTTCAAAGGAAATCGCATGGTCGAGGGTGAATCCCCCGCTCGCCAGCCTGCGCAACATGGTCACATGGGCATGGCAGCCAAGGTCGCGGCCCAGATCGCGGGCGATCGAGCGCACATAGCCGCCCTTGCCGCAGACCAGTTCCAGCTCGGCATGGTCGGGGTCGGGGCGCGCGATCAGCGCCAAGCTCTCGACATGGAGCGGCCGGGCGGCGAGGTCGAGGGCGACGCCCTCGCGGGCCAGGTCGTAGGCGCGCTCACCCGCCACCTTGACCGCCGAGAACTGCGGCGGCACCTGCTCGATGTCGCCGACATAAGGAGCGAGCGCCGCTTCGATTTCGGCGTCGGTGGGGCGGCTCTCCGAGGCGGCGATCACCGCGCCCTCGGCGTCGTCGGTGGCGGTGGCCTGGCCGAGGCGGAGGGTGAAGCGGTATCTCTTCAGCCCGGCCTGGGCCAGCGCCACGGTCTTGGTCGCCTCGCCGAAGGCAATCGCCAGCACACCGGTGGCCAGCGGGTCGAGCGTGCCGGCATGCCCCGCCTTGCCGGCCTGGAACGCCCAGCGGGCCTTGGCGAGCGCCTGGATCGAGGTCACCCCGACCGGCTTGTCGACCACCACCCAGCCGTCGACCTTGTTGCCTTTATGCTTGCGCGCCATCTCGGTCCTTCGGATTCCGTTCGGCCGCGATGTGTAGCGCTGCGAAGCACACAGGGGAAGGGGCGCCCGACGCCCGATTGGCGGCGCCCGGCCAGGTCATGGACTCGTTCATCGCTGCTGCGAGCGGCAATATCCGTTCAGAGGTCCACACCGGTCAACCGGAACGGACCCGGCGAATGGCCGGGTTCGATCATTCCAGACATAGCTTCGTTTTCCGTCGGCATCGCTTCCACGCCGCACTCCGCCAGCCTGTGCTGTTGGGTGGCCGTCGGAGAGGAGCGGAAAATAGGAATGGCCGGCACGGGATTACGGCGATGTTGGATACACGCATCCGGACTGGCCCTGGAGTCGGGGGTCGGAGGAGTAAATAACGCTGTCCCGACCCGCCAAAATGTCCATCACGTGTTGCGTCACCTCCGCCTGAAGCCGCTCCCACGTCTCGTGTGTCCAAGCCGCCAGATGCGGTGTGATCACCACGGTGTCCATTTCGATCAGTTCGCTCAGCCGGTGTCCTTCCTTGCGGAGCGGCTCTTCGGCAAACACGTCTAAACCGCAACCCGCGATGGCGCCCGCCTTCAGCAGCCTCAACAGCGCAACCTCGTCGACGCACGCGCCACGACCGACATTGATCAGGACGGCGCTAGGCTTCATTTTCTTGAGGCGGCTTTCCGAGATGAGTCCCTTCGTCTCGGCGTTGAGCGGCAGACACACGCTGACCACGTCCGACGAAGCCATCAGCTCATCGAGATCCGCTAACCTTGCGACTCCCTGTTCCTTCATTGCTGCCTCGGAAACGTAGGGGTCATAGGCCTGGGCGTGCATATCAAATCCCTGGCACATACGAGCGAGCCGCGAATTGATGTGACCGAGCCCCACCAATCCCGTTACCTTACCCTCTAGATCCCAGCCCTTGAGGCGCTCAAGGGCCCCCGTCCATCCCCGCGCGTGCACGGCGCGATGGATCGGCCCGAATTTTCTCATGCAATTGATGAGAAGCAGGAAGGCGCATTCCGCGACGGCGTTTCGCGCGTAGCGCGGGCAATTGACCACTCTCACACCAAGTTCTTTGGCCGCGTCGATGTCGAGCGAATCGATTCCAGTGCCAAGCTCGACAATCGCTTTCAACGTCGGCAAACCGGTTTCGAGCACCCGCCGGGTTACGTCGCCATAGGTGGTCATCAAGATGGTCGAGCCCCTGATCGCGCGCAGGATCGTCGATTCCCGCTCGTCCTCCGTGACCACCACGTCCGCCACCATCCGCAGGTGGTTCAGACAGTCGGGAATCGGAAACTCCAGCCCGGTCACCGGGTGTGGATTCTCCGTGCCTGTCTTCACGATGAGCGGGCGCTGTGTCATTACGATCTCCACCGAACTCCGGCTTGTTGGAGTACGCCCCTACCGCCCCTCGCGGCGCCACGCCACCAGCAGCAGCAGGCCGACCGCCAGCACCGCCAGCCAGGCGGGCAGCAGCGGCGTCAGGCGCACCCCGGTCACCCGGTAGGCGTCGCGCGAATGGAACGCGATCCAGCGCCGCGAATAGGCGCGGCGGCCCTCGGCCACCAGGCGTATCCCGGGCACCCCGTCGCCGAGCCAGGCGACGCGGCCGCCGGTGGCCTCGACCAGCGGCGCCAGCACCTCGCCGGTGGCCAGCGGGCTGGTGTATTCCGCCGGGCTCGGCGGGCCGACCGCCGCCACAGCACTCAGGGTGCCGTCGGAGAACCGCCACAGACCCTCCGACGCCCCCTCCAGCAGCGCCTGCCAGCGGCCCGGGCCGACCTGCTCGTAGCTCAGCTCGCGGGTCTCGATACCGTCGGGCGCGGTCGCCACCATGGGGCCGGGCGGCTCGGCGGCAAGGGTGCGGCGCTCGACCAGCACCCGGCGGCCCTCGACATGGGCGAACACCGCCTCCTCCTCCAGCTCCGGCTCGCGCATCAGCCAGTGGGCGAGGCGACGCAGCAGTTCCGCCTGCGGCCCGCCGCCCTCGTAGCCCCGGCTCCACAACCAGGCGTGGTCGGAGGCGATCAGCGCCACCCGCCCCTTGAAGACCCGGTCGAGGATCAGCAAGGGCCGGTCCTCGATCCCGCTCATCACCACATGGCCCGAGGTCGGGATCACGTCGATCTGGCGCAGCCAGCGGCCCCAGAGCGGGCCGTCCGGCCCCAGCCCCGCCGCCTGCTCCAGCCCGGCGGTCACCGGGTGGCGCTGGCCGAGTTCGGTCACCCGGGGCAGGAAGGGTTCCTCGAACACCTGCACGGTCGGGCGGGCCGGAAGGATCTCCCGCAGCGGGGTGCGGCTGAGGCTCTGCGCGCCGGCGAAGGCCGGGCCGGAGGCGACCAGCACCGCGCCGCCCTCGCGCACATAGCGGGCGACATTGGCCAGATAGGTCGCCGCCAGCACGCCGCGCCAGCGGTAGCGGTCGAACACGATCAGGTCGAAGCTGTCGATCTTCTCCAGGAACAGCTCGCGGGTCGGAAACGCGATCAGGGAAAGTTCCGAGACCGGGGTGCCGTCCTGTTTCGCCGGCGGGCGCAGGATAGTGAAGTGGATCAGGTCGACGGTGGGATCGGATTTCAGCAGGTCGCGCCAGGTCCGCCCGCCGGGATGCGGCTCGCCCGAGACCAGCAGCACCCGCAGCCGGTCGCGCACCCCGGTCACCGCGGCGATCACCCGGTTGTTGCGCTCGGTCAACTCGCCGCGGCGCGGCGGCAGGCGGATATCGACCACGTTGGCGCCGCCATGGGTGATGTCGATCCGGAGCTCGGTCTCCTCGCCGACGGCCAAGATGTGGATTTTCGGGGTGCCGCCGTCGATCGAGACCTCGACGGTGACGCGATCCACCGGGTTGGCGGCGCCGTGGACCCGGGCGATCAGCTTGAAGGTCACACTCTCGCCGACGATGCCGAAGCTCGGCGCGCTGGCCGCCTCCAGCGCCAGGTCGAAGCCATCCTCCTCGCCGGCGATCAGGGCGTGGACCGGACCGGGGAAGTTCTCCAGCCGGCCGGTGTCGTGGATCTGGCCGTCGGTCAGCAGCACCGCGCCGGCAATCTGGCCGGGGGCGACATGGGCGGCGGCCTCGTCGAGCGCGGTGAGGAGCCGCGTGCCCCGGTTCCGGCCGGTGTCGTCCGGCGGCACCTCGACGACGCGCAACTCCAGCGGATCGGCGGCGGTGGAGAGCGCCTCGATCCCGGCGCGGAGCCGGTCGGCGGCCGCGGCGATCTGGGCCGCGCGGTCCTCCAGCGCGGTCGATTCGGAGCGGTCGACGACCAGGAAGGCGACGTTCTTCAGCCCCTCGCGTTCCTCGCGCTTGAGCTGCGGCCCGGCCAGCGCCAGCACCAGCAGACCCAGCGCCAGGCCGCGCAGGCCCCAACCCGGCAGGCCGCGCCAGAGACCGACGGCGGTGCCCACCGCCACCAGCGCCCCAAGCCCGGCGATCTTCTGCCAGTCGAGTTCGGGGATGAAGGTGAGGGCGAATTCCATCAAACCCTCATTGCCCGTGACGAAATCCGCCCATATTCGGGATGCTTGAAGCGTGACTGAGCCGGGACGCCACGGGGTCGGGAAACGCCGCAAGCCTCCCCCCCATCCCCCCTCCTAAGAGGAGTGGGGAGACTCTGCCCCCGCCGTTGAGCCCGGCACGCGAGGCCAGCGCCATCCCCGCCGCTGGCGCCCCCCACTCCCTCTGGGAGGGGGGATGGGGGGGAGGCTTGCGGCGGTGCAGCCCGCACCGACCAGTATCCCCAGGGGCAAAAACCCCAACCATATGGCAAACCAATCCTCATTGCCCCAGCCGTTCCAGTACCGCGGGCGCATGGACCTGGTCGGACTTGTAGTTGCCGGTCAGCGCGTACATCACGATGTTGATGCCGAAGCGGATCGCCATCTCGCGCTGGTTGTCGCCGGGCCGGCCGATCGGGAACATCGGCGCGCCGCGCTCGTCCACGGCCCAGGCCGCGGCCCAGTCGGCACTGCCCACCACCACCGGCGAGACGTTGTCGTCGACCCGGTCGAATTGGGGCAGATCGAAGGCCTCGGCGCGGCGGCCCTCGCCCAGCGGCGGCGCCTCGGTCCAGACCCGGGCGCCGCGCCAGCGGCCGGGGAACGCAGCGAGCAGGTAGAAGCTGCGGCTGAGAACATGGTCCTGAGCGACCGGTGCCAGCGGCGGCAGGTTCAGCGCCCGGGCGATCTGGCGCAGGTCGACCCCGGTTGCGGCGCCGAAGCCCGACGCGCCGTTCTGGGTGTCGATCACCAGCATGCCGCCGCCGGAGAGGTAGCGCGACAGGCGGCTCAGCGCCTTTTCGCCCGGCAGCGCCGCCCCGGCGAGCGGCCAGTAGAGCACCGGGAACAGGCTCAATTCGTCCACTTCCGGATCGACGCCCATGGGCGGGCCGGGTTCCACCGCCGTGCGCTGGCTCAGGGCGTTGCCGAGCCCGATCATGGCGCGCTCGGAGACCCGGTCGACCCGGGCATCACCGGTGATGATGTAGCCAAGCGTGGTCTCGGCGGTGGCGGCGACAGCGCGATCGATCGACATCTCGCCCGAAATATCCTGGGGGGAGGCGTCCGGGGCCGGGGCAATCAGCGCCAGCACCAGGGCGGCGGTGGCCGCCGGGCGCAGTCGCCGGCCCGATATGCGACCCGACAGCCGGCCCGATAACCGCCCCGATAGCCACAGCGTCGCCAGCAGGTCGATCGAGCCGAGCAGCACCGCCAGCGCGATCAGATTGGCCCCGAAGCGCCGCGCCTCGACACCGCCCAGCGTCTCGACCACGGCGCCGGAGGGGGCGGGCGGGAAAGGTTCCAGCCGGGCGCCCTCGGCAAACAGGTTGACGACCACGGCCTCCGCCGCGCCGGCCGCCCGCGCCGCCCCGTCGGCACGGCGATAGAGCCCCGGCGGCAGGGCGCGGCCCGGCGCGCCGGTAGCGAGCAGCTCGCCGGTCACCGGCTCGCCCAGGTCGGAGGCGGGGACCGGGATGCCGTCGGCGCCCATCATCAGCAACCCGCGCCACAGGGTTCCGGCCAGTTCCTCGGGGCTCGGCGGTTCCGGCACCCGGCCCGGCGCCAGCGCCATCAGGCGGCCCAGCATCTCGACGAACAGGCCGGAGAGCGGCAGCGACGACCATTCCGCATCGGCCGAGACGTGGAACAGCACCACATGGCCCTGGCCGAGTCGGTTGGCGGTAACCATCGGCGTGCCGTCCTCCAGCGTCGCCCAGACCTTGCCGGCGAGATCGGGCGAGGGTTCGGCCAGCACCTGGGTGCGCACGGCGACCTCGTCCGGCGGGGTCAGGCGGCGGAACGGCCCGGCCGGGTCGAACGGCCCCAGCGTGCGCGGCGCACCCCAGGCCAGCGCGCCACCGAGCACCCGGCCGCCGCGGCGCAGGCGCACCGGCAACAGCTTGTCCTCGGCTCCGGCGACCGCCCCGGCGCCGAGGCCGCCCTCGCCCACCGCGGCGGCGAGACGCGGCCCGGCGAAGCGGATCAACAGGCCCCCGGCCTCGACCCATTCGGTCAGCGCCTTGCGCTCGGTCTCGGTGAAATCGCCCTGGTCGGCCAGGATGATCGCCGCCGGCGGGCCGGCCAGCACGTTGCCCAGCGCGTCGCCGAGTACCGCCTCGCGGGCCTCGGCCCAGGGCGCCAGCGCCTGGCGCAGGTAGTGGCTGGCCGAGGTCAGCGAGGCGGCGACGGTTTCCGCCTGCGGATCGACGATGGCCACCGCGATCCGGCGGATGCCGGCATCGGCCAGCGCCGCGCCGCCGGCGCTGGGACCCTCGGCCAGCACGATCCGGCTGACCCGGTCGAGCAGTTCCGGCGGCAGGTCGAACGCGGCGGTGGCGGCGGTATTCCCGGCGCCGAAGCTGGCAATGGCCTGCCCGAGGCGGCGCTCCGGCTCGCCCGGGCGGGCCGAGAAGGCGACGACGGTAGCGGTCGCCGGGGCGGCGCTGTCGGCGCGCAGCACCTCGGCCACCATGCGCCCGTCCTCCAGCCGTGGCGGGGTCAGGGCGCGGGCCATGGCGGCCGGGCCGATCAGGCGCAGCGGCCCGGCTTTGGCCAGCCGGGCGGCCAGCGCGGCGGTCGCCTCGCCATGGGCCAGTCCGTCATGGAACCAGATGGTTTGGGTGGGTTCGGGAACCTCGCCCGCCTCGATGGCGGCCAGAACGGCGGCGTGGTCCGGCGCCCAGGGCGAGGGGCGCGCCGCTTCGAGCACGGCGCGCGCCGCCCGGGCCGGCAGCACCGGTGGCGTAGCACCCCCGGCCGCCTGCCACAGGATGACCGGGCGCCGCGCCTGGGACGCCTCGTCGATCGCGGCCAGCGCCGCCGCCTTGCGCCCGCTCCAGTCGGGCGCGCTGGCCCAGCCCTGGTCCATCAGGATCAGCACCGGTCCGCGGGCCGCTGGCCCGAGCCGGGTGCTGGGGTTCAGCACCGGCCCGGCGAAGCCGATGATCACCGCCGCCAGCGCCAGCGCGCGCAGCAAGAGCAGCCACCACGGGGTCTTGGCGGCCTGACGTTCCGGGTCTTCCAGCCCCAGCAGCAGCCGCACCCCGGCGAAGACCTCCAGCTTCGGGCTGGGCGGGATGGCGCGCAGCAGCCACCACAGGGCCGGCAGGGCGATCAGCGCCGAGAGCAGCCAGGGATTGACGAAACCGAGCGCGCCGAGGGTGAGCATCAGACCCCTCCCAGCGCGGCGTAGAGTTGCAGCAGCGGCTTGCGCGGGCTGTCGTCGGTGCGGTGCAGGATCAGTTGCCAGCCGGAGCGCCGCGCCACCCGGGCGAGGTCGTCGCGGCGCTCGGCCAGCCGGTCCAGATAGGCCTCGCGCAGGCTGGCGGCCTGGTCGGTCTCGTGGCGGACCTGGCGCCCGACGCTCTCGAAGCGGGTGCGCCCGGCATAGGGGAATTCCTCCTCCACCGGATCGAGGATCTGCAGATAGACCCCGGCAATGCCCTGCCCCGCCGCCGCTGTCAGCGCCGGGAACACCGCGTCGCGCGGGCCCATGAAATCGGACAGGAACACCGCCCGGCCGACCTTGGGCATGGCGATCGGCGGCGGCGCGCCGAAATCCGGCGCCGAGTCGGGGGCGGCGCTGAGAATCCCGGCCCAGCGCATGAGCTGGCGTTCGCCGGTGCGCGGCTGCTCCGCCTCGGTGGCGACCAGGCCGAAGCGCTCGTCGCCGCGCGAGAGCAGCACGCCCAGCGCCAGGGTCAGCAAGGCCGCGCGCTCGGCCTTGCTACGCGGCGCCAGATTGGAGCAGAAATCCATCGACTGCGAGCGGTCGCACCAGACCAGCACGGTCTCCGCCGCCTCCCACTCCATCTCGCGCACATAGAGCCGGTCGGAGCGGGCCGAGCGGCGCCAGTCGATCAGCGAAAAAGGGTCGCCCGGATGGGCGGCGCGGTACTGCCAGAAGGTCTCGCCGGTGCCGGCCCGCCTGCGGCCGTGGACGCCGGTGACCAGGCCGGAGGCGAGCCGGTCGGCCTCGACCAGCAAGGGCGGCAGCGTGCCGGAAATACGCTCGGCGTCGCGGCGGAGCCAGCCCGCCCGGTCGCGCGCACCCCGTCCGACTGCCACATTGGCCATCAGGCGGCCTCCTCCAGCGCCGTGCCGACGAGCAGATCGCCGATCACCCCGGGAATCGTCGCGCCCTCGGCGCGAGCCGCGAAGGTCAGGGCCAGGCGGTGGGTCAGGGCCGGGTGAGCCAGCGCCACGACGTCGGCGACCGAGGGCGCCAGCCGCCCGCCGATCAGGGCACGGGCCCGCGACGCCAGCATCAGCGCCTGCGCGGCGCGCGGGCTGGGCCCCCAGGCGAGCCGCTCGCGCGCCACTTGGCTGCCCTCCGGGCCATCGGGCCGGGCGGAGCGGACCAGGGTCAGGATCGCCTCGACCACCCGTTCGCCGACCGGGATCCGGCGCACCAGCCGCTGGAGCGCGAGCAGGCCCTCGGCGTCGAGCACCGGCTCGGCGGTGGCCTCCTCGACCCCGGTGGTGGTCAGCAGGATTTCGCGTTCCTCGTCGCGCGAGGGGTAGTCGATGTCGATCTGCAGCAGGAACCGGTCGAGCTGGGCCTCGGGCAGCGGATAGACGCCCTCCTGCTCGATCGGGTTCTGGGTCGCCAGCACATGGAAGGGCCGCGCCAGCTTGCGGTGCTGGCCGGCGATCGTGACCTCGCCCTCCTGCATCGCCTGCAACAGCGCCGACTGGGTGCGCGGGCTGGCCCGGTTGATCTCGTCGGCCATCAGCAGGCTGGTGAACACCGGCCCCTCGATGAAGCGGAAGGCGCGGGAGCCGTCCGGCCCCTCCTCCAGCACCTCGGAGCCGAGGATGTCGGCCGGCATCAGGTCGGGGGTGAACTGGATGCGGTTGGTCTCGATCCCCAGCACGATGCCCAAGGTGTCGACCAGCCGGGTCTTGGCCAGCCCCGGCACGCCGACCACCAGCGCGTGGCCGCCGGACAGAATCGCCGTCAACGCCAGGTCCACCACCTCAGCCTGGCCGACGATGCGCCGGGAAATCTGCTCCTTCACCCGCTTCAGCGTCTCACCGGCTTGCTCGATCTGCTCAATAGGGTCGTTCTTGTCTTCTGGCATGGCTTCTGGTGTCCCTTTTGGGTGTCAATTCCAATTCCTTTGCATACCATAAGCCATGTCAGAGCGATTTCTAGCAA
>SDBT01015878.1_pt1 | contig 11952 bp, 25 predicted proteins | sample 2277101 | NCBI WGS metagenome assembly SDBT01 (sample SAMN10404973, study PRJNA504765) | marine sediment metagenome | isolation source: marine sediment core GS10_PC15, 103 cmbsf | place: Arctic Ocean: Southern Knipovich Ridge | collected 2010
ATTTAAGTGTTTTCATGATTGTTTTATTTTGTTTAATATAAAGATACGATAAATAATTGACTCCACCTAATTAATGACCAATTAAATTGTTTTATCTTTGGTTATAATAGTAGCGAAAAGCATTATACCAAAACCTATTATTTCTAAACCTAATAAACTTCTTTGGGTACTAGTAAATGCTTCCCTATCGAGTATTGCAATAGTACCTATAAGAAGGGCTAAAAGGGCTATCGAAGTGAATAAGAAATACTTAGATTTTTTCATGTGATTGTGTTTTGTTTGATACAAATATACAACAAAAAAATAACCCACCTAATTAAAGTGAGGTTATTTTATATTACTTAACTTTTAGATTGATAAACTTACGCCCAGACCAGTCATTTGTAGGGTCTTTTTCTACGAAGTCTGAATTTACCCAAACCCATGTGTCTTTTTTGGCAACTAGTTTGGTCCTGTTTTTGTTTAACACATGACTTTCCATAATTTCGGTACCAACAACCCCTTTCCTAATCAGGGAAGCTAAAACACCTCTAAATATTTTACTGGTCATTCCATACCCATCAAATGGAAAACCTTGAATTCCGTCTCCGTCTGAAGAATGGTCACAAGTTTCAAGCGTGTCCAAAAATGTTTCTTCTAATTTAGTTATTTCTACCATGATTGTTTTATTTGATATTAAACGAAGATACAACAATTATCTGAGACTACCAAATACTTTTGGGATTACAATCAGTTCCAGCAGCATAGAAAAGTACATCGTGTACATCACCCGCATTTTCATTAGCGAATTTCATCGCCTCTTTTTCGTTATCGAATTCATAGTCGTCTTCAGTATAGTCGTCTTCTCCATTTCTTTCGAAATGAACTCGTAGTTCAACGTTCCAAAAATCTTTTTCTTCTCTTCCCATTGTGTTTTATATTAAATGAATCGGTTAATATCATTTCCAGCATATTGCTTACATCTCGAAACAAAGTCAGCTTCGTAAGTTGCCATTAAAAGGTCTTTGGTTTCTTCTCCAAACCAATAAGAAACACCTTCATCTTTGGTATTCTCAAGCAGTATAGAATTGCTTACGTTATATAGCCCTCTTGCCATACCGTCACCTTTGTTGAGTTCAAATTGTCCTACTTTTCTAAGTACTTCCATGATTGTTTTGTTTAATACAAAGATACAACTAATATTTGTAACTACCAAATAAAAAGAGGGTCATTTAGCAGAATGACCCTCCCTTAAAGAAAAAATAAACAAACAAATAATCAAATGTATTTTAAAAAATGAGAGATGGTTATCAGCGTTGCAGTGTCAGTTCACCTCTTTAAATTCCTTTCGGTATCCTAATGGTTCACTCTCATAATATTAACAAAGATATGCAATCTCCAGGACATATCCTAATTTTTAATCATTTTTATTTTTAATTCTTTTTTTACGTAATCAAATACTTGTTTTATATCAGTTATAATCTCATCCACATTATTGAATCCGTGTGCATCTCCTAATGAACCACTTGGAAGGTCATCTATATGCGTTCCATTTTCAAATGCTAATTGACCTTTGGTTAAGTCTTTAGGAACGAATGTTACACAAACTCGAATATTCTTATTATCATCTTTTCCAAACATAGGCACTCGACATTTGAATCCCATTGTAGACATTCTATCATCCCAATGTAATTCAGGAAACTCAATTTTAAGGGCTTCCATAATTGGGGTTATTAAAATATCTCCCCACCAACTCTTATCACGAATTTTTTCAATCTTATCTTCGTGACGTTCAATGATACGTTTTCTACGTGTAATTTCTTGTTGGTTCTTGACGTATTTTTCGCTTGATTCTTTTATCATAATTAAACTCTTTTAAATGAATGTGAATGTGATAAGTCTCTGCTTTCAACACACCAAGTAGGAAAATTGCTTATTGGGTGTCTGTCAGTTGCTAATACAACTCGACCCTCATTGATACAATCTTGCATAGATATTCTAACTCCAACAAGATTAATTTCAGAAAATTCTTTTGCAAAGGCATCTAAATCGTCTTGATTTTCTATGATGTACCTTTCAAAATTTACATCAGATTGTGGACTCTCAATTACTGCCCACTTTAAATTTTTGTTTTGTACTTCCATGATTGTTTTATTTTGTTCTATGCAATATACAATAAATATTTGGTTCTACCTAATTTAAATGCAAAAAGGTCGGCAATCACTCCGACCTTTTCTAAACAAAACTAATCACGCCCCTCTGTAGATGTGCAGAAGCACTTGGCGAGGGGTATCTTAAATGCTTTTAAATTTTCACTCTTATCTGTTCAGTCAACTCTCGTTGGTCTTCAACCCATTCCTCAACGTATTTTCTTTCCTCCCATTCTGCACGGGCTTGAAGTAAAATAGTTTCCATGTTTCGGATTTCGGTTATACTGTCTTCTCCTGAAACACAGTAAAATGTAGTACCCCATGTAAACAATTCCGTCTTATTAGCTTTAAGTTGTCTAACCAGTTCTTTATAAACTTTAGGTTTAACCTTCCCGATTAATTGAGTGTGAAGTCCACCTATCCACATTTTACATTTCCCTGAAGGAGTAAACCAATGGTCATTTTCAACTCCACGCTTTCTGTCCCAAGAAAAAGTGATGTCGAATTCTTCAGGATGTACCTCCAAATATACGATTGTTGTTGTTTTTACTTTCATTAGTATCTTTCTTTATCTATTAAATATTGCCAAAATGCATCATCAACTTCAATTTCTGTTACCGTTATTTTCATTAGTATCTTTCTTTATGTTTTGTTTTTCTGCTGTAGTCCCTGACTGATTTATGAACTTTATGGTTTGCTGTCCAACCTCCATTTTCTTTTAATTCAGAGTCACGGTTGCCTTTTCTCATCGCCTTGTACCTCTGTTCTTTGGTAATCTTACCTATGAATGTCTTGCCCATGATTGTTTTGTTTACTCAAAGATACAACTTTTATTTAAACTATGCAAATTCTTTTAGTAAATCGTAATCCTGATTATATTCAAGCTTACCAGTATATAAATAAGATATTTCAGGTTGTCCGTCTTCAGTTAATACATCAATAACCCAAGTTTCATCATTAGCGTAACCCGAACATCTTAAAATACATCCGTGAATATTATCGTTTTCTAAATCACTTCTCAAGTCAAAAGAGTTTATCTTATCTATAATAGAATCGGGAATGTCAAGCGTTGAAATTTCTATTTCTTTTCGCCCATTCATTACGTTATAGCGTTCAGGTCTTGATTCTTTTAAAATCTTGCTATACACTGAGTCAAGAGTTGGAGGTGTTTCTAAGGCAAGAACCTCATTAAGCCATTCAGAAGTTTCATCATCTTGAGCCTTTGTTGTGAAATATTCAATCGAGAATGACACACACTTTTCTCTATTTATAGTGCTGTTGATAGCCTTTCTAATTTTGCCTTTATCGGTTTGGGTTGTGTAAAGGTCTAGGCTTATCTCATCTCCATCTAAAAGATAGAACCTAACCTTAACTCGATATTCATATGTAGAAAACTCATTTCTTGAATACCATTTCCCACCTATTTTTTTCATCTTTGTTACCATAATTAAAATGTTAGTTCGCTTTGATTATCTTCTCCGATGTGATATACTTCACATTCGCCCATTTGCTCACATATTTTCGTTAATCTATCAGCATTTTCCTGTCCACCATACTTTTCAGGGCTATCCCAAAATCCCGCACCGTGTCCATTTCTAGTTAAGAAAAAATTATGAGGTGTTAAATATGTCAAATCTTTTCCCGCAATTGACAATAGTGGTCGAGCTTTTTCAGCTCCAAATTCTTTTATAACCAAAGATATGAATAGTAAGCAATCTGCTTTAGCTATGATTTTTGATTCTTCAGTAAATTCGTCATTCTCATCACTGTCGGCTGTTACCCATGAGGCTGTAGCTAAGTAAGATATTACGAATTTTGCGATGTTTAAATATTTCATTATTTTTGAATTGAATCTTTAAGTTCCTTTTGAGTTGGTGGATACCAATTAAGGATTTGACCTGTTTCAACATCAATATCCAATTCCAAATAATCTCCGAAGTGCGTTTCGGGAAAATATTTTGGTACGTAGCTGTCACGTTGACCAATAATTTCATTGTTCTTATCAAGAAATTGTATATGACATTGGTCAACTGTTTTACCACAAACTCTAAGTGTTTTAATTTTTGCCATGATTGTTGTTTTGTTTCATCAAAGATACAATTATTAATCGACTCTACCTAATTATATTATAAAAGGTTTGTCTTTTGTTGTATCTCTTACTCTTAATCTACTACTGGGATTTGCTCCAATTGGAATTCCACAGTTACCAAATTGTACGATGTGTTCGTCAACGCAATTCATACCACCCTCAACAATATTAAATACATTTTGATATGCTACTTTGATTGTGGTAAGTTTGGTTTCTCCTATAAAGTATGGGAAAAATCCGTACAACAATTCCTTTGGATGCGTGTAAATATAACCAATTTTAAACCCACTTCGACCTCTGCCATATTGGTGAATATTTAATAACTTACCAAATGCAGTTCTCGAAATCAATTTACCATTTACAATGATTCCTAATTGCTCAAAATCTCTTAGTATTCGAGTTTGTGCCAATTCAAATATATCATCGAAATCAGTACTAAAGATTACACCAAACACCAAAATCTGTCTAATGTCCTCATTGGTTAATTCAATAGAACGATAAAATGTATTAGGTTTAAATTCAGTTTGACTAGCATCAGTTTTGAAAGTGCTTACACCCTCTTTAAGAACTACTAAATTGTCTTTTCGTATTGTGTTTTCTAAATCCATGATTGTTGTTTTGTATTAAACAAAGATACAACTATTATTTGGAACTACCTAATAATCATAACCCTCATTGGGAACGTTCCCTTTTTGAAATAATCGTATTACTGCGTAAGTGCCAGTTTTTTGGAGACGTTTTAAGGCTTGTCTTACCACATCTTTACCTATATTTAAGGTATATCTTCGTTTGAAGTCCAGTGATAAGTAGTCGCAAGTCACTGATATACGTGCTTTGTAGGCTCTTCTCAAAGCTCTCGCAATTGGACAATCCCAAGGTGATATATATTGGTCATCACATATTACTATCTGTCCATCTTCTTCCACGGTATCAAAATCGGAAGGGATAAGTTTAAGAGTATTCTTTACTTTATCTAACATAATTGTTTGTTATTTAATACTTAATTCTTCTGCAATTTCTGTTGCAATCTTCTTAGCCGACATTTCCACTTCCAACGTGGTTTGTGGATAATCGTAAGTCGTGTTTGAAACTGCAATTGCAGTTGTGTCGCCACCGCCATCCTTCACGTTAACGACTTCTAGGTTTCTCATTAACACTTCAAAAATTAATTGTTCCATGATTGTTGTTTTGTCTTAGTCAAAGATACGATTAATATTTCATTCTACCTAATTTATCTTCAGGTTTAATTTCAAATATTCCACCATCACCGTTTACAATATAGCGTACTCCTTCAATCTCAATTACTCCAACCCAACCAACCCTATTAACAAGGACTCCTTCTGATATCACTTTGATGTATGGTTCAACATCAGGTTTAGGTGTAATTTCAATCAGGGTTTTGATTGGATTTTGTTTAAGTCTGTGCGCTATTGCACTCCTTGATTCGCAACTTGTCATTGCGATTAATAATACTAATAATACTAATAATTTTTTCATAATATTTTGTTTAAGATATTAAACCTTCTGAATTTGCGTGATGTCCTATAACTGTTAGTTGCCTAATCCTTAGAAATGCTAAATCTTCATCACCATTGATTTCAATAACACCATCTTCAATACTAAGAATAGCTTCACAAGATTCAATCTCTTGAAAGTCTAGACCCAAGTTTTCAACTTCATCTAGGTTTTGGTTCACCCATTTAACGATTTGTTCGTTAGTTGTACCTTCAGCGAAGGCAATATCTAGGCTACGTCCACTAATTTCATTAAATAACTGTTTCATAATGTTTGTTTTGTAAAGATTAATACTGCAACTACTGCCACTAGGCATAGTGTGATTCCAATGTTACATATTTGAATTGCAGTTAGTTTCATAATGTTTTGTCTTACTCAAAGATACGGATTAATATCCAGACTACCAAATCTAATGAAGATAAAGGAAATCTTTTTTGTAGTCTATCTTATCAGATATACCACTAACACTAGTGCTTAGTAAGTTTCCTTTATACTCAACAAGAATAATGTAGTGAAAGTATTCAAATTCATTACGATAATCCTTCAGACTCTTTTTGTCGTATCTGATTTTAATGTCCTTAACAACTCCAGTGAACTTGTGATAATTTTCGTATTTCGTTCCATCGGTATTTGGTATTGCACCAAGTCCCATTTCTTCAAATTCGTGGTAACCAATATAATCCTCATGACTGCCACCAAAAGTATCCTTGGCATAGCCATCGACTTGCCCACTGGTGAGAGTTATCTCTGAACCTATTTCTGGTAGTGTTACTGGGTTTTCTGGTAGTAGTTTTGTCCAGACGATGTACTTGGTTTTCTTACCATCCTTCAACCAAATTTTATTGAGGCTTGCACGGTGGTCACCATTACCGTAGTGTTTATCATACTCAAGATATTGAGCGAAGTCATCACCATGTTTATCTAATACCTTTTCGGTGAATTCTTGAATGTGTTGGTGATAACCATCTTGCCAAAAGCCTAGGTTTTCGTGTCCCTCATCAGTTCTCCATTCTCTTAAATCAAAGAAGAAATCCAACACCCTTGGTAGGTCATCTTTCTTAATCTTATAGGTTTCTTGGGTTCTGAAATCTGCATCACCATGTTCCCATTCTACTTTTAGTTTGTAACTCATAATGTTTAGTGTTCTGTTGTGTCGATTTCAGTTTTTGGATACCCTTCTATTTCTATAACGATACACTTAATCTTAAGGTACATTTCGGTTGGTAGAACTTTCTTAGCTTCGGGAACTAAATCTGCATATAGGAAGCCGTCAAATAATCCGAATAGCATATTTCCAATGTGTCCAGTTTCACCAGTGACATTAAAAAGTTCAAGAATGAGTTTGTTGATTTTTTTAAGTATATCACCATCCATATTTTCGTGTCGATTAAAATAAGTGTGTGTCATTGTGTTTTTGTTTTGTCTTAAACAAAGATACAACATTATATCCAGACCACCAAATAAAAAAGCCACTTTTCTAAGTGGCTTTGTTTTGTTCTATATTCTTTATCTTATCTATGAATTGCGTAGTATGCTCCTTCAGGTAAATTAAGCTTTTTCACAAATTTGATAATTTGTCTAATTTTACTTTTAATGGTTTTCATGATATAATTGTTTTTGTTCAATACAAATATACTACAAATATATCACAAATGCAAGAAAATTCCTACAAATATTTATTTAATCATCGGTGAAGCATTTCCATAACGTTATCATAGTGTGTAGAACCAAATTCAGGATTTTGGTTTTCCTCATCAGAGAATAAGAATTTAAAATGCTTATAGCTTTGTGAGTATAATACCTCATCAATCCTGACGCTTTCGACAGGCACTCCAACCAATAGAGAAAATTGCTTGGCTAACTTCATCGTTTCCACAATGCCCACACTACCACCACCGAAATAACCTAAAAGCCAAAAGTTACGCTTTCGCTTTGTGTCATAAAGTCTCTGGAAATCTCCGTGTGTATTAATATCGTAATTCATAGCTAAATATTCTTCTGTTGATTCATTTATCATATCCTCAACTAAATCGTCTTTTAAATGTTCGTTCATCTTGTTTTATATAAGTTAAGTTACTGCGAGCCGTGAAGAAAATGTTCCCAATTAAATCCAATTACTGTGAAACAAAATATCACGAATAGAACTACTATACAACTTACGATTTTAAATATTGTCTTGTTTGTCATTTTAATAGAGCTTCTTGTTCTTTATAAACTTCTTTGAGTAGTGTAATCGCTTCATCATAATCGTGACATATCCCTAAGTCATCACTCATGACGTTATCTCCATCTACCATTATGATATGAAACCAATTATTCATTCTCCATCCATCGTGTTCGTTCAATTGGTTTAAATCTTCATCGGTTAATCCAAGCCTCTCGGCTTCCTCAACTGCTTCACCACCCTTAAAACAATTACCTTCTTCTTCAAATGCTACTTGTATTTCTCCAGATGTTTCGGCATAGAGTACATTACCATTTGATAATTTAATCTGGGCAATGTCATCACCTCGATACCAGAAGGCATCTTCTCTATTGGGTCTCTTAGTTATATGTATTGTTGGTTTCATGATATAATTATTTTTGTTCGATACAAAGATACAACCTTTATTTGGTTCTACCTAATTTCTGTACACTTTTGTGTTAGTAGTTTTGGGTTTGGGTTAATAAGAACTTCCTATCAAATTGACCAAAACTATGTTCGTTACAACATTTTACACATGCTCGTCTACCTTGGTCAATTACTCTACTAAATTTGTGACCCGCTTTTGTATGACCATTTGGGCATATTAAGGTATATTTTGCTTTGCTTGGACTTACTTTAGCATCTGAACATCTTTTACCATCGCAACCGATATCAAGGGCTATTCTTCGCCAAGTATAATCGTGAGCACTATGACCTCTAATCTCTACATCGATAGCGTGAGCAATCTCGTGAAGCATTGTGTCAACCCATTTTTCAAAGGTCTTATCTGATTCTGATATAAGCCATTGTGATAGTTCTATTTTCTTATTGGAAATCGTACCATCAAATCTGTTTCTACGTTTAATGCAAACCCCAAATCTTGTTTTGTTTGTGTTGAAGCCAAACGCCCAACCCATTTTTTTCATGTTGAAAGTTCGCCCATCGATATCAAAATCCTTTTCCATATGTTCCAACGCCATATCTCGAACACTATCAAAATCAACCGTACACTTTTGTGTACCTTGTATCTTCGTTGGGACTTGAACCAATTTCTCGGCACCTCCATTTTTGATTTGTAGGAACATCGCAACTCTTTTAACTGCCGATATCCCATAGTATGCAACGACATCGATATCGGTGAAGCCGTTACGAACTAGAGCCTTGTAACTTGGTGCTGTTTGAATGTTTTGTAATGTGTACATGTGATTGTTTTGTTTTATCAAAGATACAAAAATTAATTAAGATATCCTAATTTCTTATGTCTTTATAACTCTTTAACCATTTAGAATAATTTTGTCTATGAACTATATTGATATTATAACCAATAGATTTAAGTTCTTGTAACAAAGGTTTATACTGTTTAGGAGTCGCTTTTTTAGACTTATAAATACAATGGGTATAATCGGCACCGCTATGTTGTCCAACGTGTTGATATGTGGTTACATGTCCTTTTAAATCGCAAACTTCATGCGGAAATAAAGCGAAAACGCCATAACCATCAATTCTGAATGTCATATCTGTTATGTGCTTATCTTTCATAATGTGATTGTTTTGTGAAATGCAAACATACAACAAATAATCGACATATCCTAATTTATATAAAATGAAATAATATAAAATAAATTAGGATGTGTCATTTATATTCCTTATCTTTGTATCAAACAAAAATGAAATATATGAGCAAAACAAATCAATTAGTAAGAGTAGTGACCAAAGCCCTAAACGAATCGCCAACGGGTGTTAGTTTTTTCGGTGTTAATGGTTACGAAAACCAAAATGGCGAAGTGTCAAATTTCGTTATCAATATTGGTGCAAGTTACCAAAACGCAAAAAAGAAAGATATTGTATATCTTGAAAATCTTAATGTTTCAGAGGAATATTGGTATAAGATTAATGTCGATGAAATGGATTTGGCTTTATTTGAAGAGGCTAGAATACAATTATTAGCTTCATTAATCAACCCTAACAAAGCACAGAGCCAAGCACAGAAAGATGCTTATACTCATATTAACAGTGCAATTAAAATCCACAATGTAACCGATGCAATTTATATCTTTGGTACAAGAGTGAGTAAGCACGTTTTGGTTAAGGGGGATTATAGCAATTCAAGAACATCGAATCCAAGACCTTTAACAAAAGCGAAAAATATAATTCGTGAGAATATGAAAAGCACGAAATACAGACAATTCAAAATTGAAACACAACCCGAAGCCGTTACTTATAGCGGTGCTAGTGAAACGATTATCGTAGAAATGGTAAACTAATACCGTTACTCATCCGATGAAAAAGCCTAACGAAAGTTAGGCTTTTTTGTTTTATATAAAATAAACTTGCCCAGGTCATTTATTTGTTGTATCTTTGTTGAAGACAAAGCAAATAATCACATTATGACTTACACACACGAAAATTTAACTTTAAACGTCACAACCCTTAATCCCGATTATATTGATTATATGGGTGAAACGGTTTTAACCCTAGATAGCGACTTTGTTGCTGAACTAGTTGAAAATTGTTGTGCCTTCGTTGAATTCTTTTTACAATATCAATACGAAGAATTATGGGATGAATTAGACCGAGATGAAGACGCAATTATAAAGCATTTTAAAGACCTTAACGAATCCGTGGAAATAACCAATTCAGATGCAATAATTGCAGTTTATGAATATTGTCTATATGAAGATAGAAATTTTTCTCTTGATGTTAGCACTGAAAATATTAGTTGGGCAATACACGATACTTTGCACGCAATACATGATACTAGTGGGTGTACTATATATGTCGAAAGTAGTATTGAGAAGGAAAGGATTTTAAAGTCCTTAGAAATCACTAAAGACCTATTCCCAAATCAAATGCCAAATTGGGATTTTTTAGATAACTTAGAAAATGAATACCATAGTAGATTTAACGAAAGAATCGATTTGGAAGAATTCAAACAATACGAAGACGAATATTAATATAATATAAAACAAAAATCATGAGAACAATTAAAACAATTTACCACTCTAAATGTAAGGATTTATTTCGTGAGATTAAAGAAACAGACGGACTGTTTTTTTATGACGAAGACGGAGATTATTACGATGATGAATTAGGTGGATTAAACCAATGTATCATCGATGCCTATGCAGATTTAGAGTATCATTACAGCGGTGCATATGACCGAATGGTAGCAGAAGACCAAAGATATGCCCGAAGCGAACAGATAGCCTGTAATAATTGGTAAACCAATATTATCCAAAGCCTCACTTTTGTGAGGCTTTTTTAATTTATATTAAATAAGTTTGGTAGTGTCAAATATATATTGTATCTTTGTAGTGGTTAACGGGTCGAGCAGTAATACACTGGCGAAAGAGTAGACTCCAGCCTACCTGTGTTTTTTTTTACTCGACATTATGACCTTATTTAGAATGAATATAAATAACGTCAAATATCTTAAATAATATAGAATAAGTTTGGTAGTGTCATTTATAAGCATTATATTTGTACTATAATTAATTAATAATCTCTAAAAAAACAAAATTATGAGCATCTTAAAAAAACTTGGAATCAACACTATCAGCGAAACGATTGGCTCGCTAAAAGCGAAGGTCATCGAAGTGTTTGAAACCGCATCAACTTATTTTTGCCCATTGACTGACATTCTTAAAGAGGACGGTTTTTATACCATCTCTAACGCCAATGGTAAGGTACATGGAAAGGTATCAAATCCTAACAGCGTTTTAGCAATGGATGAACTTATCGACATTGCGTATGATGTAAGTATTAAGGAAGGACTTAATTTGAACTTTGAAGACGCTGAATTGAACTATTACAGGGATGAAAGTATTTGTACCTTGAATATTCCTTTAGGTGTATCGGCTTTTAAAACTCGTAACGGTTTTAATGACGGTTCGAAATTGTTTCTTTTTATCAAAACTGGTTTTGGTGGTATTACTTCAAGTGAAATAGGAATTTTTTCTTATCGCTTTGTATGTAGCAACGGACAAGAGTCACGACATGGACTTAATTACTTTAAAGCAAAGCATACCGAAAAA
>SDBT01015880.1_pt1 | contig 11952 bp, 10 predicted proteins | sample 2277101 | NCBI WGS metagenome assembly SDBT01 (sample SAMN10404973, study PRJNA504765) | marine sediment metagenome | isolation source: marine sediment core GS10_PC15, 103 cmbsf | place: Arctic Ocean: Southern Knipovich Ridge | collected 2010
TCGCCCACCATCTCTGTTACTAAATCTGTTTTTGCTAGCAAACCTGCTCGCATGCTGTGCTGTTTATCTGCCGCAATAATTTGTGCGATATCCCCAGCCAATTGTGACACACGTATTGCTTTATCATGCACACTACCTAATTTAGTCTGGAAAACGACGTGATTTAATTGCTCCAAATAGTCATTCAAGTGATGGGATAAATCTGTGCGATAGAAATATTCTGCATCAGACAACCGTGCGCGAATAACTCGCTCATTACCATTAATTACTCGCTCAGGCTTTTTGCTTTTTATATTTGAAACCGTAATAAAATACGGTAGCAATCCGCCTTTTTTATCGACAACAGGAAAACATTTTTGGTGAGTCTTCATCGCTGATATAATGGCTTCTGCAGGTACTTGCAAAAACCGTTTAGCAAAACTGCCCATTAAACATACTGGCCACTCAACAAGACCGGTTACTTCATCTAATAATTTCTCATCGATTATCGCCGTGCCGATATCACCTACACAACGCTCAATATTCTTGCGAATCTTTTTTTTGCGTGTGTCAAAATCAACAATCACTTTACCTTCTTTTTGCAAGATATCAACATAGTCACGTGCGTGACGAATCGCTATCGGTTCAGGCGCCATAAAACGATGGCCGTAAGTTTTGTTTGATGCTTTAACACCAAAAATGCGTGGCCGAAGTAGCTTTTCATCAAGCTTCATGACAACCCAATGTACTGGGCGTATAAATTCATAGTCATGATCATTCCAACGCATAGGTTTAGAAATCGGTAAATGCTTTAATGCTTCTGCAACAATTTCCGGCATCAATTCTGTGCTGTGTTTGCCTCGCACCTTTTTGGTATAGAATAACCAGACACCTTTGTCCGTTTTCATTTGTTTTAGTTGTTTCACATCCACTTTGCATGAACACGCAAAGCCTAAACAAGCTGGGGTTGGATTCCCATCCTTATCAAACGCAGCGTCTACTGATGGACCTTTACGCTCTATAGTGCGCGAAGGTTGTTTTTCTGCCAATGCATTAATGCTAACCGCTAAGCGGCGTGGTGTAGCATAGGATTTTAATTTGCCGTGGGTCAATCCTGCTTTATTTAGCCCAGCTCTAATCGCTTCTTCAAACGCTAAACTTAATCGCTGTAGTGATGTTGGCGGCAATTCTTCACAACCGATCTCAACAAGAAAATGATTAGACATGTGCCGGCTCCTTTTTAAGCAGAGGAAAGCCCAGACGCTCACGCGACTCTAGATACGCTTGTGCAACAGCAAAAGAAAGTTTGCGTACGCGTAATATAAAGCGTTGGCGCTCGGTTACGCTGATGGCATGCCTTGCATCTAATAAATTAAATGTATGCGACGCTTTTAACACCATTTCATACGCCGGGATTGCTAATTCGCTTTCTACCAGTTTCTGACATTCTTGTTCATAAAAATCAAAGTGTGTAAACAATGCATCAACATTGGCATATTCAAAGTTGAATGCTGACATTTCAATTTCGTTCTGACGATAAATCTCGCCGTACATAATTTTTCCTTGTGGACCTTCACCCCAAACCAAATCAAACATGCGATCCACATTTTGCAAATACATGGCTATGCGCTCGAGCCCATAGGTAATTTCACCCGTAACAGGCTTACAAGCCAATCCACCCACTTGTTGAAAATAGGTGAACTGGGTGATTTCCATTCCGTTTTGCCAAACTTCCCAGCCCAAACCCCAGGCACCCAAGGTCGGTGATTCCCAGTTATCTTCAACAAAGCGAATATCATCTACCAGTGGATTAATGCCTAAAGCACGCAGGGAATCTAAATAGAGTTCTTGAATGTTTTCAGGTGATGGTTTCATCGTCACTTGATATTGAAAGTAGTGCTGAGTGCGGTTGGGATTCTCACCATAGCGCCCATCAGTTGGCCGTCGTGACGGTTGTACATAAGCGGCTGTCCAAGGTTCAGGTCCTATTGCACGCATAAATGTTGCCGGATGAAATGTCCCCGCACCCACTTCCATATCTAATGGTTGCATTAGTAAGCAACCTTGATTGGCCCAATAGTGTTGTAAGCGGAGAATTAAGTCTTGGAAAGTGTTGGGAGGCGTGATTTTTTCGGTCATAGGGTTTCTCAGAAAAAAACACCCATGCGCCAAGAATCAGTGCATGGGTGCTTTAGTAAAATAGATGTTAGCTACCCGCTTTTTGTATCAAACCTTGTAAAGTAGCTTCTGGAGCTGCACCTGGAACAAATGTGCTGTTTGAACCACTGCGGTTACCAATAACGAAAGATGGTGTGCCTTGAATACCTAATTCTGTTGCCAACTTAAAGTTTTCTTCCAGTTGGTTTTGAACTTCAGGTGACTTCATACCTTTAGTAACTTTCGCCCAATCAAGACCCACTTTTTTACCAATTTCTTCGATTTTCACAGGTGTTAATGGGTTAGCCGCTTTCATTAAAGCATTGTGGAAAGCTAGGTATTTTTCTTTGCCTTGTTTGAGTGAAGCTAATGCGGCTTCTGCAGCAAAACGAGAGTTTCCACCGAAGATCGGTAATTCTTTAAAGACGATACGTAAGTTTTTATCTTGCTTCATCAAATTTTCAACAACCGGTGCCATACGTTTGCAATGTCCACATTGGTAATCAAAAAACTCAACGAGTGAGACTTTACCTTGCATGTTGCCAAGCACTGGAGAGCCAGCACCGCTAAAGATTTCTTTCGCATTTTTGCTGATTGCTGATTTAGCTTTGTCTTCAATTTTAGCCATTTGTTGCTTTTGTAATGCTTCAGATGCTTCCACTAAAATTTGTGGATTTTTTACTATGTAGCTATGAATGATTTTTTCAACTTGATTGACTTGTGCAGGCGTCAAATTGCCTTGTTGGTTTGCAGCCATACTGAATGGGCTGACGATAGCAGCGCCCAGAAAAGCGAGTGCAGGTAATAATAGTTTCAATTTCACGGCGGATGCCCTCATTAGTTATTAAAAGAACGGCTATGGTAGACCGCTTATGGCTTAAATTCAAGTGCTGGGCTAAACTAGCAAAATGAGCAAAGCAGCAACACTCCAAGGTCTTAACCCTTTAGTTACCCGTCCCCAGGCGCAGGCAAGAAGCTTATGTGCACAACTGATAACCCAGGGGGCTGCCTGCACGCTTTTCCCGACGCTTGAGATTGAACCATTTGCCAAGCTACCGGACTTTCAAGCCAAACTAAACAATCTTGAACTGGTTGATATTGCAATATTTTTAAGCAAAAATGCGGTGGCTAATGTCATGGCACTTTGGCCTGCGAGTCAATTTCGGCAAATTGCCAGCATAGGTCCTGCGACTCGCGATGCGTTGCAAGAGGCCGGTGTGACCGTTGATCTAATGCCAGAGAATGATTTTACTAGCGAGGGCTTATTAAGCTTACCGGCATTATTCGGTGTACGTGGTAAACGCATCGTGATTTTTAGTGGGGTGGGTGGACGCAATGTCATTACTGACTCGCTCACTGAGCGAGGCGCTTTGGTGAGTAAAGTCGAGTGCTACCGCCGTATTCAACCTCAATATGATATGGCAGCAGTCTGGCAACAGTGGCTGCAGGCTGATATTAACCTGATCATTTCTTATAGTGGCGAGAGTCTTCACAACCTTTATGCGATGGTTGGTGAACAGCACCGAGCCTGGCTCCTAGACTGCCCTTTGCTAGTGATTAGCCAACGCCTGCATAAAATCGCTCAAGAACTTGGGTTCAACCATGTGCTCCAGGCCAGTGATGCCAGTGATACGGCGATGATCAATGCGCTGATTGACTGGTATGCAAGATAATTAGCGTCTACAATACCAGCCGCTTGTTTTACCAAATTCCAGGAATTGATTATGGCCAACACGGATAAGCCCACTGATAAAGTAGAAACCGAACAAACAGTTGTTGACAGTGATAAACCCGCTCGTCCAGCCGGTAGTAAGATTGCCATCATGCTCTCCTTAATCGCCATTATCGTCGCTCTTGGTGGTATTTATGTGGTGAGCAAAGACTGGCAAGCCATGCAGAGCAATACCGCAAGCCTAACAAATCAAGCTGATCAGGTGACGGATAGCCTTGCAGAAATCCAGCAGGCACTCGCAGCTCAACAAGCCGCATCAACTGCAGCGCAGCAAAGCATTACTGATCTTGAAGAAAAAACGGGCCGTAGTAATAATGGGTGGGTGTTAGCAGAAGCCAAATATTTAATTAACTTGGCCGATTATAATCTTGAATTCAGCCACAACACGAAAACCGCAATAGCCTTGTTACAAGCTGCTGACCGTCGTGTTGCGAGCCTCAATGGTCTCAAGCTACTTAAATTACGTGCTGCTTTAACTGATGATATATCACGTTTAAGCGCGCTCCCAGAAATCGACTTAACCGGTTTATTATTAAAAATTAATGCTGTCAGCTCCGCGGTAGCAAAGTTGCCATTAATCGACAAAACTCAAAGCACACAACAAGATAAAAAATCGGCTGATAGCACAACTGCCAGCACCGGACAGCCCATGTGGAAACGGGGTTTAGATAATACGTTAGCAACACTTAAAACCCTGGTCGTCATTCGTCATAACCAACAAAATATTGAGCCCTTAATTTCACCGAAACAACAGTCTTATTTAATGGAAAATATTCAATTGCAATTAGCCAACGCACAGTGGGCATTGTTAAATCAACAACCCGCAATTTATCAACACAGCCTTAAACAAGCCAGCAACTGGATACAGCATTATTTTGTGACTAATTCACCGGCTACTAAAAGCGCACTCACAACGTTGGCGATGTTGCAAAAACAACAGATCGTGCAGCAATTACCTAAGCTTAGCCAATCACTAAACGCTATTAATTCTGTACTGAACAAACAACCGCCCACTGATCGCAGTAAAGCGACTGAGCCAGCGAAAAAAATAAAAAAACAGCCAGCGGTGGAGGTTTAGTTAAATGAAAAAATTAATATTATTTTTTGTTTTTCTATTAGTTGCTGTTTGGGCGGGAATAAAAATACATGCAGACCCAGGCTATGTTTTAATCTCATACCAACACTGGAGCCTTGAAACCACACTTTGGTTTGCCGTGTTAGCCTTACTTATTTTCTATTTTCTTTTGTATTTTTTAATTCGCATATTTCGTGGCAGCTTAGCTGTTTCTGGCAAGTGGCGCATATGGTCACGCAAGCGACGCTTACGCAAAGCTCATTCACTCACCAGTCGTGGCTTATGCCAACTGGCCGAGGGAGAATGGCGCTCTGCTGAACGCACTTTAAATAAATCAGCAAGTAAAACCGACACGCCATTAATCAACTTTCTCGCCGCAGCGCGCGCCGCACAAGGGCAAGGTGCTTATGAGCGTCGTGACACCTATTTAAAGCACGCCATAGATAATAATAAAAAGGCTGAAGTGGCTGTGGGTCTAACGCAAGCGGAACTGCAGCTTAATAGCAAACAATTAGAGCAAGCGCTTGCCACATTGAAACACTTAAACCAATTGGTCCCCCATCACACTTATGTGTTAAATTTGCTGCGCGGTGTTTACATTGAACTCAATGATTGGAATGGTTTAGCCGATTTATTGCCAGCATTGCGCAAACGTAAAATATTAAAACCTGACGAATTGTTAACACTCGAACGCAACGTCTATCGACACTTATTACAAAGTGCTGCTTCAGCATCATCTGCCGCACTTGAAAGTGCATGGCATAATGTACCAAAACATTTAACCCATGACGCTGGGCTCGTCGCGTCATATGCGCAGTTATTAATTGATAATGACAATGGTGAGAGCGCTGAAGAAATTTTACGCGCCACCATTAAGAAAAACTCAACGCCAGCGTTAATTCGATTATATGGTATCAGCGAAGGCAAAAACCCAACCAAGCAATTAAGCACAGCAGAAGCCTGGTTAAAAGGCAAAAGTGCTGACCCAACCTTATTACTCGCATTGGGTCGCATTTGTGTACAAAACCGCTTGTGGGGTAAAGCCCAAAGTTATCTTGAAGCCAGTGCAAAAATCGAACCAACAGCTGAAACCTATTTTGAACTAGGCAAGATTTTGGAGCAACTCGGTGAAATGCAGGGGGCGCTAGGTGCTTACCGCAAAGGTTTAAGCCTTGCTGCCTGTTAAGTTGCTGTTTCACAAACAGATATTGCACATATTGATTATCTTATCCAAACATTGAAACCAGATGTTTACAACATATCTGAATAAAAATAATCCGCTTGTATTCCGCTCTTTTTACACCGCTCAAAAGTTTCAATTACCATCGGATATGGGCCGCTCACATAGGCTTGGTAATTGACTAGATTGAGGTGGTCATTAATGACAGCGTCATAAATATAACCGGTTTTTCCTTGCCAATTTAGCGATTTCTCTGGCTTGGATACAACCAAGGTGACTTTTAATTTTAATAGTTGTTGCCAATCTTTGAATAGCCCCGTCCGATAAAAGTCAGCCTCTGTCTTCACCCCCCAGTACAAATGAAATTCACGTGAATCATTAGCGCTGATCGCAGCTTCAATTATTGACTTTGTATAAGAAAAACCCGTGCCACCCGCTAATAATAAAACGGGCATATCCGGCACTTGTCGATAAAAGCTATGACCAAGTGGCCCACGAATCTCGACCAATTGCCCCGCGCGCAATTGCGCAACAAAATCACGCGTTGCAATATCACCCTCAAGATGCTTGATATGCAATTCAATATAATGATCTCGATGCGGAGAATTAGCCACAGAAAATGGCAAGAAGCTGCCATCAGGATACTGGACCTCAACATATTGCCCAGCCTGAAATAAAATTACATCAGAAGATAATGGCGCTAAAAACACCTGACAAATTGATTCAGATAAGTCATGAAAAGCAATGACATTATATTGTGGCATAATAGCCAACCCAAAAAAAACTTCGCGCCCTCAAAAAGGGTGCATCAGACAGCACAGGACCAACCAGCAAAGCTCTACCTCTTCATCGCCTCAAAAAACGCATCATTCGTTTTCGTCGCTTTTAATCGATCAATTAAAAACTCAGCGGCAGCAAGTTCATCCATTGGGTGTAAAATCTTGCGCAATATCCACATTTTTTGCAGCTCGGAGGCTTTAGTAATTAATTCTTCGCGACGAGTACCTGATTTATTAATATTGATGGCAGGGAACACACGTTTTTCAGCAATACGGCGATCAAGATGCACCTCCATATTACCCGTGCCTTTGAACTCTTCAAAAATAACCTCTTCCATTCTGGAGCCCGTATCAACTAATGCGGTTGCCAAAATCGTTAAGCTACCCCCTTCCTCGATATTTCTTGCTGCACCAAAGAAACGTTTGGGCTTTTGCAATGCATTGGCATCCACACCACCAGTTAACACTTTTCCGGATGATGGAATCACTGTGTTATAGGAGCGCGCCAAACGTGTTATGGAGTCGAGCAAAATAATTACGTCATGTTTGTGTTCAACTAAACGCTTTGCTTTCTCTATTACCATTTCAGCGACTTGTACGTGACGAGTCGCAGGCTCGTCAAACGTCGCGGCAACGACCTCACCTTTTACAGAGCGCACCATTTCTGTTACTTCTTCAGGACGCTCATCGATTAATAATACAATTAAATAACATTCTGGATGGTTCTTTTCGATGCTGGCTGCAATATTTTGCAGCATCATGGTTTTACCCGCTTTTGGTGGTGATACAATCAAACCACGCTGACCTTTACCAATCGGTGAGGCTAAATCAATAATACGTGGGGTAATATCTTCGGAACTACCATTACCAATTTCTAATATTAATCGTTCATTGGGAAATAATGGCGTTAAGTTCTCAAATAATATTTTATTACGCGCGTTTTCTGGTTTATCAAAATTAATTTCATTTACTTGTAACAGAGCAAAATAACGCTCAGCATCTTTAGGTGGGCGAATTTTCCCAGATATAGTGTCACCAGTACGCAAACCAAAACGCCGTATCTGGCTTGGTGAAACATAAATGTCATCAGGCCCTGCTAGATAAGAAGCATTCGCAGAACGTAAAAAGCCAAACCCGTCTTGCAAGACTTCTAGCACACCATCACCAAAGATATCTTCGCCAGCTCGGGCATGCTCTTTAAGTAAGGCAAAAATAATATCCTGCTTGCGGGCGCGAGCCAGGTTATCAAGGCCACTATCTTGAGCAAATTTCATTAATTCAGAAGGGGTTTTAGTTTTAAGTTCAGTTAAGTTCATAGATATACACTTTTTGTTTGGTTTATTAGATACGGTCATGACTATAGGTCACCTATGTTATGAGGCTCCGAAATTCAGCGGGATTTCCAACGGGGATAGCAAGGACTGCCATCCATACGGGGCGTATTCTAACAGTCCTTAACAGAATTGCAACTACTATTTTCTGGGTTGCCCACTGACGAAAATAATGGTGGGGCCAATCCAAGCCTCTTGAAAAAATAGCCCAAAAAATTAGGTGGTTAAAGCACCACTCAGGCTATGTCGAACCATTCTTTTCTTCTAGGCAAGCTATCATAAATCCACCGTATTCACGGTAACTTATCCATGGGTACCAGCCACAGCACATTTTCAACAAATCCCTATAAACCATAATATGCTGTCTTTTTTTCGTTAGGTATTAAAGATCTATGTGAATGCAAAATGAGATTGTTAGCACGACACAGCAGAAATCAGGCAATAACTCGTTGAAGCTTCAATGATAAATAAAAAAGCGCTGTCTCTGGTACGTGGTAGCTCCATTCGTTTCCTCATACGTTTGTTGATACGCAACAACAGCCTATCTGTGTGCTGTTGTTTAAAAGTCAAAGATACTTTTTTCATCAGCATGCCGTTCTCTTGTTAGCAAGAAAATTTACAGCATTATAGGGGCACAACCAGGGAGCAATTAATCTCCGAGGCTATTTTACTTCGCAATGAGCAATAGATGTGTGAGAATATCCAACTCTTTTTGAAGGTTGTTGCCGAACTATCATTTAATGACCCATGGGAAATGCGATGTCTGAAAATATTAAATTTTATTCAAAATCATATGAAATGTCAGAAGAACTAAAGTCGTTTTTTACGGCGATCACCACTGATATAAAACTACAAGAACAACTTTATGTAACTAAAAAATCATCCGATGTTGCTACTATTGCCAACAAGTTAGGGTTTAATGTTAATGGCGCAGAGATTCTTCAGGCACAAGCTGGGCGCGTCTTAGCAATCTTGGAAGAGCAATCAGATGATGTGCAAAATATGGTGTCAGGTATAAAGCCTAAAACAGGAGCCCAGTGGGGACGTGGTGGCGGAGGATTCCTCGACAGAGCGGGATATTGGCTAAATGAACTCTCAACACCACCCGCGATTAAAGATACTGGAGAGCAGATTAACAAATTTCTAGATAAGGCTAATCAAGATCCTGAGCTAAAGAAAAAGTTAGTAAATGCCAAAACATTTAATGATGTGGCTCTACTTCTTCAAACTAACGGCTTTGACTTAACAGCTGTTGATATATTATCGCACCAGGCACAAAAAATATTAGCACTGGGAGAGGATGAAGCGGAAATGGTAGCTGATAATTAAATGAATAATAATATTATAACTGTAAATGGCATCGATCTCTGGTATGAGTCATTTGGTGATAAAAAAGATCCAGCAATTTTACTTATTATGGGAAATAGTGCCCAGGGAATTATGTGGCCAGAAGATTTTTGTCAAAGCTTGGCAGAAAAAAAGCGTTATGTAATACGATTTGATAATCGAGATACAGGACTGTCAACGTGTATTGACTACAATAAAGATCCATATGACTTATTTGATCTTGCAAAGGATGCGCTAGGTTTATTAGATGCGCTACAAATTAATAAAGTGCATATTGTTGGTTTATCAATGGGTGGTTCAATTGCCCAGTTACTGGCAATTCATCATGCTGATCGCATTCTGTCGATTACAGCTTTGATGTCTTCTCCAGATCTTTCTGTAAAGAATGATGCTTTTCAAGGAAAAGATACTACTAATGCTAAACTCCCCCCACCTAAGAAGGAGTTTGTTGCCGCAGTCATCGATCTTAATAAAGCACAGCCTAAATCAAGGCAAGAAAAAATCAAAACCATAGTAGCGAATTGGCGTTTAGCTAACAGTACAAAAGTACAATTTGATGAAAGTTATTGGCAGCAACTAATAGAAACCGCTATGCAGCGAGAAGAATCAAATCCCGCTGCTAAAAATTTGAAATTTGCAAATCAAAGCAATCATTCAAAAGCACAAATGGCTACCACTGAACCAAATCTTAATACATTAAAATTAATTTCAGTGCCAACCTTGGTGATACACGGAAGTGAGGATCCTGTTTATCCACCTCCACATGCAGTAACTGTAGCTGACACAGTACCCAATGGAAAATTATTATTAATTGATAACATGGGGCACGCATTAAACCCAATATTCTTTGAAAAAATAATAACTGCCATTGTTGCCCATACAAGCATTTAGATTGATTCCAAGTACACTGAGATAGTGGTTAGCCGTAATCCACCGTTTAATTTACGCGCCAATTCCGTCCGGGAATTGGCGCGGGCGTTTTGAACCACTTCTGCTAAAATTTGTAAAGTTTGCCATACGTTATATACAACCAATGGGGGCTGAATATAGCTTATCTGCGTGACTCATCTACACTCTCATTTTCTGTGAGAAATCCCAAATAGTTTTCTTTAGTTATGACTTTATTAGCTGTTTTATCTTCTAACTCCTTGCGCGCATTGCCAGCAACTGCCCCACCATCAATTGCTGCTTCTTTATTTTCAATAAAGCCTTGTGAGTCCTTGCTTCTGGCTATCTCGGTTGTTGATGCCTCACCTAGCATAGAGAAAATTAACTCTAAATCGCTCATATGATCTCGTAGATTTTCTCTCTGTAGACTCTTATATTTTTTGTATTCTGATGGGGTTAACCCAAATGTAGCCTTAGATATTTCAGCGGTTAAAATTGCATATTCTCGCGATTCTTTTACGCCACGGTTTTGCCACTCTTGCGTTAACTCATCTCGTATGGCGATACTCCTCATTCGCTTTTCAATCCACTTACCGCTATAGCCTTTAGCTTTATATAATTCGCGAGAGCGTTTCGTGGCTAGCTCAGGATCTTCAATCTCTTTAATTCGCTCATAGCCTACCTTTGCTAGCCAGCGTTTGAACGGCTCAGCATTAGGTGACGGAATTGATTGTATAATCCTTAATAAGGTTTCCGTATTCGCACAATCAGTGGCATATTTTTTTCCGTCAGAAGATTCTAATTTCAGTCGTACGATTTTTTCGTACAACTGAAAAAATCCATCTTTTTCAACTAGTTGCTTCTTCAGATCTGTCCAGTACCTCTTCGGTATGGTGCTATTGGTTAGCACACTAATGACATCTACGATTGAGAACCACCACTCATTATTATGGTACAGTCGTCTGGTTGCCTTATCTTGAAACAATGCAATTTTAGTTATTGACTCAGTCGATTGTATCTTGCTCATTCCCCACCTCCTTAATGATGAGACAAATAGAGATCAGACTTTATTATACATAGCTTCCAAAAAATAACCACCGTTTACCGATAGCGCCAATTCCGTCCGGGAATTGGCGCATGTGATATGTAATTATAACTGATCCGCAATTGACATTACGACCTCCGCATGTTCTCATTCCCGCTATGGCAACGGCAGTAACATTGACAACATTTAAGGGGTGAATATGAAAAATGGCTTAGCTATATTTGAAGATTACAGAATTCGCCGTATATATGATGATGCAACCGAAACCTGGCAGTTTTCTGTGGTTGATATTATTCAAGTGTTGATACAACAACCAGATTTTCAGGCCGCCAGAAACTATTGGAAAGTATTGAAAAATCGCTTGAAAAAAGAAGGAAGTGAATCGGTTACAAATTGTAACCGGTTGAAAATTCGTGCTCAGGATGGAAAACAACGACTT
>SDBT01015881.1_pt1 | contig 11952 bp, 12 predicted proteins | sample 2277101 | NCBI WGS metagenome assembly SDBT01 (sample SAMN10404973, study PRJNA504765) | marine sediment metagenome | isolation source: marine sediment core GS10_PC15, 103 cmbsf | place: Arctic Ocean: Southern Knipovich Ridge | collected 2010
GAAATAATCATGATTTAGGAACCACTACTTTTGAATGGAGAGATTTATTCCTTGATGGTACAGCACATATTGATATTTTGGATGTTGATGTTTCAAGTTCATTTACAGGAACTGCTACTTTCAATGACAGTGTAATTTTAGGAAGTTCTTTGGCAGACAGTCTTACAGTTAATGCAGTTGCAGAATTTAATTCAAATGTACAATTTGATGAAGATGTAATTTTAGGAAGTTCTGCAGCTGATAATATTGTATTTAATGGAGATACTGTTGGCAATATTACACCAAATGTTACTCCCAATATGGACCCTGAGCCTCCTGCAAGGCTTGCTCCACCGACAACCACCGCTGCGATAACTGGTAATTCCTTTCCAAATAGGGCAGTGGGAACGATCTCCCCGACAGTCCCGGCTGGAATCACTGATCCGATCCCGTATAAAAAGCCAGCATAACAGTATATGAATAACTGGATTTTAAAAATATTAAATCCGGCTTGTTTGGCGTCATTTATTCCACCGCCGCCAATAGCATATATTCCTCTTCCTAAAACTGTATATTTTAAAATCAACCATGATACTATTAATACTGCTAACCACATTATAATAAATACAGATACTTCTATTCTTTCACTGATGAATGAAAATTTCATGCTGGCAAAATTCCTGAACCACTCCGGAAGGTAATAAATGTCCCTACTTTTAGAAAAAAACATTAATACCCCATAAAATAGATTTAAGGTCCCGAGCGTAACAATAAGTGTAGATACCTTGAAATAATAAACCAATAGGCCATTAATAGCCCCTAATATTGTGCCCACGACAGCACAAATAATAAAAGCTAAGAATATATTACCTTGAAATGGTGATAACATATATGATCCCATTAAATACATTGCTGTGGTAGCTATGACCATAAATGAAAGGTCGATTCCTCCTGACAATAGGATCATAAATACTCCAATTGATATTATGCCGGTAAATGAATAACTTTTTAAAAGGCTCAAAATATTTTCAGCCTGCATAAATGATCTATTGAGGCTAAATATTAATAATGAAAATGCTAAGATTATCAAAAATAAGTAGGTTTCCTGTTTGTGAAATATATTCTTCAGGTATATCACTATGATTCCTTTTTAATTTATATGGCAATAAATTTTGTACTATTTATATTAAGCGTAAATATCTTTTGTTAATGTTTTTTCTGTGATTTCCTTTGAAATGGTATAATCCTTTATAATTCTTCCTTTTTTCATTATTAATACGTGGTTGCAGTTGTTTATTACTTCTGAAGCTTCATCAGAAATAAGGTTTATACCCATACCCTTTTTTGCCAATTCTCTGATCATGTCATGTATTTTTAATTTGTTTAATATCGTTATAAAAATATTACTGGATATAGGCTTATTTAAAATTAGCCCACTGGTCATCCTATCTTCAGGAACATATGCAATTCCATTTTTTATTGCTACTTGTGTAGTATCTATTTTGACATTTTTCCCATTAATTTTTATATTTCCTTCATAAGGTGAATTTAATCCAAATATTGAAAGTGCAAGTTCGGTACGTCCTGAACTTAATGGGCCGATTATACCTAATATGTCACCGCTGTATAATTTGAAATTAATATCTAGAAAATTATCTTTTTTTGTTAATCCTTCTACTTGAAGCAGGGGTGTTTTTAAATCTTTACTTTTAAAAACATATCTAGAGAAGTTTATTTCTCCACCAGTCATGAGGTTGGCCAATTTCTTATCATTTATATCTTTTATATTATAAGTGCCTACTTTTTTGCCATCTCTTAAAACTGTTACTTTTTCCGCTATATCAAAAACTTCATCAAGCTTGTGGCTAACAAAAAGTATCGTAATCCCTCTTTGGCTTAATTTTCTAATAATAAAAAATATTGATTGCACCTCTTTTCTTGTTAAAGAAGAGGTCGGCTCATCCATTATAATAATTTTTGCATTTTGAGTTAATGCTCTACAGATAGCAACAAGTTGTTTGTCAGCAATGGAAAGATCCTTGACTAACATTTTAAGATCCAGGTCTACATGAATTTTTTTTATTGCACTTTGGGCTATTCTTGTGATTTTTCTCCAGTTCATGAATTGATTATTATATTCAAGAGTCTGGTTTAAAGAAATATTTTCCTCAACTGTTAGATTTGGAAATAAAGATAGGTCCTGATAGATTATTTCAATGCCGTCATGGATAGAATCAATAGATTTATATTTTTTTACTTCTCGGCCTTCTACTTTTAATATAGATCCCTCGTTTGGTTGAATAGAGCCGCTGATTATCTTGAGCAATGTTGATTTCCCGCTACCATTCTCCCCTACAAGAGCATGTATCTCCCCCTTTTTTATAATTAGGTTGAAATTGTCTAATGCTTTTACTCCATCATAATCTTTACTTATATTTATTAATTCTAATAGTATATTATTCATTAAAAAAAAACTTTCTTAGGCTTTATAAATTATAACAGATCACTTCTTGGTATTTCAGTATTTTCCTACTGCCGGATTTTCACCACCGAATTAATTATCGCACCGTGCACTTACTTGATGCAGAGTTTTCACGCACTTTATTGTATAGTATAGTACGTGAAAACTCTACCTATTTGGTACTAGTTATTAGAACAGAGGTTCCCCTTCGCTGTCCGCATAATCATCTTTTGTCCAGAATTTCTGTGCATCGCCATATGCGTTTTTGTCTTTTACTAGTATCTTTCCCAGACGAGGTATATCCATACCATCAGAAAGATCTTCACCATTGACAAGCATATTAACAATATAAACTAAAGAAAATCCCAGATCAGCTGGATCCCATGCTGAAATCCATTTTAATGATCCGCTATCAAGATATTGGGCACACATTGAAGGAATACTGGTTCCACCGACTACTATCTGATCACTCAGGCCTTTTTCTTCAACAGCTTTAGCTGCCCCTGGAGCACCTGTCGCACCGGTTGTTAAAATACCAGTTAACTCAGGATATGTATTGATGAGGTCAATTGTTAAATTGTATGTATCTTCTGCATTATCGTGCATTGCCAATCTTTCAGTTACCTCTGTTATACCCGGGTATTCTGAAGCAGCTCGATCTAATGCTCCATCGATCCATATATTAAGTGCAGGTGTTCCTGGAGGTAGTTCTCCTGTAAATGTAGCAATATTTCCCTCTTCCCCCATGTACTCGACCATCATATCCATTTGCCATTGTCCGTATGCAAAGTTTTCAAATGGCTCAACATCCCATACTACGCCTTCCTGATTTTCAGATTCAGAAGAAATAACTATTATTCCTTTTTCTGCAGCTTTTTTAAATACAGGTCTCATTGATGCAGGATCGACCGGAACAACGACTATTCCACTTACCCCTCTTGCAACTAGATCTTCCACTATTTTAACCTGCTGGACAACATCCCCTGAAATCTGTGGTGCAGTTAAAGATGCCTTTATACCTAATTCTTCGCCAGCTTCCTCTACTCCTAATGTTTCTCTAAAAATCCAGGGAATTCCTAAAAGTTTGTGAACAAATACTATTTCAACATCTTTCCCTTCTTCTGCTGCAGGTGCACCGGCTTTGCAGCCGATTCCTGTTGCTGCCAGTGATAGTGCAAAGACTACCACCAGTATCACGATAAGTGCTTTCTTCATCTTACAATCTCCTTTTTCATTGTCTGTTTTGATAAAAGTCGTTAACAGAACATATTATATTTTTATTCTCCTATCAAATCACCTCCTGTCCTGTAATTTCCATCTACAATTAAAGAACCAAAACTACTTCTAACTTTTCATGATTATATAAATATATACTTTCAAATCTTCTAAAAGCTGTTTGGTCCAGTAAAAAATAGAATGTATAAAAAAATGATTATTATTTTTTTGGATATACCCACATAGGATCACCTATATCTTCATTGTTCCCGATTTCCCATGTAAGCCCGAGGTCCCTATCAGTATCAAAATAAGCATGTTGATCTTTTCTATATTTTCCCTGCTGAATAACATGAATGCCTTTACTCTTGTAATATTCAATAGCTTTATCAACATCTTTATAATAAATTTTATTGTGATGAAATCCTTCCCCTTTTGTTTCCAGCAGATCAACATATATGCTTTTTCCGTACAGGGGCTCTACGATCTCATATTGTATCGTTCCGATCTGTGCGATCACGCATCTAAAACCAACTTTTTCTACCCTGACTCCGTGATAATATACTTCCCTTAATTCAGGTGTTTCCATATCCCAAAAATACCATGGGCCAAACCCCATTTTTTCCCAATAATATTCTACCCTTTTTTGGGCATCATAAACAACTTCACATATCTGTGTTATTTTGCCTTCTTCACATTTGACATTCAGATCTTCTAGCATATTCTGGTATTCCTTTCTTTATTTATATAATTGATACACAAAGTCTGCTACTTCTTATAAATAATCTTCTCATCTTAATATCCTTCATAAAGGTATAGTTATGAAGTATTTTTAATTATTGCAATAATATATATAAGATCTCATTCGAGAATTTCTATTTGTACCCGGTCGGCTGTAATAAACTGCATTTTTCCATTTTCATCCACAAACCAGGCACTTGTATCGGTTGATCTTATAATTCTTGTGGCTCTATATCTCTGAATGATTGCAGGTGATTTTTCTATATTATCATAATAATCATCTTCTGAGAGCTCATTATAAGATATATCTTTTGGTTCCCGCTCTACAATAATTTCATATTTGACTGCACCACATCCCTGGGTAATGAAAGCAATCAATAGAAGGATTATTGTGGTTATGAGTATCTTTATTAGGGTGTAGTTGTTCTTCCTCAAGTTTTATCCCCTTATGTTTATAAAAATCTACTGCATGAAAAACTATATTAGAGTATTCTTAGGGTACGCCTATAATTTAGATTTTTCAATAGGGGAAAAAAAGAGGGGATCCACCAGGGATATATTTGACCTTTGAGCAGGGGGGCAATCTGCTGCATTGACTTATTATTTTTTTTTCTTATAATATATCCAATTGTTTACAAAGAGGATACTATTATATAAGGGCCCATAGCTCAGTTGGTTAGAGCAGCGCACTCATAATGCGGAGGTCCCAGGTTCGAGTCCTGGTGGGCCCACCAGCTTAATACATTATTAAGTAGATATTTAATATTTTATACTAAAACATCAGAAAAATATCAATTCTAAAGGAGGAATAGAATGTCACTGGAGGAAAATAAGGAAATACAGCGCCGTGTACTGATTGAGGTCCATAGTCCGGGAAAGCTAGATCTAGTGGATGAGCTTTATGATGAAAATTTCATCGGTTTACCAGATATGACTAAGGGTATTGAAAATGTAAAAAAATTTATCTCCAATCTTCTTAATACTTTTCCTGATATTAAGTTCACAGTAGAAGACCAGATCGCAGAAGGAGATAAAGTATTTGCCCAATGGAGCATTACAGGTACTCACAAAGGTGAATTTATGGGCATAGCTCCAACAGGAAAACCAATAGCGGTTTCCGGTGTAACCGTATATAAAATACTTAATGGTAAAGTCATACAAGCCTGGGGAATGATTGATAATCTTGGCATATTGCAACAGATTGGTGCAGCTTCTATCCCGGAATAAGGCTCAGATAATAATCTTTATAAATTTAGATATAAAAATATCATCGTTTAAACTCAATAAAGTGGCTGAACTTCGTCCATAGTCCTCAGCCACTTAAGACAATTGTGTTGTAGATATCTTATTTATAAAAATTCTCTCATTTAGCAGTAAAATCCTGGGTTTAGCATTGTCCACAGTGGCCAACCAAAAGAGAGTAAATATATAAAATTCTTTCTTTTAAATAAAATAGGAATAAAATATTAATCTATATTATTTATCAGTTTGATTATTTTTTCCTACGGGGCTTGCTAATAAACACATCAAAAAGATCGATGGGGACTGGGAATAAAGTAGTTGAGTTTTGTTCTTTGGTTGTTTCTTTTAATGTCTGGAAGTATCTCAGCTGAACTGATACTGGATATTTACTCAGCATTTTTGCTGCCATGGAAAGTTTTTCGGATGCCTGAAATTCACCTTCTGCGTGAATGATCTTGGCCCTTCTTGTCCTTTCAGCTTCAGCCTGTTTGGCAAAAGATCTCTGCATGGGTTGTGGAAGCTCAACATCTTTTATCGCTACTGTTGAAACCTTTATTCCCCAGGGACCTGTTTGCCTGGTAATGATCTTTTGAAGCTCCAGATTGATTTTTTCTCTTCTGGCCAGCAAGTCATCTAATTCAACCTGCCCCAAAACGCTTCTTAAGGAGGTCTGGGCGACCAGTGAAGTCGCCTTTATATATCTCCGGACTTTTACGACACTTTTTTCCGGATCCATGACTTTAAAATATATCACCGCATTGACTCTGGCTGTGACATTATCCCTGGTAATAATTTCCTGGGTCGGTACATCGATAGTTATGGTTCTAAGGTCTACCCTGACCATCCTGTCTACAAGAGGGATCATAACAATTAAACCGGGACCTCTAGTCCCCCACAGCCGGCCGAATCTAAACATTACCCCGCGTTCATACTCTTTTAGAATTTTTATTGCTAAAAACAGGAGTATAAGGACAATAACAACTCCAAATATTATTCCAATTATCGGGTTTGCAGGCATTTTAGATATCCATACTTTTTAGATTTTCAATTAAAATTCCATTAGAACAATTAAGAGCCTCAAAGAAAATCATGTGCTTTTGCTACATTCTACTACTTTTATAAAAAATATAACATTTTCCCCTGGCAAAAAAAGTCAGGGTCCGGCTGTCCGGAGGAATAAAAATCACATCCTAAATCATTTGCCCGGGAGGTTATAGTTGCTATACTATTATCTGGAGAGATTGCCTAAAAAAATTATTATATTCTTAGCGGTCATTTTAGATCGGGGCAGGTATTTATGAATATTAAGGAGAGGGCCCTGGCTGCGGTTAATTTTAGTGGTGTTGACAGGATCCCGACTACCTACAGGGGTATAGACTATCTTACAGAGTCACTTTTTAAATATCTTGGACTGGGCAGCTTTGATAATATTCAAAAGAAATATAAGGATTTTTTAAATGAACTGGGAGCAGATTTTTGGTCAAGCGGCCAATGCCCCGGGGCCTTTTCCTATTTCAATCCTGAATGTAATCATCCTGTTCCTGAACTTCCACTAATAAATGACAGCGCTTATTTTTATACCCTGGGAATTAAATCGAGGCTAAAGTTGATTGAAAAATATAATTACAATACTATTGTCTGGTGGGATGATCCGCCACTTGCAAATATTGAATCAGAAAATGAGATAAGTGAAGGGTTCCTGACTTCAAAATTGGATTATTTTGAATTTGATAAGTTTGTTAACAAGCTATCGGTAGATTCAAAAAAACGGATACTAAATAAAAAAATAAACGCCCGGCATTTAAATTATGAAAATTTAAGGAACAGCCAGGAAGATTTTATTTGTATGGGCACTCTCAATGAGCCTTTTATTATTTGTTCATATCTTCGGGGTATGGAACAGTTTTTAATGGACATGGTTTCAAATACCAGGCTTGCCGGGCGGATCATAGCCGAAGTAAGTGATTTTTGCATTGAATTCAATAAAAGAGAGCTTGGGGGATTTGGGGATAAAGCAGAATGGTACTCAATGTGGGATGATGTCGCAAGCCAGGATGGCCTGCTATTTGACCCCAGACTTTTTAAAAAATACTTCCTGCCCATATATAAGGAGTTAATAGGAAACTCAAAGAAATATGGGCTTGTCTTTAGCTGGCATTGCTGCGGCAATGTAAATGATATCCTATCCCTCATGATCGATGCCGGGATCGATGTATTTGAAGTGGTCCAGACATCTGCCAGGGATATGGGTATCGAGGAAATATTTAGAAAATACAGCGGAGATATATGCCTGCACGGGGGGATAGATGTTCAAAAACTTCTGATATCCGGGACCCCGGAAGATGTAAGGGATGAAGTAAAAAAAATAATAGACCTGTGGGGAGATAATGGCGGGATAATTTTAGCGCCTTCCCATGAAGCCCTACCGGAGACCCCGGTTGAAAATATTGCAGCCATTTATAAGACCGTAGCAGAAGAGATGGGGTAGGCGGTTGTTCTTAATTATCCAGGATATCGAAAAGGAATGGTAAAAATGAATACAAATAAGAAATTTGATTGTGTTGGGTTTGGCACTGCTACGCTGGATTATATATGCCTGATCGATGAAATTGCCGATTATGACAGGTCTGCATTTATTTCAGATGTTAAATTCCATGGCGGAGGGGTGGCACCAACGGCACTGGCTGCCATACAGAGGCTTGGTGGAAGGTCCGCTTTTCTTGGCCTGCTGGGCGAGGACTGGATCGGAAAGGAAATAATAAAAGGATTAAAAAAAGAGGGTATTGACTGTTCAGGAATTGCATTCACAAATAAGGCCTCATCACCTTTTAGTTTTATCCAGGTAAATAAAAAGAATGGCGACAGGGCAATTGCTTATTTTCCAGGTTCTACCAGTTTATTAAAATTTGAAGACGATAAAAAAGACATGGTTAAAAAATGCAAGATCCTGCTCCTGGATGGAATAGATCCAGTCCAGGGTCTGAAGGCTGCCAGATTTGCTAAAAAAAATAATGCCAGGGTGATGCTCGACGCCAGTGTCCTGCCTGGAGGCATAAATAAACTGCTTTTAAGTGTTGACTATTTAATAACTTCAAAATCTTTTTTACTGGAGTATTCAGGAAATGAGGATATAGACTATTCACTTAACAGATTGTACAGGGAGTCTAAGCCTGAAATACTGGTGACTACTCTTGGAGAGAGAGGGTCCGCTGCATTTATAAATGGCAAAGTCGTCTATATTGACACTTTTAAAGTAGATGCTAAAGATACCACTGGAGCTGGGGATGTTTTTCACGGAGCTTTTATATTCGGGATCAATAAAAAATGGGATTTAAAGGATATTATTATTTTTTCTTCTGCAGTCGCTGCCCTTAAATGCAGGGAGTACGGCGGTAGGGAGGGGATACCTGATTATGAAAATACTTTAAAATTTTTAAATGAAAAAGGTTTTGATATTAATAGGTTTAAGTAATAGATTCTATATATGAAGAGGATGGAAAATTCGGTAATACCGGCCGGTGATATACCCTTAAAACAAATGTAAACCGGGCTTATTCTATATGAAAAAAAATCTATCAAAACTTTAATTTGTAGATGCCGTCTGGATAGATAGCTTTGATTGTAACAAAAATATAAATATAGAACAGCGCAGGAGTGTTAAATGAAAATTTTACTTGTTTGTCCAGAATATGAAAATACTTTCTGGAATTTTAAAGAAGTCCTAAAAATAGTAGGAAAGAAGTCTGCATACCCGCCCCTCGGGCTTTTAACAATAAGTCCCATGCTTCCAAAGGAATGGGAAAAGAAATTGATAGACATGAATTGCGAGGACCTCCGTGAGGACCATATCAGGTGGGCTGATTATGTTTTTATAAGCGCCATGGTCGGCCAGAAGCAATCAACCGGGGAGATTGTAAATATTATCCAAAAATTGGGAAAACCCATTGTTGCAGGAGGATCCCTTTTTAGTACCAGCTGGGAAGATTATAGCGGAGTGGAGACCCTGGTTTTAGGTGAAGTAGAAGATATATTTCAAGATTTAGTAGAGGATCTAAAGAAAAATACTCCAAAAAAGATGTATTCTAATAATAAATTTCCTGATATTAAAAAAGCCCCTATCCCTGACTGGGACCTGGTAAATATGCCAGATTACAATTCTATGGTGGTACAATTTTCCAGGGGCTGCCCCTACAATTGTGAGTTTTGCGATGTGGTGCAGCTTAATGGAAGAAATCCCCGGATGAAAAGCAGTGAACAATTTCTTGCTGAATTTGATTCCTTATATAATAAAGGATGGCGGGCAGGAGTATTTATTGTAGATGATAATTTTATGGGCAATAAAAGCAGGCTTAAAAAAGAATTCCTTCCAGCAATAATAGAGTGGCAAAAAAAGAAAAAATTTCCCTTTATCCTGAGTACACAGATCTCGATCAACCTTGCTGATGATAACGAGCTAATGAAACTGATGACAGATGCAGGTTTTGCTACTGTATTTGTAGGCATAGAGACCCCGGATCCTGATGGCTTGGAAGAATGTGGAAAACATCAAAATATAAATAGGGACCTGATAGAATCTGTAAAAAAGATCCAGAATATGGGCATGGAAGTAAATGGAGGCTTTATACTTGGGTTTGACAGTGACAAACCTTCCATTTTCCAGAGTCAGATCGACTTCATCCAGAAGTCCGGAATTGTTACGGCAATGGTAGGGCTCCTTAATGTATCTCCAAAAACCAGATTGCATAAAAGATTAAAAAAATCCAAGAGATTAGTTAAGACTGCAGATAGTACTAACAGGACTTCTGTGCTTAACTTTATCCCTAAAATGGATGCTAATGCGTTAATAGATGGTTATGAAAGAGTTGTGGCTACTATTTATTCGCCCGAGTATTTTTATGAACGTATAAAAACATTTTTGAAGGAATTCAGGCCCAAGAAAGTAAAGCCGCCAAAATTTGGCATTTACCATATCAGGGGTTTTATTGGCTCGATATGGTATCTGGGATTTATACAGGCAGGGAGATATTATTACTGGAAGCTGATCTCATGGAGTCTTTTTAAAAAGATAGGGCTGCTTCCTTATGCCATAGGCCTACCCCTGGGTTTAACACGCTTTAAATCATTTACCTGGGTCAAGCAGTATAATTCTTATTACAGGGATTGATTACCGGTAATTCTATTATTATATATAAAAAAGTTAGCCAGTTGTTATGGTCTTATGACCTCTAATATCTAGTTATCGTATACTGTTTCTGCAGCATCTATAATTTCCTGGGGGATAGTGACTCCAAATCTTTCTGCAGCTGCAGTATTAACTGTAAGAGAGATAGCTTGGTTTTTTTGAACAGGGATATCAGCGGCACTGGTTCCATCCAGTATCCTCGCTACCATTTCACCGGTCTGGTAACCAATATCCCAATAATCAAATCCGTAAGCGGCAATACCTCCCTTCTCCACTGATTCATTATCAGATGGGAACAGGGCATAGGTGGCACAGCAGATATCGTAAAAATTGCCAGGGAGAAAAAAATACCCCTTGCCATAATATATGCTGGCAATAGAAAGCCTGGAACTAATAAATATACAACACTTGGAAAAAAGCAGGGAAAAGTAACTTTTGAGAGATTTCCAAATTAATAATAGAGTAGACAGGTCATTACTAAATGTGAATTGTGGCTTAAAATTATAAAAACCCTTTTTGTATCTGCTTCCTGGTTATTTCAGGCAGGTTATTTATCCCCATATTTTTTACGGATAGGATATTGCAGGTCTGGAATTAAAATTTTAATGATCACCCACAAATGAATACCTATAATTCTGCAAGTATTTTGCCATACCTGTCTACTTCTTCGACTATCTGGGGGCAGTCCTCCCATTTTGTAAATTTGTCGGGTGTAAATTCAAACTCTTTTAGTTTCTTCTCATCCTTGCCAAGAATATATTTCCACAGCCCGCCAACACGGCAATAACTTCCTGCTCCGCATTTAAGGCATGGGGTAATCTGGGAGCAGTAATAAATGTGGCCAAGTAGATTAAATTGATCTGAGTGTGTCACTATGTCCTCAAAACTGGCTATTCCATTTTGTATTTCTTTTGGTTTCATCCCGGCAGATACCAGCACCACAGGTTTATCAGTTAAAAGTTTTTTTACATGATGAAAGCAAAATAAACGCGTTAGAAAATTATTCATAAATCCTGTTGCCCTGCCAAGCTGATAAGGTGTTCCCAGTACTAAAGCCTCAGATTCTAGCACCAGCTTGAGATGTACCACCTGTCAGAGTCATCATGGTGTCTTCTCCTCTACCTGAAGACAC
>SDBT01015882.1_pt1 | contig 11951 bp, 12 predicted proteins | sample 2277101 | NCBI WGS metagenome assembly SDBT01 (sample SAMN10404973, study PRJNA504765) | marine sediment metagenome | isolation source: marine sediment core GS10_PC15, 103 cmbsf | place: Arctic Ocean: Southern Knipovich Ridge | collected 2010
AGCTTTGGAACTTGTCCTGCCGTAGCTATCAGCGTAGGTGGATTTGAACTTACCATGTGAGGGGGATTTTATCAGAGCTTCTTGGGAAATGGGAAAGGGCTGGCTCTACACTCTTTATGAGAGTACTTAGCAATTTGTAGGCTTGCCCCCCAGCATGTTCTTAAAAAAGGAGGGTGAAATGACTAAGCAAGAACTAATCGACAAGGTAGCGGGAACTAAAGGCCTGGACCTGAGCAAGAGGGCCGTGGAAGAGGTGGTTGATGTCGCTTTCGGCGCCATTGCCCAGGCAATCAGGAAGGAAAAGAGGTTTTCCTATCCGGGATTTGGCATTTTCACGGTGAGGAGCCGGAAGGCTAGAGCCGGGAGGAATCCACGGACCGGAGAGAAGATCAGGATTAAGGCTTCCAAGACCGTCGGTTTTAAGCCCGCCCCCGGTTTGAAAGGTTCATTATAAGGCCAAAACCTCAGGATAAAAACGGGCGCTGTCCCTATTTCCAAAAAATTTAAAAGAATAAAGGAGGTGAAACATGAAGTTAAACTACATTACGATGGTCTTAGCTTGTTGTTTCGTGCTGATGATTGGCGGTATTGCCAAGGCAGGAGACAATACGGTAACTTTGGGTATGCTTGATTCATCATTGAAGGATTTAGAAGGTTCTAAAGTGGACGCATTTGCCATCAAGGAGAATCAGATTGAGTTTGATCAACCAGGGGTTGAGAAATACGACAAATTCTTCAAAGAAGTAGCAATTGTTGATGGCACAGTTAAAGAGCTTAGATTTGTCTTGAAGCAAAAAAATGATGGTAATCTGACTGTTTTAGAAGCAAAGCCTGTTATTGATTTCGGAAGAACTTCTTTGCCGGATTTGAAAAGGAAAATTCCGTCTTTAATGGACCAGGCAAAATCCTTTAAACCATCTGATGATTTCACTGGTATGAAGAAACGGAAGATTCCAGCAGTAACCAAAGGTTTGACTAAATCTGTCGATACGCTGAAATCTGCTAGTTCAGAAATACCTATTATTATGAAAGAACTCGACGCTTTAGCCAAACAGGAATCAGAATAGGGGAAGATAGGGACAGCGCCCATTTTTTTATTTCTTGAGTTCTAAGATATGGGGGAGCGGATGAGGGTCAGAGCTTGACTTAAAACTTAAGGAAAGTGGAGGAAAATCGGGGACGGGTTCACATTTTATTGATTTTGACAAATGAGCAAATAATGCCGCAGATTGAATTGAAGATAAAACGGGCATTTCCCCTATTTTCCAATAGAGCGTATCTATAGAGATATTAGTCAATAGTCAAGGTTTGACCCTGATCTCTCGTAAAAATACCGTTTGACAGGTATAATCTTATTATTTAAAAAAGAACCATGGTCATGATGTCCCTGGATCAATAATATTTAATGAGAGGATTAGGGTATGAAAATTGTGGTACGAAAAGAGAAAGAGTCAGGTTGGAAAGTGGCCGATCCTGAAGTTTATAAAGGAGAAAAGGAGTTACAACAGCTTCTTTATGAATCTCCGTCTTTAATTCCAATAAATGAAATAGGCCAGAACGATTCACAACTAATTGCAGCGGTGCAAGAATTTGGTTTGCCTGGCTCAGGGAGTACCGATATTATTGCCTTTGATAAAGATGGCGGAATTGCAATTATAGAATGTAAGTTAGCAGCAAATGCTGAAATTAAAAGAAAGGTTGTAGGACAAATTTTAGAATATGGGGCATATCTTTGGAACATGTCATATCAAGAAGTCGATGAAATTGTAAAGCGGAGAGAAGGAAAGAGTTTGGCTGAACTTGTTAGTAATGTTGTAGATGATGAAGAATGGGATGTGGAATATTTTAAAGCCGGGGTTGAAAAGAACCTTAAGGAAGGGGCTTTTTCACTTATTATTGCTGTTGATGAGATAAATGAGGAGTTGCGAAGAACAATACAATATTTAAATACATGTGGTCCTTCAATGTTTTCAATAAATGCTCTTGAAATGAGCTATTTCAAAGAGAAAGGATTAGAAATTCTAATCCCGCATATATACGGGGTAGCACAAGCTCAGCCTACGGGTGGAAGAAAGCAATGGACGGAAAGAAAATTCTTTTCAGTGGTAGAAGATAATTTAGAGACAGAAGTAATTTCTGTAATTAAAGATATTTATAAGTTTTCTGACAGTAAAACTGATAGGGTTAAGTGGGGTACTGGAGTAGATTCTGGATCGTTTACTTTTCATTATTTGCCAGAAGGAGCAACTGTTTCTGCTTCTGTATTTAGTGTCTTTACTAATGGAAAAATTCAATTAAATCTTGGTTGGCTTTTTAATCAAGTCAATGAGGAAGCGACTAGGTCATTTTTCCATAGACTGAAAAAAATCAAGGTATTTTCTAATTTAAAGGAAGATTTCAGGAAATGGCCGAACTTCGATGTTGCTGATGTTTTTGTAAATAATCCAGAAGGCTTAGCGGAATTTAAAGAGGCAGTCATTAAATTAGGCGAAGATATAAAAACTGAGAAAAGTTAGCTCAGGCCCGCACTCTTACATAATAAAATGACAATTGAAAACAATCCCCATTTTACAAAAGTTAGAAAAATTTAGAACAAACATTTTCTTCTACGAGAGGCAGGAAAGTGGATTTTAAAAATCTTATAACTCAATTTAAAAATTATAATTTGAGTGCTTTATCGAATTATGAAGATTTAATATCTACAAAAACTCAAGATGGACGCTTTTTCCCTCCTTACATTCCTTTTGTTGGCAAGGATTATGAAAACTTTAGAATTTTAATTTATGCTACTGCACAGAATATCCCCCCCCAATGCGACCTTCGCCAACAGTACTCTGAACATCTCGATATGTTAGTAGAGAGACTTTATTATGATCAGAATTTTACTAAAAAATATCCTAAAGACACTATTGATTTTTCAGAGATAAATATTGGTCCCTATGAGACTGGAGTTTTGCCTGCATTAGCAGGTGTGTTCATCTATACAGCATTTCACAAACAATTTGAATATTTTAAAGAAATTCAAGATTGTATATCTGTTACAAATTATTATAAATTTTCACTTCATAAAGGGAGAAATGATATTAATCCAAATAGTAAGTTTGAATCACCTGATGAATATCAGAAACTTAATGATAATCTTGTTTTGCTGGAGCTGGAAGCCTTAAAACCTCATTTTGTGATAATAGCATTTACGGGCCGTCCCATTAGAATTTTGAAGGAAAAAGGGTATAAGGTTCACTTCGTAAATGACCCTGCTTGGATATTAAATGGGGGGAGTGGATGTTTTAGCCAGAATGGAAGCTGGAGTCGCAGGGCTAGTCAAGTAAAAGATAGAAATATTCATGAACTTGTTAACAAATATATGAATAATCTTGGGGGGCGTTATAAAGGGAAAAAGGACAACGTAAAAACATATTTATTGAAATGTTATTTTGATTGGTACAACGAATATAATAGATGATTAATTTGGTGAGTCGGATTTTGCTTTTTGCTATTTTGTAAGAGCGAATTTGGACAGCCCCTATCCCCCTGCATTTTCAAAGAAATCATATCTAAATACTAAAGAGATAGATAAAAATGGTAAATTTAGGAGATCGAATGTACGGAAATCCAGTGATAGTACACTCAGACGATTCGATTACCAAACCAAGGCGAATACCTTTTACGAAAAAGGCATTCGAAGAAGGGTGGATTCAAGAGCTTATTCGTGCCAACCCTGAAATCCTTCCCGTAGCTGAGATAGAGCCTGCTTTTGCGCCTTTATTGTGTGTTGGCAGAGAAGTTTCAACTGATGCTGGCTCAATAGACAATCTTTATCTAAGCCCCCAAGGCTATCTTACTATAGTCGAAACAAAACTCTGGCGTAATCCGGAAGCTCGACGAGAAGTTGTGGGACAGATTATAGATTATGCCAAGGACATCAGCAGTTGGTCTTTCGATAAGTTAGAAGATCAAGTCCGCACTTACAATCAACAATACCGAGGTTCCAAGCTCGGTATTATAGATACACTCCGGTTGATTGAACAAATTGATGAAACCGAGGAGAAATCTATCGTAGATACAATCAGTCACAACATCCAACGGGGTAGGTTTTTACTTTTAATTGTAGGAGACGGAATACGCGAAAGCGTTGAGGCAATGGTTGATTTTCTTGCTCAGACACCACAACTATATTTCACTTTGGCTCTTGTAGAACTTCAAGTCTACGAATTGGGAGAAGACAAGGATAAATCACAGTTAGTGATTCCCCAAATAGTGACGAGAACCAGAGAAATTACTCGTGCTATTGTTCGAATAGAGGGGGAAGCCAAAGGTATTATAGTAGATATACCACCCGAACCAACTAAAAGGGGTACTAGAACGACCATAACCGAAGAAGGCTTTTTTAATATTCTCAGTCAAAATGTAGGGCCGGGGCTTAAAGACTTCGGCCAGAAGATCAAAGACGATATGATCAAGCTTGATTGTGATATTGACTGGAAACAAGGGAGCTACGTCGTAAAATTACCTGACCCAGGTGGAAGCGGGCAAAATCTTACATTATTTGTTGTGACAAAGGGTGGCAAAGTATATCCCATGTCGCTGACAAGACAATTACGTAATTTAGGAATTCCTGAACAGATTGGCATTGATTTCGTAAAAAACTCAGCCCAACTCTTCAAACGTTGTGAAGTCCATCATAAGCATGCAAGTATCTGGTCAAGGCATGTTACGCTTGAGGAGCTACAGGAACGGTACGATGAATTCGTGTCTTTGGTACAAACAACTGTTGATAGAATCAAAGACGAATCTGACGAAATGGATTGAAATTCAGGCTCAGGCCCGCACACTGACTATTGACTAAGTTGTTTTAGAACCAACAACCCGTAAATTACGATTTTTCCTGAAAGAGAAAACAAATGCAGTTGGATTAGAATCATAAGCATTTTATCGGAGGATTTATGATTGATATACGATCATTTCGCTTTGTAATCCCTCCTTTCATCATGTTTTTTATTATTTTGTTTGGGATGGCAACCGACCCAGCAAGTAATTTTAATATTATTCAAGAAATACTTCCCGAACATTTTAAAGATTTGAGTAAATTTAGTACTTCTTTTGTTGGAATTGTAATTGTAACCTTTGCATTTGGTTTTGTAATTAGCACATTTAGTAATTCATTGGTTAGGTTTTGTTATTTGCTCCGTAGTCATTGCAAATTCCATTTCTTTAATGGGCTTTGGAATGGTCCAGCGGTAAATTGGGAATGGGATAAAGATGCTAAAGAGAAATTAGAGAATCTTTTTCAATTGGATCAATGGAGAAAAGATGGGGAATTTTGTGAACATGCTGTTCTATCAAAAGTGCCTGAGTCATTGCGAACCTATGTTCAAAGAAAATGGGAATTCTTTCAAACAAATCTTAATTCATTTATTGCAATTTGTTTAGCGAACTTGCTTTTTCAATGTCTGAAAATTAACCCCAAATGGTGCTACTATTGGCCCATTATTTTGTTCTTTATCGTCATTCTATTATATAACGGATACACAAGCTATAAGGATGCGATGAGAATGGATCACTTTTTGTTGAGAAATATTGATACGTTATCTAAATCGGAAGGGGTCACCAAATAAAGGGCACCTGTCAAGAGATAAAAAGAAAGGCTCAGGCCGCAACTTTATAAGAGAGGATTAAATCTATGGAAACAGTAGTGTATTTAAATGGTAAGAGGTTTAATAAAAGTAAATTCAAACAAGAAGAAGTGCTTGAGAATCTTGTCCAAGAAAATTATAAGTTATTGTTTGGGAATAAGACAGTTTTTATCCAAAAATCAAAGATAAAAACAGAAAGTCTGGGTGGATCTATTCCTGATGGATTTCTACTCGATTTAAGAGATGTAAACAATCCACAAATATATTTCATAGAAGTTGAGTTAGCGGAACATGATTTTTATAAGCAAATTTTTCCCCAAGTGACTAGATTTATCGCTTTTTTTAATAGCTCCGAAAATAGAAAGAAACTGATTGACAAATTATATGTGTCTATTACAGCAAATAAAAATCTCGAAAAAGATTTTAATAGTCTATTGGGGTCAAAAGAAATTTTCAAAACATTAACGGATGCAGTTGAAAATAGTCAAAATATCCTTTTGCTATTAGATGAAGATAAACCAGAGATATATGAGGCAAAAAAAGCTTATGCTGAGTGGGATAAGTTAGTTAGAGTTGAAATATTAAATCTATATAAAAAGGATAATGATTCCATACTGACATTGACGCCACCCTTTGAAGAAGTGGATATTTCGGATACCTCAAGGGTTGAGGTAGCAGGTAGATATGACGAAAATTACCATCTGGAATCGACAGATGAAGAAGTTAAGACTATTTATCAGAATATTAAAGAAAGAATGTTAAAATTTAATAAAAATCTCTCTTTTAATCCCCAACATTATTATATTTCCATTGTAAAGAATAAAAAATTTGCCTACATAAAATTAACGCGGAAAAAAGTTCATATCGTTATAATGCTACCCTACAAGGAGAGTCATAAATTGATAAAAAAGCATAAAATTACTAAGCTAAGCCAAGCAATTCAAGATTTTTATGGCGGGCCATGTTTTAGAGTTACGATAGAAAGAAATAAGAATCTTTCGGAAATAGTAAGTCTTCTTAAGGCTACTGCAAAAAAATCAAAATAGAAGATGAAGCTACCACGAGTACCCTCACGAATTGGTCCTGGATTTGCGTTCTCGATGGTCAATCGGGCTGTAAAGGAGTGCCTATCTGATAAAAAGTTCGGCCAGAAAGAGATAGACGAAGTTATGACCTTCTTTGATATGAATCCGCCAGAGTGTGTCTTTTGCGGAAGTCAAGAGGTGAAACGCTGGGATCACTTAGTACCCATCAAAAGAGGCGGTGAAACTGTTCTAGGTAATATGGTGCCAGCATGCGCTCATTGCGATGATTCCAAGGGTAAAAATCTTTTTGAGGAATGGATGATAAGCGAAGTGAAGGGATCACCGAAGATCCGTGGAATTAAAGATGTAAAAAAGAGATTGGAGCAAATAAAGGCGTACAAGAAACATTATGGCTATACACCGCGAGGCCTAGAGAAACGACTGGATAAGAACGAGTTGAAAATGCTAACGAAGATCCGTTCGGGAATTCAAGAACTTCGGGAAGATATTGATGAAGTTATCAAACACTACAAAGACAGACAAACCGAATTGAACAAAAAAAAGAAAAGGAGCAACTTTTAAGGAAAGATAAGGGGGCAGAGTCATTTTTCTCCTAAGTTGTTTTAGATCCAATGTGGTCCCCTAAGAGCTATATAAGAAGTATTAGTTTTAAGGAAAGGAAGTAAATGAGGCATCGGAAAGGAAAAGCTATTATAATTGGTGCGAGAGGATATCAGCGTTCTACTAGTGAACTGCAGGTTAATTGTGTGCTTTGGAATCAATTAAATGAGATTAAGAATATTAGAGATTTTGATATGGTCATACTGAATCTTCTTCCTTTAATCAATGAAAAAGAAAAGATTGATTGGAATCTTTTTCGGCAAAAGCTAAATTTTCCTATGTCATTAGACATACTTAAAAATGAGGGGAGTATCCTTGTAATAGGTGATCCTCGTTTTTATATTAAATTTATAAATGAGGAAGGAACCGCAGAAGAGCCTTTTTTAGAATGGACTGGATTGAATTTTATATGGGATTCAGCACCTGGAGATACAAAAACATTTACAGATGACTTGAATCACAGAATATATAAAGAATACATATCCCATTTAAAAGCATGGGAATACTCATTAAGAAGAGTAAATGTTGATCAGGAAGTTATGGGTAAATATTTCTGTAGTGAATGGTTGAGAAGGGAAAAAACTGAAATAGGACTGGACGAAGACTGGTTTGTAAAAAATCGTTATGGAGCTGGTTTGGTTTTTACTCTTAATTTAACTTTATTTTGTTATAAGAAAGACCATCATTTTTCTACAACTTATAAACATAATCTAAAAAAATACGGACCCATTATTTTTTTACCAAAAATCGGAGTGTCAGAGGATGAAACAATAACTATTGTCTTACGAGATATTTGTGGGATAGAAACAGAATTGCCTGAACCAGAGTGGCTTAGTAAACATGAAGCACCAGGTCAAGATAAAATTGATGAAGAAATAAATCAAATAAAATCTGATATTAAAAACTTATCAGAGGGACTTAAAAAAGCAGAGCAAAAACGTAATTCTATTAGAACTTGTTTGAAATTGTTATATGAACGTGAATATGCGCTTGAACCCGCTGTTAGAGATATTCTTAGAGAACTAGGAGCACAGGTTGAAGACCCAGATGAAAGCAATAAAGAGGATGGATGGATAACAGTTAATGTTAAAGGTAAAACATATGAAGGTGTTCTAGAAATTAAAAGCACAAGAACTGAGCAATTCGGAGAAGGAGGAATTCGTCAGCTACTTGATTGGATTTATAGAGGAGTTCAAAACAGACAAAAGACATATAAAGGCATTTTCATAGGAAATAATTCAGTTGATATGCCATTGAATGAACGCCCCTTTGCATTTAGCGATAGTTGGTTACAAAGTATTAGATTACATAAAATAGTTGCTATGAAAACAGAGGATCTTTATGTAATTTATATTTTAAATAACAAAGGCATTTTAGATTTAGATGAGTTTTGGGAAAAGGTTTTTACTACTGATGGTATTTTGGAAATGGAGACTTATCATAAACTTTATTCTCAAAAAGACGATTCAAAAGAGTAAGAATGCCTTCACTTATTGATTATTAGTTCAGGCACGCACGCATGACAGGATGAAATTAAGTATGGGAATGATTCTATTACATGCGTTTTTAATGAAATTATATCTAAATACTAAATTAAGAGGATAATTATGGAAAGAGAGAAAGATCTACTTTTATTATTAATTAATTTTTTACTTGCTCATGGTTACCCGAAAGATTCGTTGGCAATGGAATGGCCTATAGGTAAAAAATATCGAGTTGATTTGGCAGTAATTGATCCAGATACAAACAAAGCTATTGCATTATTTGAATTAAAAAGAAGAAAAAATGATGAATCTCAAAAAATGGCATTGAGACAGCTTGAAACCTATTCTAAAGCTTTAGGAGATGAACAGGTACCGACATATATGGTTTTCGGCAAAGAAGGCGATCCACCTTTTGAAATATATCATCTACAAAAAGAAAGCTTTGAGGAAAGCGAAGATCAGACTATTAAAATCGAAAAAGTGCCTGATTTTTCATTATTTAAAAGTAGTAAAATTAATCAGTCAATTCATCAAACTACAACAAAGCGTGAAACAACACTAAATACTTTTAATATTGTGTGCTGGCTTTTAGCCCTTCTTGTCTTGATTTTATTATTGCTAGACTTTTTGGATATTTTGTGTATTGATCCTGAGCGGCTCGCTTTAATTGGTGCAATAATTGCGTTAATCATAATTCCATTTACGAGTAAACTAAAAATATTAGGTGTCGAATTCGAAAGGTTAACTGAAAAAAAGAAAAGTTGAAGGGTAAAAACAGAAGAAAAGGGGTCAAGGCTGCTCTTGACCTTTGCTAGGGGAATGTGGTTCGGGGGTCAAATCTTCGATCTTGACAAATGAGCAAATGATGCCGCAGCTTGAATTGAAGATAAAACGGGTGCTGGGAGTGTTTTGAGGAGAAGGAAGGGAAGAGGTAAAATGTATGAATGCAAGACCTGACCCCCAGCGTTCTGCAAATTGAAAAGGTTATGAAGCATGGTAAGATTTATTCCAGTTAGGTATTCAAATAAAAACTACCCTTCCGATATTAAACCCAAGATACAGGAAATCACCGCTAATTTTTTTAATTTTTTCAAACATAAAAAAACCCTTCAGAAAACTGAGCTTCCTTATCTATCTTTACATACTGATCCTGGTTATCGTGGGAAGAAGGATATCTTCCTTTCTTCAGAACTGCCAAATGAATTTCCAGTCATATCAGAGAATGTGTCTTATTTCAGAAGTCATTGTGTTTCAAAACTCTGGTTCAATGAAAAGTGGGGCAAAGAATTTTCTGGCTTCCTTGTGAGACTGACTGAGGGAATAGAACATTCAAGAATAAAGGTAATAGAGGTCCATCCTCCATTCGATACATCTTGTGGTTCTCTGGAAACTTTTCTTGAGATATACGCAATATTTGAAGAAGAAGTGGCAAAGGGATTTCCCTCAGCTATAATAAACATCGAAAACCGAGTTAATTCTGATCCCAAGCGGAAAGGTGGCAAATTCTTACTATCTACCAACAATGATATTATTAAACTATCAAATTTGATTTCGAAGTCCGATTTAAAATTAAAACTCGTCGTAGATATTCCACAATTACTTTCAGAACACTATGGAAACATATTGCTTTCAGAAGAGATGATAAAAGAAGTTTTGGCTCCTATAAGGGATATAAGAGATTTTGTCAGCAGCACGCATATATGGGGGTATAATATAAACAAAGAAAGAGGGGGACAACACGCCGCTGATTTTAATACTTACTTTAACAATGATCAGAAGGTAAAAGATGGTTTTTTGCAAGAGATTTACCATTTATTTGATGATGGAAAGAAAAGATATTTCGTCCCTGAGGTTGGTTCGACCCCCGCTGTACAATCCATTGTTAACGATTTAAGAAATGCCGGTATTGAGTTTGTTGAACCTGAGAGGTAGGGGGTCACCCATTAAAGGGCACATGTCAAATCTTTAATATTGACAAATGAGCAAATGATGCCGCAGATTGAATGGCGAAATTGTGTAGCCCCTATTCCCCTGCGCTCCATAGCGGCAGGCGATCCACGTTGTCAGGCAGAATTTAATTGAATCGAGTCGTCATGAACAAATTTATCATATCGATCATCAGGTTTTCCTTAGTGACAGTAGTGTTGATGCTTGGTTGCATTACCCCGACACTTGGAGCTGATTTGCAGATGTTCTCCAATGTGAAATTGATAAATAATCCAGCAAATGATGGAGATAGCTTTCTTGTGGAAGCTAACGGAAAATCTTTCCATGTAAGGCTTTATTTTGTTGACTGTCCCGAAACTTCCACAAACTTTAAGAGTGATGCACAGCGGGTCCGGGAACAAACACGTTATTTTGGATTGTCCGAGGCAACCCGTATTATTCATTTCGGTAACGAAGCAAAAACATTTGTTGATCGTATCCTTGGTGAACCTTTTACTGTCCATACAGCCTTTGCAAGTGCGTTGGGTAGGTCATCCAAAGGCCGAGTATACGGATTCATCACTGCCGCTGACGGAAATGATTTGGCGAGTTTACTTGTTAAAAATGGTTTTGCCCGTACCCAAGGAGTAGGCAGGAAAACGCCCGCTGGGGTACCCCGTGATGAAATGATCGAAAGACTTCGTGATCTGGAGATCTCGGCCATGTTGAAACGTATCGGCATTTGGTCAGAGAGTGATCCTGATCGAATTACCGAACTTCGTGCCAAACAACGTAGGGAAGAGCATGAATTGCAGGAACTTCAGAAAAAGGTGAAGAAAGCCAATGTCCCTCAGGGCTTACTTGACCTGAACACCTCCACTGAGAAAGAGCTTCAGTCTATTAATGGGATTGGTCCTGTTCTTGCGGCGAGAATCATCGCTGGACGTCCCTATAAAACCGTCGATGATTTACTCAAAGTACAGGGAATCGGTCGAAATAAACTTGAAAAGTTTCGCCCTTATTTTAAGAAATAAGCCGGGGTCATCTATGGAAAAGAGTGGAGTAGGGTCAGAGCTTGACTTAAAACTTAAGGAAAGTGGAGGAAAATCGGAGACGGGTTCACATTTTATACATCTTGGCAAATGAGCAAATGATGCCGCAGAGTGAATTGAAGATAAAACGGGCGCTGTTCCTATTTTCCCCTAAATCTATGGAGTTGTCATATAGAATGGGAGGGTTTAAGGGAGCAGAGATAAGGGAGA
>SDBT01015883.1_pt1 | contig 11951 bp, 9 predicted proteins | sample 2277101 | NCBI WGS metagenome assembly SDBT01 (sample SAMN10404973, study PRJNA504765) | marine sediment metagenome | isolation source: marine sediment core GS10_PC15, 103 cmbsf | place: Arctic Ocean: Southern Knipovich Ridge | collected 2010
TTCAAAAAAATCTGAAAGATATAGAGATGGCTTATCTAAAATCCCCATATCAACCAATTGTAAAGTGATCAGAAGTCGTCCGGATCTACCATTACCATCTAGAAATGGATGGATAGTTTCAAAATGATAATGGCTAATCGCAACTCTCACCAAATGAGGCAGATCCATTTCTTTGTTATGCAAAAATTTTTCAAAATCAGTTAACAGATCAGGCAAATCGTCATGATGAGGTGGGATAAAAAACGCATCTTTTAAGCTGGATCCACCGATCCAATTTTGACTCCTTCTGATTTCTCCTGGAAGCTTATGCTGGCCACGAACTCCGGCCAGTAAATGCTTATGCATTTCTTTCAGTAACCTCATGGATAATGGCAGCTTATCAAGCTCTGCAATAGCAAAATTCAAAGCTTTTATATAATTTTGAACCTCAGACCAGTCTTCTCGTTTTTCGGGATGGATTTCATTTTCAGGCAAAACGACTTCATCAATATTTGTATGCGTCCCTTCAATCCGGCTCGATGTTGTAGCTTCTTTTGCTACATGCATTTGAATGAAAAAATCGACATCCGGGACAAGCGTTGCATAGGCATTAAGCTCTCCCAAATAGTGCGAAGCTTCTTCAAGTAAGATAACGACTTGCTTGTCCTTCCATTCATAGTCTTTATTAATATGTGACGGTAAAAAGCTTTTATACTCATATTGTTGTCGATAGTTTCCTGCCTTAAACATTTTTCACCTCCTAATTTGCTTTCACTTCTTTTTAACTTCCCCGAGAATGTTTATATATTATCATTAAGACATTTAAATGTCAATATGAATCGTATTGTTCTCTTTTATGTCTAAAAAAATCAAATAATAAATAAAATGATAATAAAGAATCTGCTTATTTCTATTATAGTGGCAAAATGACAATAAAGGATTTTCTTATTATCATTTCCCGCTTAAACCTGCCACTCCTAGCGAATTAGGAGGGGCCAAAAAGGTGTGGTGGGCGATAGGGGATTTGAACCAGTGACTTCTACCGTGTGTAAAAGGGGTTTGACATATTTTGGGCACAGTTGAAAATCATTCGGGTAGCTGATACTTTATGCCTTAATTGTTCGAGTTGTTATGTTTCATGGATTGAGAAATCACGATAACTAGTTTTCTTTGGAGGTGAGTGAATGAAAAATTCCAGATTTTTTAGATTTTGTATGGGATTTGTGTTGTTGTGTGGAATTGTCCCATTGTTTTCGGAGGCCGGGGAACCGGATCTTCAGGGGGCCTGGAAAATCGAAGGTTATGAACTTAAAGACGGAGGAGTACCCCGCGTGCGGGGAACCATCTTTTTTGGAGAACATGACTGGGTGGTTCTCTTTTTCGTGGTGGGTGCAGAGGGACAACCTCTGCGAGCTTCGGGAGAAGGAGGAACCTATATGCTTGAGGGGGATCGTTTAATGTTCACGCACTTGTACCTGATGGCCTCTGGAGGAGATCCGGTCGACGGACTCCAGGAAAATCCTCCGGAGATGAAGCTTGACAGCAATCATAAAGAAAATTGCCGTATAGAACTTACAGGAAATAAACTGACTATTTTTTTCCCTAGTGGCAACCGTATGCGGTTTGTGCGTTCCTCACCACACTTATCAGTATCCGATTAATATGGAACCGTGCTTGTTATTGAGGAACTCAATAATTCAAATCAAATATAGATACAATTAGAAAATGATCCGATGGAAATCCAGTGGGCCATGATGAAATAATTTTTGTCGAAATATTCTTCAATCCTTTCCCTTTATAATAAAGTTGATCAATCCTTCTTCCACTTCGATGTGAGGCCCCAGGATACTCTTTAACATCAGGATATAAACTTCTGAAAGCGTCAGTAAATCCTTCCTCCAGCATTTTTTTAGAAGCAGGACTTTCGCCTCCATCAGTGTGCGGAAGAGCATTAAAATCTCCTCCAAATACAATGGGTATTTCGTCCGAGTTATCAAACCTGGGTTTATGGAAATCAAAGACAGCAGGGAACTGCGCCATTCCATACCAGTTGGACATAGCCCAAATTTCTTGAGTTTCACTTATAGCCAGCTTCACAGCTACATTATTGAATTCAGTTTCTTTGTTTACTTTTATTTCTTTGATAGGATAACGGCTCATTACAGATATATTTTCTCCCTGAAAGCAGTAATCCCAATCAGATGTAGTAGCGTAATAGTAACCTAATTCAGCTGCTATAAAATCGCCAGATGAATAGGTTTCTTGCATTAAAATAACATCTACATCGTTTTTTTTTAGTATTTCCGCAATACATAAACGTGAATCTGCATTATCTATTTGAGTATCGAAGTGTTTTCCTCCATGCCGGATATTCCAAACACCAACGGTTAATACTTTAAGATTTTTTTCTAATTTAATAGGCCTGGTTTTATGAAGCTTTGAATAGCTATCCATTACTTCTTCTGCACTAATCACTCTTTCCCAAATAGATAATTTGTCCATGGCAAAATCCGAAGGATATAATTTTTCACTCATCGTAAAAGATTTTGCTGCAGATTTATTGATGATAACCTTATTGTTTTCCAATGAATAAATTTTACTTATCGGTTTAAGGTTGGTTAATCCTCTATTTTGGAAGACAGTATAATGATTTGGCATTAGTCTTTTTCTTGCATCTAATACTTTTTCAAGATTTTTCACGTTCTGATCTGTATTTGCTTCACCTTGTTTTTTAAGTTTTTCCTCATATAATCTTTCAGGATTAACAATGAGGTCGACAAACTCTTCACTCTTCAAGCTTTCTAAACCCAAACCATTGAATTCATCCACAAAAACTTGTAATTGCTTTGCTCCACTCTCGATTTCAGGTAAATATTTATTTTCGTAATCAAAATCATTTTTCGTTGAGCCTATCACCAAAGGTTCACTATTTGTAAAATCAAATCCTACATTATAAATTGCCTTATTATGGCCATCATAATACAAACAAAATTGTGATAATTCTTTGCTGTAAGTCAGAGTTAACTGATGCCATTGCCCATCATTTACAGGCATCTTTTCTCCATTATCCCTTTCATATTTTATTCTGCGGCTTCCTGAACCCATACTCCAGGCAAATGTACCTCCTGAACTATATAATGCCCATCCTGCATTTTGTTGAACAGTAATACCTTTACTCGCAAAATCCTTCTGAGATAAAAACACTGTTGGATTTTTAGAATTTGTTTTTATCCAACATTGGATCGAAAAATCTTTTGTTCCATTTAACATCAGGTTATTTACATTCAAGTTGTTGTAACCATTATCTGGTTTAATGTACAAGGCTTGCCCATCAACTCCTTGAACAAAAGAATAACCTTTTCCGTTTAACTTTAGATTTTCACTTTTAACATTATTTTCAAAATTAAATTGTATAAAAGCTTTTTCCTGTTTATGCGTATTTACCTGAAAATATCCGGCGTTTGAACATAACAGTAGGCACAAGGCAGCTAACAAAAATTTTTTCATTATTTAACTCCTGCAAATTAATTTTATTTAACCTCTATTAATTTATGAAGTTCTTTATTTTACTCTAATTTTAGCAACAATTACCAAATGATCCGAAGGGTATCCTGAAGCTTTTTGATATTTATATCCATTTTTCGATATTCTGACATATTTTTGGCACAGTTTGGGCACAGTTGTACGATTGAATATTAGAATGATAAATGCACTGGACTCAAAATCCAGTTCACTTTATTGTGAGTGTGGGTTCGACTCCCTCCTCCGGCACTCTGTTTTCCCTGAAAAATTTTAAATTTTATTTGTTTTCTGTTGAGCAATCGTAGGAAATACTAGGCGATCGTAGTCAAAACTCGTGACAAATTGGTGACAAAAGAGGGAGAACTCTATATCAAACAGAGCGACGGTCTCCGGAACCGTTTTAGGGGGATAACCTAACTTCTTTAGAATGAGCTAAATACTATATTTATCAGAAACATTGCATTGTTTCTGTATTGATTCTCTTATACCAATTTATCCCAATTTAGCTGTGTTATAGACACTATATGGACACCAGATAAATTATGCTGGCCTCAATGTCCAATTCAATTCAAGGTAAGTATGGATTTGATTCTTTTATAGCTTTACATTTGACACTAAATTTGAATCTTCATTGTCAAGAAGAAAATCACAAGGATGAGCTATGTTCTCAAGGGAAATGGATTGTGCTCACGAATAATCCATCACGATTTAATCACGGGAAAATACCTCTTTCCTTGTAAACCATCTCTAACCGGTACATGGCCACGATCTGGGCTGCCGTACGCCAGTCGACCTTGTATTTCTCGGAAGCATCACGCACACGTTCGTAGGCACTGACTATGATCTTCTTCAATTTGGAATCGACTTCATCCAGCTCCCAGGATTCACTCCTTTTGTTCTGAAGCCACTCGAAATAACTGACGATAACACCGCCTGAATTGCAGAGGATATCTGGAATAATTTCGATTCCGTTTCGTCTTAAAACCTCGTCTCCTTGTTCATCTGTGGGGCCGTTGGCACCTTCGGCAACGAGTTGGACATTCAGCATCTCAGCCGTGTCTCGGGTGATGGCATTCTCTAGGGCGGCAGGGATAAAAATATCGACTTTTGTGCTGAAGAAAGCCTCATGGTCTATGGCGTGTGCCTTTGGATAACCGACCACCCCTCCGTGTCTTTTGACGTACTGGGCCAGGTCCTCGGGATCGATCCCCTCTCTATTCCTGATGGCTCCAGTCACGTCTTCGACGGCGATGAGTTTTGATTCATTCAATTTCATCAACCGGGCCGCCCATGAACCCACATTCCCAAAGCCTTGTACAGTGTAGGTGGCTCCTTTCAAGTTGAATCCCTTATCCTGGGCCCACTTTTCAATCAAAAAGACAACGCCTTGGCCGGTCGCTTTTTCCCGCCCTACACTTCCGCCTGATTCAATAGGTTTACCGGTGACGACATGAATGGATCGGTTTCTCTCGTTGGGAGCGATAGTGGACATGTAGGTGTCCTGGATCCAGGCCATTATCTGAGGATTAGTGTTCACATCAGGAGCGGGGATGTCATAATCCGGACCGATGTTGTTTCCTAAAGCAAATGTAAAACGTCGAGTGATTTTCTCCAGCTCCTTCGGGCTGTACTCAGCAGGATCGATCTGGATTCCTCCCTTAGCGCCTCCGAATGGAATATTGACGATAGCCGACTTCCAGGTCATCATTGTGGCCAGTGCTCTGACCTCATCGATATCGACCATAGGATGGAAGCGAAGCCCCCCTTTGAAGGGGCCCAGCACGTTGTTGTGCTGGACGCGGTAGCCAGTTAGCATCTTGACATGGCCATCATCCATTTTGACCGGGAAATGCACGATCAGCTCGTTCTGGGTTTCGGCCATGATCTTGCAGATGTCGCGGTCGAAATTGTTGACTCCCTGGGCCTTTTCCAACTGTTTGAGCACGGTCTCATAGAGACTGGATTTTTTCCTCATCTCGGCTCTGTAGTGTTCGCAACGCCAGATTCCTGTTTCGGGTTTGGGAAGACCGCACATGCTCTGGAGCTCACAATACCTGCAGAGTCCCTTAAAGGCGCTGCCCTCTTCCAGCCCCGGACGGCCGTGTTGGAAATACAAGAGCTTCCACTCTTTGGATGTCGAAATAGGTTTTAATCCTTGTTCATTTTTATGATCGTTTATTTTCATTTGAACCTCCTGTTCCAAAAAAGAATAAGCAATTTTGATGCCAACTTTCCAACAGGGGAGTGCTGTGATAAATTCAAGTAAAAAGCGGATAGAAAAAGACCGGCGGGTAAAAATTACCCGTTGTTTAGGAATCAAATATCAGGATGAGGATTCAAATTTCTTCAATTTTTCCCGGAGGGTTTTACGGGTAATACCCAGTATCTTGGCGGCCTGCGTCTTGTTTCCGTCCACGGTGGCGAGCACGCTGAGGATATGGTCGATTTCCGCCTCCGCTAGAGTCCGGTTAGGGCTAGCACTCCTCAAAGCTGAAAACCGCATCAATGAGGGAAGGTCTGGAACATCTATAGTGTCTCCTTCGGTCATGACTACCAGCCTCTGGATGATGTTTTCCAGCTCCCGGACGTTTCCAGGCCAGTCATAATTTTTTAAAACCAACAGGGCGTTTTCGGAAAAGCACGGTTCGGATTTCCCGAATTCCCTGGCGAATTTTTCGGAAAAATTCTGGACCATTAGAAGGATATCCTCCACCCTCTCTCTGAGGGGAGGAATATCGATGGTGATCACATTCAGGCGGTAGAACAGATCCTCCCGGAATTTGTCTTTCTTGACCAGGGTGAGCAGATCCTTGTTGGTGGCGGCAATGATTCGGACATCCACTTTCTGGGAATGTCTGGCTCCGACGAGAAAGACTTCTTTGTCCTGGAGAACGCGCAGGAGCTTGACCTGCATGGACAGGCTTGTCTCACTGGCTTCATCCAGAAAGATAGTGCCCCCATCTGCGGTCTGAAAGAAGCCCGCCCTTGTTTCGGTGGCTCCGGTGAAAGCACCCTTGACATAGCCAAAGAGTTCACTTTCCAGAAGATTCTCCGGGATACCTCCGCAGTTGATGGGAACAAAGGGTGCTGAAGATAGCTTACTGCTGTAATGAATAGCCCTGGCGACAAGTTCCTTTCCCGTCCCACTCTCACCGGTGATAAGGACAGTGGCAGGACTCTGTGATGCCTTTTCGATGGCCAACCATATTTTCCGCATGGCATCCGATTCTCCGATTAGGCCCTGGCGGGATTCCGGAGGCGTGTAGCTTTGTGTTTCGGTCCTCCTGCGCAGAAACAGTTTGTCCAGCGATCGTTTGACAGCCAATAACAACTCTTCATCTGTGAAAGGTTTCGATAAATATTCCTCGGCGCCAGACTTAACCGCCTCGACGGCGCCCTCAATAGAGGGATAACCCGTGATCATCATAACACCCGTATGTTTGTAATTCTCCTGGATGTGCCGGACAAGACTCAGCCCGTCCACTTCGGGCATTTTCAAATCTGTGATGACCAGGTCGACAGGAGATGATTCAATAATTTTGATGGCTTCTACGGCTCCAAGCGAGACAAACACCGTGTAGCCTTCCGCCTTCAGGTTCCTCTTCAAGACTTCAAGAGTGTCCGGAGAGTCATCGACGACAAGTATTCTAATTTTCTTGGAAGAATCCTTCATTCTAAGTCTCCCCCTTTGCTTCGGTGAGTTCCACAAAAGGCAGTCGGATCTCGATTTTTGTACCCAAACCAACCGCACTGTCCACGTGGATGGTCCCTCCATGAGATGTTACAATTCCGTAGACCACAGACAAGCCTAGGCCCGTTCCCTGCCCCACATCTTTGGTGGTGAAAAAGGGTTGAAAAATTTGTCTCTGAATATTCTCATCCATCCCGACACCCGTATCTTCAACAAGAAGAAGAACAGCATTATCGGAAGTTTTTGTCCGAACCGCAAGCTGTCCTCCGTACGGCATTGCCTGGATGGCATTGACGACGGTGTTGACTAGAATCTGTGTCATCTGAGCCTGGTCGGCCGTCACGTCTGGAAGTTCTGGGGAAAGTTCTCGGACCACTTTGATGCCCTCTTTAGCGCATCGGGATTCGAGGAAATACAGGCTTTCGTCGACGATCTGATTCAGGTTGACACGAGTCTTTTGGGGCGGCATTTGCCGAGCAAAGAGCATCAGCTTTTTGATCACCTCCCGGGCATGAAGTGAAGCCCGCTTTATTCTCTCGATGTCTTTTTTTGCCTGCATGGGCAAAGCCGTATCTTTTTGCAGGAGCTGGGCAAAACCCAGGATGCTGCCTATAGGTTCGTTCAACTCATGGGCCACACCTGCCGACAGTTGGCCGATGGTGGCGAGCCGGTCGGCGTGCCGGAGCTGTTCCTGGAGCTTCTCTTTATCCTCTTCACTCTGAGTCCGTTCGATAATGAGCGCAATCTCCCTGGACACGGAATCGATCAGATTCCTTTCCTCTTTGAGAAAGGGTCCTTCATCCAGTTCGGGTTTTTTTTCGGAATAGGTCACTTCGACATTTCCCCTCAGAGTTCCTCCAACGAGAATGTTGGCCGCCTGCCTGTGTACGCCTTCCTGAAACTCATGAGTGGTGTATGTCAAATCATCCAGAATAATTCTGGCTGAAGCGATATCCGGATACAGCCAAGCTGGAGGAAGAAGTGTGACAATTCCATTGAGGATTTCTTCTAGAGGAAGGTTACCCTGCTCAACGATCTTGGCAATGCCGTACAGGCACATCAGCTCCTTGACCCTCTCTCTCAGCTCCACTTGAGCCCGCCGGTAACCAAGAGCTATGCCCAATGTCTGGGCCACACCTTCGTAAAACTCCACGTCTTTCTGCTTAAAAAAGTCCTTGGCTTTCTTTTTTAGACTCAGCAGGCCAATGTTCTCCTCTTCGACCGGGATGGGAATCAATCCGATCGACAGGTACTTTGTTTCCGGTTTTGTGCTCTCTTTTTCCGCGTCACCAGTCCAGAAGCTGTCGCGTCCGAGAAAGACATCTCTACTTTGTCGCTCCAACCACGTATCTCTTTTTAATTTGGGGATGATTCTTTCTTGTTTGTCTTTTTCAATAATCATGATCTCATAGCTGAAAGGGTCCTTTTGGGTGCGCAGAAGCTCACTCCTGTAGAATTTCCCCCTCTCCTTTAACCACATGACCACACTGTCACTCCCCGTGAACTCAATCAGGATTTTCGAGGCCTCACTTAAAAAGTCGATCCGCAGCAGTCCGCTCAAGGCCAAATGCATAATCTGGTTAGACAGGTTTCGGATGTCTTCCAGATCGTTGTTGATTGGAGGAAGTGATTTATCCGGAGCCGTTCGTTTTCTGCTCATCTTTCTTTAATTTTCGCCAAAAAATTCTCCTTTTGAACATAACACACTCTGGAGAACGAGGTCAATTGCAGAAACAGTGGAAACAGTGGCAATGCAAATCCAGGAAAATCAATCGAATAATAATCGATAACTTGTCAAATGATATGAATTAGGTTTAATATGAAAAACGGTAGCTGTTGCTTAGGAAATCAGCAAATGTGTTTGAATTCATTTGAAGACGAACAGTTTTGAATAATAGCTTTGGTGCGCCCGTAGCTCAGCGGATAGAGCAATGGACTTCGAATCCGATTTTGTGGTTAGTGCTAAGTCTTTGAAAGCAGTGTAATTATATTTATTATCAGAAACATTGCATTGTTTCTGTATTGATTCTCTTATACCAATTTATCCCAGTTTAGCTTAATTATGGACACTATATGGACACCAGATTTTGCATATGTAATTTTTACTTTATTAAAGAATAAACCGCGCTGGACTCAAAATCCAGTTCTCTTTTTGAGAGCGTGAGTTCGACTCCCTCCTCCGGCACTCTGGAATTCCCGTTTTCCTGGGGTGTCTTCAACGAAACTGAAAAAAGTGTTTTGTGTCAATCGTTGCCAAATTAAGGCAAATTAAGACAAAGTTAGTGACAATTTAGTGACAAAGATTCTAACGGTCATTTGACCGCTCTTTGTCGCTACTGGAGGTAGATTTCTGCATCGTGCTGTTTGCTTTTTTATTTCTGTGTGTATAGAATTTGCATGACAACAATCCAAAACGCAAAAGGAGGATTATATGACTAAAGATACACTAAGCAAAAAAGAAGTTCCAGCTAAAATAGAGCGTGTATTTGAACAACATCCTGATGTCGTTTCATTTTATTCTGATTTGGGACAGGTTTATGCAACGAACAATGAAGTAGTACTTCAATTATATGAAACAATCCCAGGTATTCCTGTGCCGGGAGAAAAACCAGCAAAAGTCGTAACTAGACTTAGAGCATCAATTACTTTAAGTCACCCTCATGCTATCATTATAGGTGAAGTGTTAGCTAAAAAGGCGAAGGCGGCCAAAAAATGACATATCCAACTAATTCTTCAGAAAATGTTGAAGCATTTAAAGAGGAAATTGAATTTACAATAACAAATGCTAAATCTCCTCATGAAGAGCTTGAATCTTTAACAAACGCTGGTATTGAATGGCACGTTACAAGAGAAGGGACTCTCTGGTACAAAATTTGGCAGATTGGTGCAGAAGATTTTGCTACTCCAGAACAAGTTGCAATAATTCAAGAAACACAGCAACCTCCAGAACAGAGTGATGAATTGGATTGGTTAAGTAGTAATTTGAATAGCATTCGTCAAGATTATGCAGGTCAATGGATTGCTATATATGAGAATAGAATTGTCGGTTCTGCTGAAGATCTGCCTGGTCTTCTGACCCAAATTGCACAAATCGACAAACCTTTTATTACCTTCATTCCTTCAGGCCAAATTGTTTGGAATTTTACATATGCCAACTAAAGATTTTGAACTAGTAATTCCTTTTCAAAACCTTCAAGATCCAAATGGAAATACAATACATTTTCCAATAGTTGAAGTTACCTTCATAACATCGGCGAATGTCCGCCGTACGATCCCTTTATTATTCGATACAGGTGCCTCTGTCACTACTTTACAAGATGTTTGTTTCCCCTTGTTAGGATTACAAAGGTGGGATGAGGGTCTGAGGCTTGATTCAACAACAGCAAGCGGTATAGCAGATGTCTATCAATATACTGGAACCCTAGAATTATTTGGAAAAACTATTACTTGCCCAATAAATTTAATGCAAATGCCAAGGCAAACATTGTGGCTCGGATTGCTTGGAAGAGATACAGTTTTTAAAGAATTTGGATTTGGTTTTTGGGAAAGCACTAATGAATTGCATGTTACTCTGAATCCATAAAATATTTATTTGTGCTCGTCAGCTTTATTCGATTAATCAGCGAAAAGACAGCGAAACGTTATTGCACCTCAATCTAATAGACGTATAAGAAAGACAAAAATTCTCACTTAAAGAGGGGGAAATATGAAGACAGTTCCCATTTCGTCTTATTTTGCTTTTGGTCAGTTTTTCAGACATTTGGCAAATATTAAGGAAGGAAGACTATTAAAAGGTAAAGGACGTGTTCTATATTTCATGAATGAACTATCAGAGTTTATTGATTTTTTTGATTTACAAGTTACTAAAAGAGCCGCACATAAATTTGAGAAACTAAAAAGGAAATGGAGAAGACTTAACAAAGATCATGTCCTCAGCCGAGATGAAGCACTAGAACTTCGCACGATTTTGAAAGAGTTGGAAACAACTCTTGTTGCAGAGGCTGAAGGAAAATTTGCCTATATAGTTTCTGATAAAAGAATGAATACTGATAAACTTTTAAATGATGTATCCCTACTATTTCGTGAAAATGTTTTCAGTCTTCTTCCAGACTTAGCTCAATTTGACTTTAGACAAGCTGGGAAGTGTATTGCTTTCGAGCTTCACACGGCAGGAGCTTTTCATCTTCTCAGAGGAACAGAAGCAATATTACGCTTTTTTTATCGTAAGATTGTAAAGATAAAGCGAGTCAGTCCTCCAAATTGGGGACCCATAGTTAGTCATTTAAGAAAACGAAAAGATGCTCCTCCCAAGGAATTATTACAGAACCTTGATAATATAAGAGAATCATTCAGAAATCCAACCCAGCATCCGGAAAAAGCATATGATACTGATGAAGTGCAGGACTTATTTGGTCTATGCGTTGAAGTAGTAAATCGTATGATTCTGTATATAGCAAAGAAAAAATATTATAAAAAGGGGCAAGGTTCCAGCTAAATTTTGCTAAGTCTCTCAGTGGTTTTTTGAAGGTGAATTCATTGTTTCAGACCACCCCATTTCCCCCAGGACGGCACGGTCAATCAGTGTCCAATAAGAATGATTATGTCAACTAACCAAACTCGTAACTCATTATATTTCATTTACTTATAACTTTCAGTGAAAAATGGGATATTATTTTCCATTATTCCTGAATTTCATCCCATATTGGCTAAAAAACAGGGAGTTTTGTTTCACTGAAGGCTATTTTCACTCTTATTTTAC
>SDBT01015884.1_pt1 | contig 11950 bp, 13 predicted proteins | sample 2277101 | NCBI WGS metagenome assembly SDBT01 (sample SAMN10404973, study PRJNA504765) | marine sediment metagenome | isolation source: marine sediment core GS10_PC15, 103 cmbsf | place: Arctic Ocean: Southern Knipovich Ridge | collected 2010
ATCGCCAGCAGCTACCGGAGTTGTCCAGTTCATCGGATTTGCATGTATGTCATTTATGCTGCCGCCACTTACATTCCACGTCACAGAAAGAGGATCTCCGTCAGGATCAGATGTATTTACAAATACATTATATGTCTCATCTGTATAATGGAAATCATCGTCTACTACGATCGAGGCTATCACAGGGGGGCCATTGCATCCCCATGATAGTGTTATTGAATCAGAGGCAGACCCTTCGGAATTGGTTGCTGTAGCCGTAAGAGTATATGAATCTGACGGATCGCTTAAATTGATCTGAACTTTTTTTGATCCCCATGCTCCGCCACTGTCATCTTTTGAAAAATCTATATCTGGATTCGGTGTCCCTGTTACATTAGCTCTTATCCTGTAATAACAGACTTCATCGCCGGATGAATAAATAGGACCTTCATATATCTCTAGTTCAATGGTAGGGGCCTCTACATCGTCGGTGTCGGCATCTCCATCTTCGTCTATGTCTTCGTCAGCACCGGCATCTCCATCTTCGTCAATATCAGCATCAGTGTCTGTATCAGAATCAGCGTCTGCATTCTCCTCTTCGCCGACACCTATCTTATCTTCAATGGGAACACCACCTTGATTGCATAATGCTGCAAAACTAAAAAGAGAAATAATAGTCAAAACAATTAAAATTATATATAACTTATTTTTCCTCATAATGTCCTCAATATTTTTTGAAAGACTAAAGGAGATATTCGTTTCAAGAATATCTCCTTATTATTCAAATTTTATCAACTGGTATTGTTCTGCTACCGGTTTATCTTACTTTTTGTTTAAGGGCTTTACCAACTACAAATTTTGGAACTGTGCATGCAGCTATCTGGATCTTCTCTCCGGTCTTTGGGTTTATTCCTGCTCTGGCTTTTCTATCGGAGGTCTGAAAAGTTCCGAATCCGACTAATGCAACTTTATCTCTTTTTATCAGGGCATCACCTACAACTTCCTGAAATGCATCTATGGTACCGGCAACATCTTTTTTTGGAAGACCGGTCTTTTCAACTACTGCATCCACTAATTCTGACTTATTCATTTTCACTCCATTCGTTTTATTGATAAATTATAATACTTTTATAAAATATTTATTATAAGTTCTTAAGAACTATTTTAAAATAATTACTGCTTTAAGATTTTTCCATAATACGGTTCCTCTATAATAAATACTTTCAGTGTAAGAATTTGATCAATAAATTCCTACTTAGTCTACAATTATACACATTTTATCTTATTTTGGTTATAATTTTTACAAACAAATATTAATTTTTTGCTTTATTGCTAGTATCAGGGATCTTCCAGGAGGAAAAATGCCAAAAACTCTGAGATTTATGAAACAAGACCTTATTGACTCTGGCATAAATTTTACGTAAAAGCACGAAATACCAGTTAGTCTAATATATTTATTCATTTGTGTATTTACATTAATAATTAATTATACTATAATGTTCCCATGAAATCCCTGAAAGAAACAATATCATGTATTAAGGAAACCAGATATAGACTACCTGGATATCTTGTCTTGTTTATTACTATTTTCTTATTATTATTGCTTTCAAATCCCACAATTATCTCCTCTTACCCGGGTAAAGGGCATGGTCTTAGAAAACCATTTATTTTCCCCCTTTATGGAGATGTGGTGCTTGGTTTCAGGGAAGAATACTTTGATGATGAGAAACAGGCAGATTACAAACACACCGGAATAGACATAATAGGTAGTCCGGGAGATAGTATATCAGCTTCCGGAAATGGGATAATAGCATATATAGGTTTCTCCCCTATTGGAGGCCGCACTATCGTAATAAGGCATAATCAGGATATCAGGACCACTTATCTTAATCTGCAGAATATATATGTAAGCCAGGGGGATACAGTAAAGCAGGGAGAAAATATAGCGACAATAGGTGCCCATGATGATCCTTCCTGGATAGACAGCCATTTACATTTTGCAATTATATATTTAAATAAATATCTTGATCCATTGCAGGTACTTAATATGGATTATAACAATATTTCAAGATTTCTGAGACTTGTATATGTTCCAGGGGATTTAAGAATATATTGACATTATTTAAGGTTGGAAAAATACTCTTTGATGTTTTTCATTTCTGAATCTATTTTATTATCAATCTTTTCCCTACTTACGCAAAATTCTATTATATTTAAAGTAAGTTTTATCTTTTCAAAAGTTTTTCTGAGTATGCCCTGTATTTTTGGTTTTTTACTTATGTCGTGAATACTGAACTGCAGGTAATCCTCACCATCAGTGGTAGAAATAAATTTGATGTGCCCTATCTCCGTGCAACCATTTTTTTTGAGGTATTCTACTAAATTCCGGGAAATCTCACTAATCTTATTAATAAAATCCTCTTTGGTCACCGGTCTCGATGAAATTATGATCACCTTTTTAGTCAGTGCTACTGTACTGTTTGAATTCATTGGCTTTTGTAATTATTATAGATTTATTATAAAAAGTTTAATTCTCTGAATCAGGCAATTAATTCTACCACAACCACTGCCATTGTCAAAGATTTTCAAATTATCTTTTATACTATTTTTATGGTAAATGTATCACATTGCCTCAAGGGAATTAACGGGGCAGACTGCCGTTTTATTGACCAATCCTTCAAGCAGCTGCTATTTTTAAACATATCTACGTTTTTCGTCGTCACCGGTACTACATATCGCTTCTTCCTTAAGCCTTGACCTGTCTAAAAATAACAGGCTACTGGCCTGAGCCCGGTTCTCAGACAGGCTCCCGACCTTCAAGGATGTATTTATAAATTGCTTTTCCCAGACCCGAATTATAGCTCTCCTCTGTTATGATATCCGCCTTTTTAAGGATTTCAGGATATGAATTCTTTACAGCTATCTTAAGTCCGGCAATCTCAAACATGGAAAGGTCATTGGGGCTATCTCCCAATACTGCAATCTCTTCTTTATTTATTACCAGTGAATCCATTAAAGCAAGAAGAGCATTGCCTTTTGTGGCATCTTTATTCAGGATGTCGAAAAAAAACTTTCCAGACCTGATAAACTGCATTTTACCTGAATATTTCTTCCTCAGCATATAGTCAAGCGGATTGGACTCCTCAATAGGAATATAGATATCTACTGTATTATTCGCATAGTAATCTGTCTCTATGCTGCTTACATTTTCAAATTTTTCACCAATATCATCAAGATGCTTAAGATCCGGATGATATTCTTCCAGATATAATTTTCCATTCTCCAGTGCTATCACCGGTTGATAATTATTATTCTTTATATCCCTTACGATCTCATAATAATACACGGGATCTATCTTTAATGATCTTATTATCTCTAGATCAGGACTTATAGTAACGCTGCCGTTTAAGGTTACCTGGGGAAGACTGAGCCCGAGATCCTTTACTATGTATAAGATAGAGTCCATTGTCTTTCCTGTGGCAAGCACTACTTCAATGCCTCTCTTCATGCACTCAAGAAGCGCTTTCCTATTGAGCTCAGTGATCTGAGAATTATTATCAAGCAGTGTTCCATCAACATCCGTGGCTATCAATTTATACAATTTATTCTGTCTTTCCAATCAAGTAATTTGTCAAAATTAATTTGAAGATTATTACAAGTTTTTTCTTTAGACCCAATATATTATAAAAAGTTATTAACTTAAAACCTTTTCTAGGGCATTCCGGAACAATATCTTTTCTTCTGTATCTTTATTAAACCCGAGATCTAAAAATGCTTTTATGGGAGTCTTTGAATTGGGAAGAGGAAAATCTGTAGCAAAAAATATTCTACCCGGACCGTGCTTCTCAATAATATCCTTTATTTTAAATCCCTCTAAAAAATTAAAAGTATATGAAAGATCAAGGTAAAAATCCTCACCGACTATTTTATCGATCACCTCATCCCATAATCTAAAACCTCCGAGATGAGCTAGTATTATTTTCATTTCCGGAAACTTCCTTCGAAGCTTTATGAAAGAATCTACTCTTGAATACAATTCGTTCACTGAAGTCACCTCATCCCCGGCATGAAATAGTGTCCAGAGGTCATTATATATAATCTCTCTGTAGATTCCGTCCATCTTTTCATCATCTGGATAAAAACCTTGAAAATTTGGGTGAAATTTCACACCTTTGAGCCCCCCTTCTTTTAGTCTGGAAAGCTCCTCCTGAAAATTCTTATATCCGGGAAATATCGTACCAAAAGCTCCAATTTTATCAGGATTGTCCTTAACGGTACCTATAAGCCAACTATTCAGTACCTCGACTTGAAGTATAGAAGTAGACACAGGCTGGATTATAGAGAAACTAATACTGCTTGAATCCATAAACCTGAAAAGGTCCTTTAAAACTGGCTTCGCTATGAAACTAAATTTATATTTACTTTCCAGCCTTTCCACAGCTTTCACTGACATATATTCCGGAAAAATATGTACATGAATATCTATTATATTATTATCCATTAAATTTAAAAATCCGTTAAGACTTATGTGTTGCCATACCAAAACAGTCCTCAGCAGCTTCCATCACTACTTCTGACAATGTGGGATGAGAATGTATAGTCGTAGAAAGATCATCGACTAGCATCTCTCCTTTCATCGCTACAGCAACTTCTTGGACCAGGTCTGAAGCTCTTGGACCCACCATCTGGGCACCAAGTATCTCTCCAGTCTCTTTGTCAGTTACTATATTTATAAAACCTTCTGTCTCCCCTGTTATAAAAGCTTTTCCGCTGTTTGAAAACGGGAAGTTTCCCACACGGACCGGATATCCCTTTTCTTTGGCCTGTACAGCATTAAGACCCACTGTACCGATCTCAGGAGATGTAAATACTGCCCAGGGCACTACTGAATAATCCATTACCTTATCTTTTCCTGATATTATCTCAGCTACTATCTTTCCTTCTTCTGAAGCTACATGGGCAAGCTGAAGTCCGCCTATAATGTCCCCAACAGCATAAATATTAGCTATATTAGTCCTTAACTTACTGTCTGTTTTGATATAGCCCTTCTCATCAGTTACAATTCCTGCATCTTCGAGTCCTATGCCGGCTGAATTGGGTCCCCTTCCCACAGAGACCAGTACCTTTTCTACTTCCAGCTTTTCTCCGCCGGAAAGCTTCAATTTAAAACTGGAGCCTTCCTTATTGGATTCTTCAACCTTTGTAGAGGTAAAGATGTCTACATCTTTTTTGCGGAGTGATTTGTAAATCACTTTTGAGACATCTTCATCTTCTGTGGCAAGTATTCTCGGAAGAAGTTCGACTATTGTGACTTTTGTGCCAAAGGATGCAAATATATTAGCAAACTCTGAACCTACTACACCTCCACCTACTACAAGAAGTGATTTTGGCAGTTTCTTTAGAGACAGGATGCCGGTATTTTCCATAATACCTTGCTGTGACAGGTCAAATGGAGGTACATTGTTTGCAGATGAACCGGTAGATATCATGATATTATCCGCATTTACTACTACATCTTTTCCCCCTGAAATCTTGACGGTAAGGGTAGTCTTTGAGCTGAGTCTGCCCTCTCCTTTTATTAGTTCTATCCCATTTTTCTTAAAATGAAATGCAAGCCCTCTCCTTTGCATTTCTATTACATCATCTTTTCTGGCCATTGCTTTTGAAAAATCAAGTTTTGGCTTATTTACTTCTATGCCAAAAATCGATGCCTTTTCAATCTCATCCATTGTATGGGCCACGTGATATAGGGCTTTGGTCGGAATACATCCGCAGTTAAGGCATACTCCTCCAAGACTGTCTTTTTCAATGACCACTACTTTCAATCCCAGTTTTGCAGCTCTTATTGCTCCGACATAACCGCCGGGGCCGCCTCCAAGGACAGCAAGGTCAAATTTCATATCTGTCATTTTTATCTCCTCTTAATGATGTAATAATAAATTTTCTAATGTTAAAATATTATTTATGGTAAAAAGAACCGGAAAAACAAAAAAAGAGGTTTTGTCTCCTTCAGAGATGCTGCGGCTGATAAAAAAGGGGGGCACCAGAGGTATTAGCGTTTTTGATCTTGGACTTGTTCCATATGATGAATCATTTCAGCTCCAGCTTGAGCTTTTTGAATCTATTAGAAAAAACGACCTTCCAGGTGTACTTTTATTTCTTGAACACCCGCCTGTAATAACTATCGGAAGTAACCGGAACACTAAAAACCTGCTTGCGGAACAAGATGTCCTTTCCGGAAAGGGAATTGATATCGTCCAATCAAACAGAGGGGGCGATATAACATTGCATGCACCTGGCCAGCTTATCTGCTACCCGGTTTTTAACCTCAAATATTTTAAGAAGGATCTTACCCTGTTTGTCCGCAATCTTGAAGAAATAATAATAGAGACTTTGAATGTTTATAATATTTCAGGCAATAGGGTCAAAAAACACCGCGGTGTATTTACCGGTACGAAAAAAATAGCTTCAATAGGATTAAAAGTGCGGAAATGGATAACTATCCACGGTCTGTCGCTTAATATCAGCATAGACCTTTCATATTTTGAAAATATTGTAGCATGCGGTTTAAAGGATTTTCCCCAGACCTCAATATCTGAAATCCTCGGTAAAGATATACCTATAAATAATGTCAAAGAACATATGCAAAAATCTTTTGAAAATATCTTTAATATGCCATTTGATAAAATACAGGGATAGGACCAGCCTGTAATTTTATTCCTTTCCCAATCTTTTTCCATTATCCTTTTTCAGGACTTCATAGATCTCTTTTAAAACCTTTATCGGTTCACGTATAAGTCTTTTAGGAAAGAAAGGCATAAGAATCGCAACAGTTTTTTTCATATCTTCTGTCATACGGTGAGGTTTTGTGAGGATCCGGTTAATGAAGTCTTCTGCAAATACAGTTCGAAGGTGCCTCCTGTCTATCTCAATGGTCCTCGAGCAATTATTACAACTTACGCTTCTAAGGTAGCTGCCGATATAATTTACCGTATGAGGCGATTCCTTATTGCAGTTTATGCAAAAAAGAACTATTTTTGCTTCTTCGTCCTTCATATCCTATATTATTCCTTGTTTGGATTCCAGGAACCTGCAAGCCTGAACCCGGTCCTCGGACAGGCTCTAACCAGATCAACCTATTATATAACTAACATAGCAGGATTCTCAATAAGTTCCACTATGTTTTTTAGAAATCGGGCACCCACAGCACCGTCGATAACCCGGTGGTCACATGATACAGAAAGATCCATAAATGACTTTATACCAATTTTACCGCCATTTATTATTGCTGGTTCCTCATATATCTCACCAACCGCCAATATAGCTGCTTGCGGTGGGTTTATAATGGCTGAAAAATTCCTGACACCAAACATTCCCAGGTTTGTGACGGTAAATGTTCCTCCCTGTATTTCTTCAAGTGTAAGCTTTGAGTTTCTAGCCTTCCCTATCAGGTCTATCCTTTCCCTTGCAATATCTACTATTTCCAGATTATCGCATGAAAACAATGTCGGGACGATCAAACCTTCTTCAATAGATATGGCCATACCCACATTTACATCCTCATAAATAATATATTCATCTCCCTGGAGTGATGAATTGATATTTATATTATCCCTGAGAGCAAGAGCTGTAGCTTTTAATATAAGGTCGGTAAAAGTTATCTTTACTTCATGCTTTTTAAGGACTCCCTCTTTTAATTGTTCCCTGAACTGTATAAGATTGGTGGCATCTGCTTTTGCATTTAACACTATATGGGGAATAGTTGATTTTGATAGACTCATGCGCTGGGCTATTACTTTTCTAATACCTTCAAGTTTAACTGTCGACCTTATTCTCATGCTGCCGGAAACTACAGCACCAGCAGGTACGGATTTTGCCCCTGACTTATTATAGGCTATTATATCTTCCTTTATTATCCTACCTCCGGGACCGCTTCCTGATATCCTTTCCGTTTTCCAGTTAATACCCATTTCCCCAGCAGTCTTTCTGGCCAGAGGAGATATTTTAATACGCTCACGGGAAGTCCCTGCTTTTTCCACATCTGCAATGATCTTCTCAATATCTTCCTTTACTATTCTTCCCCTGGGACCAGATCCTTTTACCGTATTGATATCAATATTCTTTTCACCTGCGATCTTCCGGGCAAGCGGTGAGATCTTTATCCTGCCATCAGCTGCTTCAGGATGCTTTACTGTGCTGGTTGCCGCTATCGTATCTACTGAAGGTTCAGCAATAATAGTTGATTTTTCATCCACAGAAGCTGCCGCTGTCTCTGATGCATCAGTCCCGGCATCCACTGCAGGAGCCTGTGAGGGTTCATCAGGAATTTTTTCATCCTTCTCACCTATATAGGCGACTACTTCAGTGACAGGTACTTCATCTCCTTCACCTTTGAGTATCTTCCTTAAAATACCTGAATTATAGGATTCCACTTCCAGGGACACCTTGTCTGTCATAACCTCAAAGAGGACATCACCTTCTCCTACTTTGTCACCTTCTTTTTTATGCCATTTTTCAATCTTTCCGGATTCCATGGTCAGACCAAGTTTTGGCATTATAACTTCATGCATGTAAATATCTCCCTACATTATTATTTAAAATCTATTAAAAAACTTATTATAGTTTCAAATACTTTGGTTATCAATAAACAAAAATTGCATTGGCGGTCATTTATACTTTCTCGAATATACTGTTTATTCCTTCCCTTATCCTCCCAATACTGGGGATCATTTCTTTCTCCAGTACAGGACTGTACGGTACCGGACAATTTCTCCCTGCAACTCTCAGTATCGGTGCATCCAATAGATCAAATGCTTTTTCAGCTATCTGTGCAGCTACTTCCCCCATAAAACCACCGAATAAAGGAGCTTCTTCGACACAGATCAGCCTGCCAGTTTTTTCAAGGGATTTGACTATTATATCTACATCCAATGGCCTCAATGTCCTCAGATCGATTACTTCACATTCTATACCGTTTTCTTCTTTTATGGCTGCTGCTGCCTCAAGACTTTTCTGGACCATAAGGGATGTTGCTACGATCGTAAGGTCTTTCCCATCTCTTTTTTTATCGCCCTTTCCTAATGGTATCTGATAGAGATCCCCGGGCACATGCTGGATATATTTTTTATTTTTATATAGTAATTTATGCTCGATAAATATAACAGGATTATCATCCCTTATAGCAGATACAAGCAATCCCTTGGCATCGTATGGACAGGATGGCATTACTACCTTGAGCCCGGGAATATGTGCCACAATAGCTTCAAGACTCTGGGAGTGTTGGCCGGCAGCTCCGGTTCCTCCGCCCCCGGCAGTCCTAAGAACCATGGGTACTTTTGCTTTTCCTCCAAACATATACCTTGCCTTTGCTGCCTGGTTTGCGATCTGGTCCATCGCGATAGTCATAAAATCTGAAAACATGATCTCTGCTATAGGTCTCATGCCTGTCATAGCACTTCCCACCGCAACACCGATTATCGCAGCTTCGGATATAGGAGTATTTCTTATCCTTTCTTTTCCAAATTCCTCAACCATTCCAACAGTCATGCCAAAAGCACCGCCATACTCCGCAATATCTTAGCCGATCAGGAAAATACTATCATCTTCCCTCATCATCTGCTGCATTGCTTGCTTTATTGCTTCCAGGTATGTTATTTCTCTTTTATCACTCATATTTAAAATCCTTAAATCTTAATCCTTTAGTTTTGTATTGTTTAGGCATATACATCTTCTTCGACTGTAGCAGTGTCTGGAAAGGGACTGTTCATTGCAAATTCCGAAGCTTTCTTGATTTCTTCGATTACTTGTTTTTCAAGCTCATTTATTTGCTTCCTGGTCATAATATCATTTTTAATTAGTTCTTTCCCATACCTTATTATAGGATCTCCGTCCATCCAACTCCTTACTTCTTCTTTTGTCCTGTATATCTGGGCATCACTCTTGGAGTGCCCTCTCCACCTATATGTGAGGGCCTCCACCAAAACTGGCCCTTTACCTTCAAGGCATGCATCTCTGTAATGGGATATTACATTAAATACTTCGATTACATTATTTCCGTCGATTGTAAGCCCATCTATGCCATAGGCGATTTTCCTGTCTGATATTTTGGTTATATTAAAAGCTTCTTTTACAGGAGTGGACATGCCGTATATATTATTCTCACATAAATATATAACAGGAAGGTCCCATATGGAGGCCATATTTATTGAACCGTGAAATATTCCCCGGTTTGTGGCCCCGTCTCCAAAAAAGCATATCACCATTTTTCCGTTTTTCTTCATCTTGCAGGTAAGTCCCGCTCCCGTTGCTATTCCTATGCTCCCTCCGACAATACCATTTGCCCCGAGGTTCCCGGACTCAAGATCGGCAATATGCATTGATCCTCCCTTACCTTTACAATAGCCTGTTTTCCTTCCTTGAAGTTCCGCCATCATGAGGTTAAGGTCGGCCCCTTTTGCAATACAGTGTCCATGTCCCCTATGGGTCGACGTGATATAATCCTTGCTCCGGGTAGCATATATAGCTCCTACAGCAGTAGCTTCTTCCCCTATATAGAGGTGGCATGTGCCATGGATCATCCCCCTTATTATGAACTGCTCTGTCTGGAACTCAAAATGCCTGATCTGGTACATTTTCTTAAGTATTTCTATCTTTATGTCATCATCCAGTTCCTTAAACCTGTCTTTAATCATATGACCGTCTATTTCAAGGTATTTTTTACTATCTTTTTTAATTTTTGCTTTTATCATTATCCTGCCTTTATTATCTCGATTGCTGTTTCCTCATCAGTAAATAATACATTTATTATCTGACCCCTGAGTGCTCCCAGTAGGACTTTTATTTTTCTCTTTCCAAAAGCTACTCCGATCACATGGTCTATTTTTTTAAGTCCCTCAAGCGGTACGCGGACGATCCGTTCATCTATCTTATTGGGTACATGCTTACCATTCTCATCTATAAATATCAGGTTTACATCACCTACAACATCCAGGCTTTCAAGATATTTGAAATCTTCTGATGTAAAACTATCGGTCTTTATAAGGGTAGAATCCATGCCGAGATCACTTATCCCAATTATTGCTGTATCGATCTTTGAAGACATTCCCATTATCTCGCTCACATTACTATCTTTCTCAACGATCTCCTTTGCTTCCTTATTATCCAGCACAGCAGGTGAATGGATCATATAGCTGATTCCGTTCATGCGGTCAGCAATATTCTTTGCAACAGAATTTGTATGTACCCCTGTCCCGGTCTTTCCGAGTCCCCCGATCATTGGGATCACTTTTATATCACTTTTTTCCATGACATTTATATATTTTGACATTTCACGCAGTGATCCGCCCCATCCTATTCCTATATGGCTTCCATCCTTTAGGATTCGGGAAAGTAGATTATTAAGGTTTCCGCTCATTGCCTCAATAGTGGCTTCACTGCTTTCAAATGTGCCTGCAATCATACATTCACTTATCCTGTACTTTTTTTCTATTTGATATTCAAGTTTTGAAAAATCTTTAACAGGATAATTTATTTTTATCTCCGTGATACCCTCGTTTCTTGCCCGGGTAAGATATCTAGAGACTTTGGTCCTTGAGATATTAAGTTTGTTTGCAATATTCTGTTGTGTAAGCCCCTCAAGATAATAGAGGCTTGCTATCTTTGCCAGAAATCTTTTTCTCTCTAATTCACTCATATAAAATGGACCCTCTGTAAATAAGTGGTGCACATTTGTGCAATATTTGAACAAATTCCTATTTTATTATATATTAAAACAATAGTTTTTCAAGCATATCTTTTAAATAATTTTCAAATGGATAAGTAAGATATGGGGTGTATGGATATTTGGTGATTACTGTCTGTGTTCTCAGTGAAGCAGAATTCTTGCAAGATACACTACTATCATTTTCACAATATCTGTTTTGATATAATGGATCCCATTACTATCATAAAGGACTCTCATGCTTGCGTTAAA
>SDBT01015885.1_pt1 | contig 11949 bp, 21 predicted proteins | sample 2277101 | NCBI WGS metagenome assembly SDBT01 (sample SAMN10404973, study PRJNA504765) | marine sediment metagenome | isolation source: marine sediment core GS10_PC15, 103 cmbsf | place: Arctic Ocean: Southern Knipovich Ridge | collected 2010
CGGATCACGCGGGCCTATGACAGTCAAGCCGATGCCATGCTGGACGAGATCGTGGACTTGATGGTGGGCGGTACAGGATTTGAACCAGTTTCCGGCCCTTTTTGACCCGAATCTCCTCGAATTTTACTGAATTTTCTCGTACTACAACCATTTGATAATAGACATATTTGACCCATTGTAGTATCATTCGCGTAAGGCCGAAAAAGTACGAGGGAGTTTAAGAAAAATGTTACCCGAGAGTTACCCAAAAAACGTCGTTCCGTACCCCAAAGCGGTACAGCGCTCCACCCAGTACCGCCAGGGAAGCCACAAATCGGCTTCTTTCTCTGACCAATTTCTCCGTGGGCTCAAGCCATCTTCGAAGGGCCGATACGAGGTTTTCGACGCCGGGACGAAGCATCAAAAGTACCCAGGCTTCGGGTGTCGCGTCAGCCCAAAAGGCAAGAAGACTTTCTTTTGCCTGTACCGAGCTGGCGGAAAGCTCAAACGATGGACAATCGGCACGTTCCCCGAAGTCACGCTGAAGGACGCCCGAGAAGCGGTCCTGAAGATCCGGACGAACCGACAAGATCCGGCTCTCGAAAAGGCACAGGTACGCAAGGCCGGGAGCTTCACAGAGCTTGTCCAAAAGTTTCGTCAGGAGTACGTAGATAGCGACAACATCAGGCGGCCGCTCCGCCCTCGTACCCGTTACGAGTACGGCCGCTTGCTCGATAATGTCCTGATTCCGTACTTCGAAAGCTACAAGGCTGGCGAGCTCACCTATGAGAACGTCGAGAAATTCCTTGAGGACAAGAAGGAAACCCGGTTCGAGGGGAACCGTGCTTACCAGGTGCTCTCTCGAATGTACTCCTGGGCCCGCAAGAAGCGCATTCTGCAGAATGACCCGTGCTCTGGCGTTGAACAGTACGAAGAAGTACCCAGGCAACGCTGGCTCCGTGAATCCGAGCTGAAGCGGATCCTCAAGGCAGCCGACAAAGAAGAGCCTCTTTATCGAGAAGCGGTGTGGTGGCTCCTCCTTCACGGCTCCAGGCCGTCGGAGGTTTATGACCGGCTGCAGAAGAAGGGCATACGATGGGAGAACATCGACGCCGATGCTCAAGAGTGGTACAAGCCACAAACCAAGACGACATCCCACCTCGTACCGCTTACCCAGGCAGCCATGGATGTTCTTGAACGGGTAAAGAAACTCCAGAGAAACGGCTCCGATTTCGTTTTTCCTCGAATGCGATGGGACGGGCTTACAAAAAGACTCCGGGCCCGGTCAAAGGTGAAGGATTTTCGCCTCTACGATTTCAGGGCCAGCAGCGCTACCTGGATGCAACGTCTAGAGATTGATCCAGACATCATAGACAGGGTTCAGGGTCGAGATCCGGGCGGGCCGAAGGTTCGACGGGCCTACCAGCAACACGCCTACCTCAAAGAGAAACGCCAAGCGCTCGAGAGGTGGCACAAAGAAGTGATTCGGATCTATCACGGGTAGGTGAAAAATGCCGAAGTTAAAGAACTCTTTGCCGAGCAGTTTTTTCCCAAAGTTCGTCACCCGTCCCTCTTTGCGCATACCAAGCAAAACGATCTCGCCAAAGCAATTCAGGTCACCAAAGTCAAAGAGAGCGCCTGATTTCATTACAATGATGGTCAAGATAGGGCTCAACGTTATCTCTGATCCCAAGAATAGAGAACTCGATTACCTTAATCTCAATTCCGCATTTAAAGAAGCGATGGAGTCCGGCGAGTTAACGGGATGTCTCGATCGGATTATACGGGACAAAGAAAACGCCGAGCTAAAGATGTCGCAAGCGAGTCCTGTCAACATCGTAATGACAGTCGATCCACTGGTGCAAGATTGGAAATCTCGTTTCGTGGTCGCGCAAGCAAACATATGCGATCCGTTCAATACCCACTATATTGACTACACAGAAGAAGAATTCAAGAAATGGACTGCGGTTCAATATGGCAATGTCGCGAGAGTCACGCCATGCCTCATTCTCACTGAGAGAAATTTGATTTATCGGTTGAAACGCTGTGTCCATTGCGGCTGGTACTACATCAATCAGAAAGAGTCCAGCAATTCCCGCTCTTTTTGCCCAGACAAGACCAAACGGAACTGCCGGCAAACCTGTGCCGATAAAGGGTGTCATCCTCGTAATTCCGCCTAGCTTCCCCTAAAAAATTTCACGAAAAACTTTCTCGACTAGGCCTCCCTAGGACCCTTTTGCGTAAGATCTTACTCAAGTAGCGCCATAATAAGTCAAGTCGCGTAATATCAATTACTTACAGCCTTGACATTAAGGGGCGTAGAGAGCAAATTACGCTCATAGAAAGACAAAGGAGTTTAAAAATGTCCGATAACCGCTTTATCAGAGAGCCTGAAAGGAGACATACCACGAGCATCGCAAAGGTTACGTGGTGGCAGCTGGAACGCGAAGGAAAGGTACCCGCGCGCATCAAGCTGCCTGGACATAGGATCGTTCTTTGGCGACTTTCGGAAATTCGCGAATGGATGGATTCAGTGGCGAGCGGTAAGCAGTGGGAACCCAAAGAGAATTCTACAGGGCGGTGAAGCGCAAATTCACTCGGGCACGAGGAGAGCCGGCATGAGCACGACGCCGTGGCCAGTAGAAGTGATGGACCAGCTCCCCGCTGATCGGGATTCGGAACTCGCCGTACTCCGCAAAATCGTCACGGCCTCAAGACAGGAGCAGGAACGACTCATCGGAGAAGTTCCCCCCGAGGTTTTCTACTTCAAAGGCACCAAGGCGGCGGCCAAAGCCGCGAAAAAGCTCATTGAAACGGGCCATCCGCTCACGCCGGAAAGCCTTCACGTGGCCTTGGTGGGCAACGGCATGTCCAAGGACGATGCCAACAAGCTCATTCACATCGAGATGATTTCGGCCAACGTTCTTGACTTGCGCGATGCCATCGGATCGACCAGTGCCCGGGTGCGAGAGACTGCGCATCAACGGAACCGAGTCAGTGCCGTGTACAAGCTCCAACAAGCCGTCGGGGGAAAAGGTGATTTTACCAGTGCCCTCGAGGAGCTCACCGGGCTCGAGGAGCGTAACCCTCTGGCGCCCGTCCCATGGCTCGATCGGCCGCGGAAGTCGAAAGCCATTCGCTCGGATGAATTCGTCAAGATGGACATTCCCGAGCCCGAAATACTCGTTTTCCCGGCACTGGTGATGAGAGAGGGTGTCACCCTCTGGAGTGGGCCATCCAAGGTGGGAAAGTCCATCTTGGTGCTAAACCTCAGCCATTCGCTCATCACAGGCGAGCCATTCCTTCAGGTGCATCCCGTCAAGAAAGCCAGCGTTCTCTATCTTCAAACTGAGATGGGCGCCGCGGCTGTCAAGAGCAGGATCAAAAACTTGGCTCTCATCTCGGAGCGGTTTTGGATTCGAAATGTCGAGCCCGGTGAACTGAAACTGAATACAAGCCGTAAGGGTGATTTTGGAAGGCGGCAGGACACCGGGCACCGGGATCATATCGTCGCCCTGGTGCAGGAGCTCAGGGAAAAAGCCATTGACGTTCTGATTGTCGATCCTATCTATGAACTCCTCGATGGCAGTGAAGTCGACGAGTTCGCCATGAAGTCTCTCTTCGCCAGCCTCAAAGCTATCGCCCGGTACACACCTTGCGCGGTTGTGGCTGTGCATCACACGAAAAAACGCCGTGAAAACGATTGGCAAGGCCCGGAGCTCGCCAGCGGCCACAACGTTTTGACCCGGGCGCCAGATGCTCTTCTGACCATCATCGAGAAGCCTCGAGGTGATGACACATACCAATATCAGCTTAAGTACACCCTCCGTCATGCAGCCGAACCCGGGCCGGTTGAGCTCGTTCGAGACGGAGGACATGAGTCCCTGCGGTGGAGGGCCCTCCCTTGGGTCGGCGGTGGGGAGTCGAACCACGAAGTTCTGGACGTGCTCCTCGATGCCAAAGGGGCGATGAGTGCAACGGCCATCGTGAAGGAAACGGGCCGGAGCAAGGCAACAATTTACCGCGAATTGAAGCGGCTCGAGAAGGCCGGAAGGGCCAAAAAAGTGGGCGGATTTTACGTGATTGAGGGCACTGCACAATGAGACAGCATTTCTGTCTCAAGAGAAATGAGACTGAGACTTTTCGCACGCTAAGTAGCCTTTTTTCAGTTACTTGGTTGTCTCACCCTATGAGACTCCTAATGAGACGGTTACCGAGTCTCACAGTCTCACCCTCTCTTATAGAGAGTGAGACTGAGACTCAGTGCGGATGAGGCTTAAAATGAAGAGCGAGATTTCAGTGACTAGCTGCAGCCGCCACGTTTGGCTTCTGGCGCACTTCCACCCGTTGTCCGGAAGCATGACCCATCAGTGCCGGCGATGTGGCAAGGAGCGGACAAGCCGGGCGCTCCACATGCACCACGGCCAACTCGACCTGTACGACCGGTGGGGAGTCGAAACCAAAGAGAGGATGAGGAGTGAGGAAAAATGAAAAAAAAACACCGCCACGTTTGGCAACACATCGAACCCGGCGTGGCCGAGTGCCGGGGGTGCGGACTTCTATTCCCCTTTCTGCGACGTCGGCGGGATTCGGGCACCGATAGCGCATGGGAGAAGGGCATCACAGACCCGAAGCTCCTCGAGGTGTTGCGCTTATGCGAAAAATACGGCGTGAGATGCTGAGCCCAAACGATATCCAAGTTGCAATCCTCAGCCGGCTTCAGCTCGAGTGGAGGGAAACGACGAGGATAGAGGCTATAAAGCGGCATAAAGCAGGAAAGGGATCCAAAGGTCGGGGTGATATGGCCACGTCGCCATGGGCTCGGCGTGCGGCCCGGGAAGAGCAAGGGGGGGGAAGGCCGTTCCGCCAGGTCAGGGTGAAGGCGAAGATGAAGGTGCGCAAGGCCACCCCCGTCCGCTCCATCCCTATCGCCCTCGTATGCCCCTTGTGCAGTACAACCTTCAAGCCAGCGTGCAGCAAGTCGCATCAACGCTATTGCAGCAAGCAATGCACTCAGCGCGCATGGCTGATAGCTAACCCGCGGCCATCTCGACGGAAGAGTGGTGGTGGTAAATGACCGACCACCAGATGCGGGGGGAGGGGTGAGCAGGTAGGGGATGATGACTCATAAAAAAAACGATGTCTCTGACATCTCCCTTCGGAACCTCCGGTTTTTTGCCGGCGGTTTTGTCTCCTTTTCCGGGTCTACCAGTGGCGCTCGGGCCCGTGCGAATAAAAAAAACATTTCTCTCCTTTTGGCTGGCAGATGAGGAGACGATCATTCAAATGATTGAAGGAGTGAATCGGCTCGACGAGGGGGGGGTGGGGAAGGTTCTTGGCAGAGCACCGGTTCTTCGGGTAGGCGAGGCCCGAAAAGGCTTTAGACACTATACTTTACAGAGGTCGTCAACAGCAAGGTGGTTTGAAAATGAAGAAGATTCAAGACGAAATGGACCGACTCACAAGACGGCAGGCGGCCGACATTCTCGGTATGCATCCCGATTCCGTGACGCGCCAGTTACCCGAAGGCCTGGCAAGCGCTGTCGTCGTGTGGGGCGGGCACGGCCGCAGCATGGTTTTCTCAAGAATGCTTGTTAGCCGATGGCAGCGGGCGCGCCTGTGCTGTCGAGCCCGAGGTCAGCCATGCTCCAGGTGCTTCTGGGTTATGGACGACGCCAAAGCTTATGGCGAGCACCTACTGGACGTCCGGCACGGTGCGTTCGAACCATGCGGCACAGGCGACGACTTCTGTGGCCTCCCATCGGGAGAATTCTCTCAACCGTGTTCGTAACTCATTCTCTATTCTGAAAAGGGAGACAAAATGGCAAAAGGAAACGATTTCACCAAAAATGCGGAGCGCGCGGTCGTTGCGTTCGAGGCGATCGAGCTAGGCGCGGTTTGGGCAGAGGCGCTCGCCGGGGCGGTTGCTGCGATCGAGGGACTCCGGAGCGTGGCCGTGGCCGAGGTTTTCCCCGGGGTGCAACCCACCAGTGCGGATGTCCTGTCAGAATTCGAGAGCTTCAGCGAGGTTTTTGAGCAGAGTCTTTACACGGACGAAGTGATCGCGCTCCACGAGGCGAGTTTGGAAGAGCATCCGGAGCTCTCCCGGCTGATTCGATCCTCGATGGTGCGCCGTCGGATCGCCGAGCTCGCCTCGACGCGAGTGGTAGAAACACAAAAGCCAGCGTCCGAGCTCGCCGAGGAGGCGCTGGCAAAATACGAGCTCGAAATTAGCATACACCTCGCGGCGCGAAGCCTGCTCAAGCCTGCGAGCACGATCATTGCGGTGACGGTTCTCGAGCTCAAGGCGCGCATCGATGGTGCGCGCTCTCGCCTGGAAGCACATGCTCGAGCGTCCCTCGAGAAGGCGAGCCGCGAGCGCGCGGAGGCCGATGCGATCTTACAAAAGGAGAGCGAAGCTCGGCAAGCGGAGCTCGACAGGGCGGTTGCTGAGGCGGAAGCCGCCGTTGTGAGAAAGGAAAGAGCTGCAACGCGCGAGTTGTCGGAAGCGCTAGCGAAACGGATCGAGAAGCTCAAAGTTGAGCATGTTCGACTAGAACCCCGGGGGTTCTTCTCGTGCGCGGATCTAATCATGCACTTGAAGCGCGGTGATTTCACGCGCGGTAAAGTAAATCGCATCAGCAAGCAGCTCGATAGCGCTGCAACACGGAACCGGGTAGGAGTGCGGCGGTTGTGAGACTAGCCCACGCCGAACGTTACAACCTCCTGGAGGGAAAGCTCTCATGGGGGGAGATCATGAAAGGGAATCTGCAGTGGCTGAGCGGTTCCCTCGTCGCGACCGAGCTTGCACGTGAGCGGACGAAAAAATGGATCGATGGCGGAGGTCTCGATCGTCCATCGCTATCAACCGACGAGATCCGGCGTCGGCTCGTTTATTCTGGCGATGAGGCGATATTCGAGCCAGCGGTCTACGTGCTGGAGCGAATAGCACCGCCGGCGCAAGATCTGATACTCCGCCATGCCGCGCTTTTCGGTGTCGGTTGCCCGACCCTTGGGTGGGCGTGGACTGCCACGGCGGAGATCCGCGGCATCGTGATCGTTGTCGCGACGGTCGATCCAAAAACGCTCGCGCATGAATGTGCTCACTGCTTTTTGCACATGCCCACGAAAAGGCAAGAGGTTCTATCGACGGAACAAAGGCGCGGGAAGGCAGCGACAATGGAACTCCTCGGTCCATTGCATGGGAAAGATCTGACAGAAAAACTTATCGAAAAACCAAAGCGGCAACGTGAGCGCGAGGCGGATAGGCTCGCAACCGATTGGGGTTTTCCCGGAAAGTATTCGGCGACTCAAAGGGTGCGAGGTTTAGGGTAAAAAAACTGGAGGGAAAAAATGAAGATTGAACTTGCCATTCCATCAAAGAAGCTACTTGAGCGGCTCGATCCGGTCGTGCTCTGCCCCAAGGTTGCGGAGGCCGAGCTCGCGGTCGAGAAAGCTGAGGCGGCAATGGGTCAAGCTCGCGCCGAGCTCACCGAGCTTTCGCACACACTCGAGGAGCTTCCGGCTGAGATTATTTCTGGGAAGGTGCCGCAAAGCGCACTGGAGGAAACGGTAGCAAAGGAACGCTCGCAAGCGCTCATCTTGAAAAGCCGCGAGGGTGCGCTCGAGGTGGCACGTCTTGACCTGGAAAACGCCAAGGTCGAGGCACGTGCTCTGGTGATCGAGGAGGGTTGCAGATTGTGCGAGCTCCTCAAGAAAGCGATCAGCCCGGTGATTCCGCTTCTCGAGGTCGTCAAAGAAATGGATTATGAGATCGAGGCTCGAGTGGCCGGCGCGAATTATAATCCCGCGCGGGCGCAAGAGTATGCGAGAAAGCCGCTGCCAAAGATCGAGTGGCCGCTGTCGCTGGGCGATGAGCAAAATGTTATGGCGGGGAGAGAAACCCTCGCCTCGATATCGAGGAAGTGAACTGGAAATGAGATCGAGATCGAGCCGGAGGTGTCGTTGCTCACGGCACGATCTGGGCGCGCCGGTTTCGTCCAGTTTCAGCCGCGCGGCTCATTGCCCCCGTGACGGTAAACCGGCAAGCGCGGCGAGCTGTCTCCTGGTGCGGGAGCAGCCCGTCGCGTAAAAAAAGGGCGCGACGGGCTCGAGCCATACCGAGGTTGGTTTCCCTCGATAGAGCTTGCGCGCCTGGGGGCCGTGACTCGTGTTTTCGTGCGGCGAGCTCACGGGTCACGGTCCATTGAGTCAGTTAACGCGGCGCCGCGACAATGAGCAGATTTCTGATGGTGCTCGGGAAGATCGTCCTTTGGAGCGCAATCGTGCTTTTGGCGCTCTGGAGCACAACGCACTGAAAAGCTGGCCGGAAGGCTTGCGAGGTTCGCGTGTGAGGGACTTTCGAGGCAAGGTCCATACCCCATACCCCCCTTTTTGAGCAGGACGAGCAAACGGACACGGTGTCCGTTTGTGCAAGGAGCTTGGCGTCGAGTCGCGTACCGCCCGCCGCCGCATGCCGTTGTTAGCCGGCCATCACTTGCCGGCCGATGTTGCGGCATCTTCGATCCACTTGCCGAGCTTCTCGTGGTCCACGTACTTGTACGCCTTGTAATTGTTTGATTCGATCTTGTAGGGAATGGCTCCGGTGGGATCGGTGTTCCATTTCTGGTCTTTCAGGTGGTGAATCTGAACTGCGACAATGCCATTCCCACGGGCGATCGACTGGTCGATTTCGTAGTTGATGTACGTGCGCCCCGCCGTCTTGCAGCCCACACACACAACGGTGACGGATGTGTTTTCAAGGCCCTTGTTGATGAGCGCCTTGATCGCAGCATCTCCCTTCTTCTTCGCATCTTCCCAGATCGAGGCGTCTTGGAAACCTGCGGCGGCGCAACCGGTGACGTTCGGAATACTCCGGATCTGGTTTACGCGCCAGATATCGCGTTGGTAGTGAAAGCTGAAAAACACTCGTCTAGCCATTCTTCACCTCCTATCAGCATGTGAATGGGACGACCAGCATGACGATCACGATCGACCCCAGGATTGTTCCGTGAAAAACCACGAGAGTCTTGGAGAAGACGACGCTGGACCACGCGGCCACCTCACCGAGGACGACCGACGTGTCCATGGAGAAGTCAGTTTCGGAATCGTCGAGCTGTCGGACACGGTCGTAGAGCTTGCGAAAGAGCCTCTCCTGCCGCAAGAAGTACCCGTCTAACCCCCAGAAGGCAATCGCAGGAAAGTAGGCGAGATACACAAATAGCTCTTGGGAACCGCCGGCAGCCAGGGCGAACAGGGCGGACACGAGCACAACGGACCGGCCCTTCAGCAGGAACGAGTTGACCGACATGCGGTTGACGACAGCCTGGATCATCTGAAGGTGGGCCCGCTTGTCTTCCATGGGTCAACCTCTACTCAGCGTCGGTCACCTGCCTCCTTCTACCACTCGCTGGCGGCGCTGTCAATCGGGGCTTATGGAGCGTGCCACCGGGGCGCGCGGGGAACCATCTCAGTTTAGCAATACAAAAAATGGTAAAGCTAAGTGTCACCCGCGCGCGCGGGGAACCATCCAAAACCTGTCACCGATCTGTCACAGGTTTTCGTCTCGGGGCGCGGAGGCTTGCCTTCTCGTGCTCTCGTTTCATCTCCATCCTCGCTTCATGGGTGATCTTGTAATGCGCGCTTTGGCATGATGAGATCCGCAAAGCCAGCGCACCTCCAACGGTTTCCAGTGGTTCTCATGATGGGGTTGGACACCGTTGGTCGCTCCGCAAACCTCGCAGGGTTGTTTTTGAATGAGCCCGGATTTCAGCGCTTTTCGGACAAGCCGATGGGCGCGCCTTATTTCTGGATAGTCTTTGCTGAGCGACCTACCTTTTATCCGAGCAATTGCTCGCCTACAATCGTCGCAAAGTGCCCGACTCGATCCCGTTGGTTTTCCCCAGTGCGGATACGCCTTTGTGCACTCGGGACAGAGAGTCATCGTCTCTCCGTACACCCTCACCGGCAAGCGTTCCGATCCTCGGGTCATTTCAAAAAGGGGGGGGTACACCCGTCATGGGTACCCCCGAGAAAACGCCTTAGATTCGATCCTACGGCGCCGTTTCCTCACAATCGCACTCATCTTTCCCGATTGCCCGAACGGCTTGCGCATTGATGCCCGCGTGATCGTGGAGCGCTATCCCAGCGGCCCGCCATTCGTCCTCGGTGGGGGCGCGGACTAGTTCACCTGCGATCCACTCAATGTCTTCTTCGCTCGGCGCCCACAGCTCCCACCCGGCCTCCACGGCGGCATTGTAGCGCATGATGATCAGGTGTGTCAGATGTGGCGGAAGGGGTGCGGCCTGGGGGCCCGGGCTCGAGCTGCGCAGCGATCAGCGCAATGACGGCGGCGAGGGCCTTGAGGATCCCTCGGGCATCAGTTGGATCGTGGCTGTGGAGCTCGGCGAGCCAGTTTCTCAGCTCTTGGTGGTTTTCGACCATGGTAGGTCCCTCCAAAAGCAGAGGGCCCACCGCCCCGGGTTCGTTGGTAGCTCTGAACTGCGAGGTACAGAGCCGAACCTGAGACGATAGGCCCGCTGCAGAATTGAAGGGTTGTTCATGAACTACCTACTCTTGTACCTCGCAAGGTCAGGATAGCGGATTAGGTGGGGAAGTCAAGCGGGAAGAAAAGGGGCAGGATTGGGCGCCCTTAAATAATCCACTACCTTGACAAGTTGCGGCTTTGTGGGGCAAGATGCCACAAGATGTGTCGTATTCCACCCGACTGGGAACCCATTGACCAAAAAGCAGGGGTGTTCGATCCCGGCGAACTACAGTTCCGGGAGCGCCCCACAGATCCAGATGGTTCTCAACGGCAGTGGCAGGTTCGGATTGCGGCAAGGCAGAGCGAGATATCAGTCGGAATACCCAGGCCGAACGCGCTGCGCAATCTGCTGACAGCCGACGACATCAAGAGGGCTATCGCATTTGAATTCGAGGCGTGCATACCCCAGGACTTCGATAAGGAAAAAGATCCGCTCCCCCCTTGTTTTCGTTTCGGTTCTCCGTTCGGGTCTTAAATCAAACCAGACCACTACCCGGGGGCCCCCAGCTCGGCCAGCTTCGGTTGTTGGCCTCGGCTCGAGCCCTTCAATCAACCGCCACAGTGGCGGTTGATATCCATTCCCCAGCACGGCGGGCCATGGGTGGAGAGACGAGAAAAGGGCGGGGATTTTTCCCCTTTTAGCGCTGTGAAGGTTGAAATAACCCGCACCACTTGTCGTGGCCAATCAATGGAAAGGCCTCTGAGCCCTTTCCATCTCGCGCCGGCGGGTTGACGCGACACTCCCCTACTTTCTCGTTAATCATCGCGTAGTATGCACAGTCCTTGCACTTCTCGTCGCCTGTGAGAACGTGGCGCATTTGCTTTCTCCCTTCGGAAAGTTACCTAAGGACTTACCTAAGCTCTTTCTTGAAATCTCGCGTCTCTGTAACTCATTGATTCTGCTGGTGTCCCCAGGGGGAGTCGAACCCCCGTCTTCGCCGTGAAAGGGCGTCAAGTGGACCCCATAGACAAAAGTGGATATTTGTAAGTTTCTACACTGAAGATACTTAGGCGCTTTATGTCCACCCTTGACTCTGGCAAGAATAGGATCGCACCGTTGGGGGCGGGGGTCAAGCGGGAGCAAGGCGACCCGTTAGCTCTTGCGAGGTTGCCGCAGGAGCAACGTTCGAGCGCCGGCCTATACCCCGGGGCATGGCCCCAGAAGCCGAAGGCCCTATAACAGCGCGTTACCCCAATGTTACCCTAGAGAATTTTTTCTTTGTAAGTGATTGATTCTATTGGTGGGCGGTACAGGATTTGAACCTGTGACATCTTGCTTGTAAGGCAAGCGCTCTCCCACTGAGCTAACCGCCCTGCTGCTGCAGACACATATTGTAGACGAGCTACCCCGCTTCTTCCACAACCCTACTCCGTTAGGCCATGATCGGCTGTGTTACACTCGCCGCATGAAAATCCAGACTGTC
>SDBT01015886.1_pt1 | contig 11949 bp, 15 predicted proteins | sample 2277101 | NCBI WGS metagenome assembly SDBT01 (sample SAMN10404973, study PRJNA504765) | marine sediment metagenome | isolation source: marine sediment core GS10_PC15, 103 cmbsf | place: Arctic Ocean: Southern Knipovich Ridge | collected 2010
CCAGACGCCCACGATGGGTATGCTGGAAAGGGTCTGCAAAGGCCAGGACGTATCGCCGAATTGGTTATTGACCGGTATTGGCGATCCATCGATCGGCCGTCCGTATGGTTCGCCCCTGACCAAACATTTTCATTACGCAATCTCTGAAGCTGATCTGGTGCCTGAGCAGACGGCCATAATGAATTTTATAGCCGAGGATCCCGAACGCGCCTATAAATTGACCCAACTCCTACTGGATGGTGGTCTCAATAGTCTCTAATAGTTTCTCCCGGCATACCAGTTTGGCCCGTCCCGCAACCAGGCCGGGTATACATTGAGCGTGGCGCAAATCGTGCGCTTTCATACGTAGCGCAATACCTCCAGGTCAATTCACAATTGAAGCGTAATCGCCTCCAAAATATAATTCGTTTGGCCCATCGATTTGGATTCCGTAAAAACACCAACCAATGCAAAATTACAGCGCCCGATAATTCATCCGTATGACAAAATACATGCTATACATAGTGGTTTATATGATAGTTGGCCTGCCCCTTCTGCTAACCTCCCAAACCGCTGATCCCAGAGGGTTGGCACCATATGTGCTGGCCGGTGAAACCGGAAAATCCCTCGACAGGTCAGTTAAGGCGGTAATTGGCAAACTTTTCCTGGCAGATTATGAGCTGCTTGGCAAGTATTCGCCCGGGGCTGATTCAAGCCAGGTAATGTTGCTTGTTGCCCATCGTAAACTAACTAACATTATCGATGGTGGTCCCGTTACTGGATACATGGGCGGCGTGCTTAGAATATTGGTGTTTGAGAAGGGTGAACTAACATATATTGTATGCCAGGATCCACAGTATTGGCTGAACGCATATTTTGGCGCCGAGTATCCTTCTATCGAAAAACGGGTAAGTTCGGTTCGTCGTGATCTGCTCAGGGCGATGCCTGAATTCCGCGGGCGCTTTATGCAGCCATATGCCCCACGTACAGCTGATCCACTCACTATTGCAGACTTGCGAAACTATCGCTATAATAAAAAGGCTCCCGATATGAGTGGCTTGATAACAGTCAAGGAGTTTCGCTCCTATGCGGCAGCAGTAAATGCAATGGCCGACTATTTCGATCAAGCTGACGCTGGGCAGCTGATCTATAAGCAGGAATTCGTCGAGAGTAGGTCCGTACTCTATGGTGTCGCGTTTGCAGGTATTGGCAGCGAGCAACAGCTCATTTCAAAGTTACCAAAGGATGGTTTGAACTATGCGGCAGCTATGCCCTACGAACTACTGCTGCACGGCTACACCTTGTATGCACTGCCCTTAACCCTGCGATTGCCCTTAAGCGCACCCACGATGACCCGTAAGCAGTTCAAACAAGTGAAGAAATTAGAAAAACAGTTTAATCAACAGCTGGGCGAGATTTTCTAGCTGCCAACGCCGATCAGGCATACTGATTGAAAATTTGATCCTGCGGTGGTGCCGGCGGTTGGATGCCTATTGTATTGTAATTCGCCTGTTGGCGAGATTCTTCGGCACGCTGTTGGGAAATTTCGATGCGGGCTTCCATCTCCATGCGCATGGCGATAGCTGCAACCCGCCGGTCCTGGCTTGAGGGTTGGGCAGGGGCCAAGGCGGCCCGCCGAATTTGCTGCGCCTTTCTAATGGTAGCTTCGGGATCGCCTTTTACAGCGCTAGTATCGATTGTCACTTCACCACTCGTCGCATAACGTTGCCCATCTGGGCCGGTAACATATTCGTAACTGACACCACCAGCAGCAGTGCCCCCCGCGGACATATGGGCCCGCTCATGCTGCCTAACTTCGACATCCCTGGCCTTCAGTTCGGCTACAGCTTTTTTCTCTTCGGCGGTTAATTCTGTTGAATATTCTGATCCATTTTTACCGGCTGTGGATTGCAGCGCATCACTCAGGACAAAATCCGCTTCTCTTGGAACCGGTTGAGCAGGTTGGGCAACAGATTCGCTCGTAGCGGTAGCGGTCTCACTACCTGGCAAGCCCTCTCGTATGGGGCTGATGGTTCCTGTTATCCCTTGCAATTCCATGATCAATATGCTAGCGTTTTTACCAGTGCTTTCTTCTTAAACATCGTCCTTGTCCGTGATCCCAATTGGGAGTCACCTCAGTTCCATTATCGGAAATAGGAAAAAATACTTTAATTTTGACGGCCTGCTATGACGGTTTGAGCAGGTCGGGAAGGGAAAAAATCTTAGGCCGAATTTGCGGATTTAGGTAACATAAACGATGCCGATTTATTGTTGGCAAGCCGTAAATTCGGTTGGTAATATGGTAGATATTGAAGGCAAGCGTACGCATTGCGGCCGATCTGGGTGTTAAAAAACTGCGCTTTACCGGCGGCGAACCGCTTATTCGTCCAAACTTGGGCCAGTCAATCAATGATGCAACTCAGATCCCCGGCATTGAAAATGTCCACCTGACTACTAATGGAGTGCTGTTGGCCGACCAAGCTGGCGAGTTGAAGCAAGCTGGTCCGGCGGGCATAAATATGAGTTTAAGGGAATCGACAGGATGAAGCTGGACCGCATGGATCATCGAACAAAAATTATCGCCACGATGGGACCCAGTTCCATGGAGCCGGGCGTACTCGCCCAAATGCTGGATGCCGGGATGAATGTTGCCCGCATCAACACTTCCCATGCCGACCGCCAGGGCATCATCGACACAGTCGCCCATGTCCGCCAAGTAGCTGCTGATAAAGAGGTTATCGTCGGCATTCTGATGGATTTGGCGGGCTCCAAGATACGCGTCTGCAATGTACCGGCCGCCGGTATTGCGCTCGAAGAAGGAGCAACATTTACGCTTGGTGCTGGCGATGTCGATATTCAGGTCGCGCCGGAAATGGAGTACAAAAATGTTGCTGAGGATGCCCGAGTTATGCTTGATGATGGGCGCATCGAACTAAAGGTAGTGAAACAACTTAGCAGCATGACTTTGCAGGTTGAGGTAGTTTTTGGTGGGACACTGCTGCCGAAAAAAGGGATCAACTTTCCGGGTGTTTCGTTGAGTGTGCCTGCCTTAACCGAAGAGGACAAGGCCAATGTGCGGCTTGCCCTCGAACTTGATCTTGATTGGGTGGCCTTGTCGTTTGTCCGCTCGGCTTCGGACAGGGTATCCATAGATGAAATATTTGCCGAAGTTGGCAAACACATACCGGTGATGGCCAAGATCGAAAAGCCCGAGGCCATAGCTGATCTCGAAGCGATTATTGAGGCCTTCGAAGGAGCGATGGTCGCCCGTGGCGATTTAGGGGTGGAACTACCACTGGAGCGTGTACCGCTGATCCAGAAAGAAATTATCCGTCGCTGCAACGCCCACGGGAAACCGGTAGTAACTGCAACGCAATTGCTCGATAGCATGGTATCTTCTCCAGCGCCTACCCGGGCTGAGGCGAATGATGTTGCCAATGCGATTTTCGACGGTACCGATAGCGTAATGCTATCAAATGAGTCGGCGGTTGGCGATTATCCCGTAAAAGCTGTCGCTATGCTGGCATCCATAGCCAGGACCACTGAGACGGCCCCCATTGGAAGCATAGTCCGATCACGGGATACCCATCAAGAATTGAATGTTGCGACGGCGATAAGTCATGCTGCCTGCAATATTGCTCGCGAATGCGACATGCCGGTGATAGTTACGATGACTGAAAGTGGTATTACGGCCCGTGGTGTTTCCCGTTACCGCCCCCGGTGCCGCATTGTAGCCCTCTCGCCAAACATGTCCACCTGTCGGCAGTTGCAGCTTTCGTGGGGCATATTAGCGTTGCACATTTCCCGCTATGCCAGCACCGATGAAATGCTGGTTTCGGCGGAAAAATTACTCTTGGAGCATGGCTTAATCTCCGACGGTGAGTTTTTTGTGCTCACTGCCGGTATTCCCATCGGACAAGCTGGCACAACTAACCTGCTGAAAGTGCAGCAAGTTGGCGATAAATCAACCTGAGGCCGAATAATTATGCGAACCCGAACACTGCTTCTTCTCATTTGTTGCATTGGCTGGCTACCCCAAACAGTGTCTGCAAAAAAGCCGAATAAACTTGTTACCCTGATCAGGATCAGCGATCTGATTATTATCGGACAGCTCGAAAAAGGGCTGACCGATTCGAGTATCGCTAGGGGTCAGGATTACACAATCGTCGAGGCTGAATATATCTGGGGCGATCCATTGGGGTATATATTCCCGGAGCGTCGGATGGAAGAGTTAATACGATTTCGTTCAGGCAGCCGGGAAGTGCCCCAGTTGGATGCGATTACCAATAAGGCCAGCACAAAGATCTGGTTCCTGCGACGAAGTGCTGACAAATCCAGCCCGCTACAGTACTTTGGCGTGGCCCCAATCAATAAAGAAAAGCGTATTAGAAAGTACCTGGCTGAAAATAGTGTTATCCTCAGGCATGCGGTTGGTAATCTGGCCTGGGGTACAGTTGAGTTGATCCTCCGTAATGCGACTATAAGCGACTTGCATATACCCGAAGTTGAGATCAAGGAGAGGCGAATAGCCCACAGTCCCATTGTGAGTCTGACTTTTCATTTGTTGGATGCCGATGGGGATAATGAGCTTAGTGTCGAACCAATTCCAGGCCAAGTGCAGCTGCTCGACGATCAGGACTGGCTATTGCTGCAACCTGGCGAGGAGCGCGTATTACGATTCAATATCAGCGACAACTATCCACTAATGGATGAGCGGGCATATAGACTGGGTATTACAATTGATGGGGTTGGTTCGGGCACGCTCGTGATTGGACAGCCAGCCCACTAGTCCAGCCGCCGTTTGAGGCTCTGATCAACCAATTCCTCAACGCTTGCCGGCATTTCACGGCGGTGCCATGTCTGGTTAAATATCAGACTATTTTAACTGCTGTGCCGTACACTACTATTTCTGCCGCATTGGACATCACGCTGGCACTCGTGAATCGTATACCAACAATGGCATTAGCGCCCAAATCCTTGGCCTGCACAATGAGTCGATCCAAGGCCTGTTCACGTGATTCGGCCATCATTTTTGTATATTCCACTACTTCGCCACCCACCACATTGCGTAATGCGGCAACAATGTCACGGCCAATATTTCGTGATCGTACCGTATTGCCGCGAACCAGGCCTAGAGTTTCGATAATATCTTGTCCAACTATCTGATCCTGAGTTGATAGTAGCATCTCACCCTCACTGATTTATGTTTTTTGAGTAATAGTCGTCTTCTTTATTTTGGAGCCGTTGTTTAAGTACTCTCAGGAATAACCCGCCTATTGATACTGTTAGCAAGACGCTTATTACTTTGCCCAGCATTGAGATATCTTCCTCAAGAAGCTCATGCGCCAATCGCAAGTTGAGTATTATTAGCATCATGAGGACTATAGTACCTATTGGATAGACCATCCCGATGAAGCGTTTTCTCATTTTATCTCAATCTCCTTTTTACTGCCATCCAGCAGTTGTTCCATGAAAATCACATCCAGGTATTTGCCAAATTTGAATCCCGCCTCAGACATTTTTCCCGATATCTTGAAACCATGTTTCTGATGAATTGCTATTGATGCCGGATTCCCCTCAACGATCCGGGCAACGGCCAGATGGATGCCTGCAGCGCGACCAGCTGCAACCAGCGCCCCCAATAACTGGCCGCCAAGGCCCTGCCCACGTTGGTCCTCCCCAACATATACGGAGACTTCCCCGGTAGTCTTGTAAGAGCACCGGTCCGACCAGCTACTCAAGGCTGCCCAGCCCACTAATTGCGTATCCTGTATACAAACCAGCAGGGGATAGTCCGCACCGTGGTCATCGAACCAGACCTTTTGTGCGGCTAAAGTTTGCGGCTCGGTATCGAAGGTCGCGGTGGTCTTGAAGACCGCCGCGTTATAAATGTCGGTAATGGCCGGTAAATCCCCAATCTCTGCCCTGCGAATTTCCATGATTGGTCCTATTTTATTCGTACCGTGTCCAATAATCAGTCTGCTTAATGCACCTGAATTTAATAGCGCACTGCCCAAAAATAATGGATTCTCTTATCTTGTTTATTCACCAAACTTGCTACTAATTTTAACCCTTGAAGTGACAACGAAAATTCCAACCAGAACCCCCTGTACACATAACATTGATGTTATGGCCTTTAATATCGACCTCCTGCCGGAGGTTTTATTTTATCCAATGGAAAGTGCCTGTGAAAAAACTTAAAGCAAAATTATTAGATGGCGCGGATTTCGAGCGTACGCTAACACGCCTGGCCCATGAAATTGTTGAAAGACATACTGATCTGTCGAAGGTTGCTATAATTGGAATTCATACGCGTGGCGAGTATGTGGGTCGGCGGCTGGTGGCGCTCATCGAACAACAGAAGAATTACAAAATACCTTTCGGAACGGTTGATGTAACCTTTTACCGTGACGACTTCAGGACCCACCTCCCATCGCCGGAAGTAGGTGCCAGCGACATCCCTTTCGCCCTCGATGATCTGAACCTGATACTGGTGGATGATGTGCTCTACACCGGGCGCACAGTGCGGGCTGCCTTAAACAGCGTAATGGATTATGGGCGGCCAGCGACCATTGAACTGGCTGTAATGGTTGATCGTGGCCACCGGGAGCTACCGATTCAGGCAGATTTCATCGGGCGGAACCATCCCACATCTATAAATGAGCATATCCACGTTCATGTAACAGAAGTTGACGACGAGGATGCAGTATTATTATTGGAATATGAGCAATGAGTGAAGCATCGATCAGCATAAAACATTTATTGGGCCTCGAGCATGTATCGCGTGAAGATATCCAGATATTGTTGGATACCGGGCTAAGCTTCAGGGAAGTTCTGGATCGGCCAATCAAAAAAGTACCGACGTTAATCGGTATAAATATAGTCAACCTATTCTTTGAAAATTCTACCAGGACCCGCATATCATTCGAGTTGGCCGAAAAGCGACTCAGCGCTGATGTAACCAACTTTTCAGCGAGTTCGTCTTCGGTGAAAAAGGGCGAGAGCCTCAAGGATACGGCTCGTAATATTTTCGCCATGAAAATGGATGGGGTAGTGATGCGCCATCCCACACCTGGTGCTCATGTCCAACTTACCGAATATGTTGATACGGTGGTGATCAACGCTGGTGACGGTACGCATGAGCATCCCACTCAGGCTCTGCTGGATATGCTGTCGCTGGTGGAAAAATTTGGCCATCTCGACGGCCTGAAGATTGGTATCCTGGGCGATATCTCCCACAGCCGGGTGGCACTCTCGAATATATTCGGCCTGGTTACTATGGGCGCTGAGGTGACTCTGTGTGGCCCAGGGCATTTAATTCCGCCGCACATCGAAGAGCTGGGCGTATCAATCAACACTGATGTGGATGAGGTCCTGGAATGGGCAGATGCGGTGAACGTACTGCGCATCCAACGTGAGCGCATGGGCGTTGGTCTGATTCCATCGGTCCGGGAATATCGCCAACGGTTCGGTATCAACAACGAGCGATTGGCCCGGCATAAGAAAGAAATTGTTGTGATGCATCCTGGTCCAATCAATCGTGGTGTAGAATTGGATAGCGATGTGGCCGACGGCGATCAGGCCATTATTCTAGATCAAGTATTAAATGGGGTGGCTATACGTATGAGTGTACTGTACCATCTGCTTGGCCGACAGGCAGCAGGGGAGGAAAACTAATGGGCCTCCAAACTCCGGCACCTGATCAGATTTTAATTACCGGTGCAAAAATTTACGATCCCGTAACTGGGAAAACCCGGTCAGGAGATATTGCCGTTACGAACGGTGTGCTGTGTGACCCGCAGGAAATCGATCAGTCCACCGCCGAGGTGATCGACGGGAAGGGCTGCGTTGTGACCCATGGATTTATTGATATTCATGCTCATTTCAGAGAGCCGGGTGGTGAAGACAAGGAAACTCTGGCAACCGGGGCACGAGCGGCGATGGCTGGTGGGTTTGTAAAGGTTTGCGTAATGCCTAACACCGAACCACCCACCGATTCCCCTGAGAAAGTGCGCTTTGTCATCGAAAAATCGGCTGACCTGCCAATTGAAATAGCTGTCATCGGGGCGGTTACCTGGGGGCAGCAGGGAACCGAATTGGCCGAACTGCTGGAGATGCACGCCGCGGGTGCCGTAGCCTTCTCCGACGACGGTATGCCCATTGAGAATGGCCAGGTATTGAAGTTGGCTCTCCAATATATAGCCGCTATTGGTGTACCGATAATTAATCATGCCGAGGATGTATCGTTGCGTGGCGATGGCGTGATGAATGAAGGTGCTTTATCAACACGTTTGGGTCTGCCCGGCAACCCATCTCAAGCTGAAGCGGCCATGGTGTATCGCGACTTGTTAATCGCCGAAGATGTACAGGGTCGCCTGCACATCCCGCACCTGAGTACCGGTCTGGCCGTTGAGCAAGTACGCCAGTTTAAGGCACGGGGTTTAATGGTCAGTGCCGAAGCATCACCGCACCATATCGGCTTAACTGATCAGGCGCTCAGGGAGTACGATACCAACGCGAAAGTTGCACCTCCCTTGCGATCCGATGCGGACCGACAGGCCGAGCTGGCAGGTCTTTTGGATGGCACTATCGACTGTATCGCCACCGACCATGCACCGCACACAATTGAAGCCAAGGAGCTGGACATATTGCATGCGCCCTCCGGTATGATCGGCTTGGAGTCGGCCTACGGAGTGTCGAACCGGGCTTTGCAGCAGGCCGGGGCCAAGTTCGAGCGGGTGATTGATCTCCTCACAACCGGTCCAGCAGCGGTAATGGGATGGACGATAAACGAGCTAAAAATTGGCAACCCGGCCCAGCTCGTGGTGCTCAATCCGGGTCTGGAATGGACATTTGCGCGGGAAGATATTTATTCACGCTCCAGGAACACTCCATTTATTGGGCAGCAATTGTTGGGCCAGGTAGTTGCTACAATAACTCCCAAAGGAATATTCCGCAGGTAAATACCAACGAGAAAAGGGCTTGACCAGTAATAGTCTGGCAGGTAAATTTTCCTGCTGTATTATTACGGAGAATTATGAAAACGTTCACGCTGAAGGCTGGTGCCATTAAAAAAGAATGGTATGTAGCCGATGCCGACGGACAAGTTTTGGGCCGTCTGGCGACTAAAGTAGCCACCATATTACGTGGCAAACACAAACCAACATTCTCGCCTCATCTCGATATGGGCGATTTTGTTGTAGTAACCAATGCCGAAAAGGTGTTGACGACCGGTAATAAAGAGGTTGATAAAATTTATTGGCACCATACGGGCTTCATCGGTGGTCAGAAAACCATCAATCTGGAGAAAGTGCGGAATACACATCCCGAGCGTCTGATTATTCAGGCGGTTAAAGGAATGTTGCCGCATAACCCTTTAGGCAGAAAGATACTTTCGAACCTGAAAGTGTATGCTGGCGCGGAACATCCCCATCAAGCTCAACTTCCAAAAACATTAGAATTGTAGGTATAGTATGGCTAAGGTCATTGCCCGTTCAATTGGCAGACGGAAAACTGCTGTAGCGCGGTTACAACTGGAGACCGGTAAGGGCGCAATTGTGATAAATAATAGTCCGGTGGACCAGTATTTCACACGTGCATCTCATCGCATTCTGCTAGCTGAACCCATGAAAATGCTTGAGATGAGCGACCAGTATGACGTTAAGGTTAACGTTAAGGGTGGTGGTCCAACAGGTCAAGCCGGTGCGGTGCGTTTGGCACTTGCCAGAGCACTCGAAAAGGTCAACGAGGACTTCCGGATCACGTTGAAAAAAGCCGGTATGCTAACTCGCGATGCCCGCGAAGTTGAGCGCAAAAAGTGTGGGCAGCCCGGTGCCCGTAAGAAATTCCAATTCTCCAAACGTTAATTATAAAAGGGTTGTATGTCCACAGCAACAAATATTTCAGTTGAAAATTTGATCAGCACAGGGGCCCATTTCGGTCACCTGACTTCACGCTGGCACCCAAATTATAAGCCATTTATTTTTACTCAGAAAAACGGCATTCACATCATCGATATTCAGCAGACAATCAACAATCTTGAAAAATCGATTGAAGTTTTGACAAAACTAGTAAAAAATGGTGGTACGGTATTATTTGTCGGCACGAAAAAGCAGGCTAAAGATGTTCTACAGCGTGAGGCCGACCGGTGCGGAATGTACTATGTTGTGGAGCGTTGGCTGGGTGGTACCCTGACCAACTATTCTACGATCAAGAAAAGTATCAAGCGCCTGGTTCAATTGGAGAAAGATGCCGATACTATTTATCAATCGCTAACCAAAAAAGAGATACTGCAGATGGAACGCGAGCGCATCCGTCTTGCTGATCTTCATCGCGGTATTAAGGATATGAAGCGTTTACCGGATGCGGTATTTGTTGTAGATGTTAAATATGAGCTCACCGCGGTAAAAGAAGCGCAACGGCTTGAAATCCCAATTTTTGCTATTGTTGACAGCAATACCGATCCGGGATTAGTGGATTACCCGATACCTGCCAATGACGACAGCTTACGGGCTATTCAATTGATTACGGCAGCTTTTGCAGATGCCATCATTTCTGCTCGTGGCGGCCAACCTGATCCATCTGCGGCAGAACTAGCCCCAGCTGCGGAAGCAGTTGCCACCGACTCCTACACCGCTGAGGTTAAGACAGAACCCAAAGCGGATAAACCCAAAGCGGATAAACCCGAGGCGGATAAGCCGAAAGCGAAGGCAGCTAAACCAGAACCGGTGAAGGAGGCTGATAAGAAGGCGCCCAAGAAGGCTGAAAAGACAGCGGCACCTAAGGTCAAAAAAGCAGCTGCTGAGAAGCCAAAGCCCCAATCAGCTGCCAAGCAGAAGTCTGCCAAGGCTAAAACCACCGCTAAGCCGGCCAAGAAAGCTGCTCCAAAAAAGACCAAATCCACTAAGACTGAAACGAAGGCGACCGAGAAATAATTATGGTAAGTGCGGCAACAGTAAAAGAACTGCGCGACAAAACTGGCGCAGGTATGATGGACTGCAAAAATGCGTTGGTGGAATCTAACGGCGATATTGAAAAAGCAATTGACTTTTTGCGAAAGGCCGGTGTGGCCAAAGCCGATAAGAAATCAAGCCGGCAGGCATCCGACGGTGTGATAACCAGCTATATTCACCCCGGCGATAAACTAGGCGTTATACTGGAACTCAACTGCGAAACAGATTTTGTTGCGAAGACGCCAGACTTTAAGGCGTTTGCCAGGGATGTTGCTATGCACATCGCTGCTGCTGCCCCTGAAGTAGTCACTCGCGAAGAGATTTCTGAAGAACTGCTTAATCGTGAGCGCGAGATTTTTTTGGATCAAGCGCGCCAAACTGGTAAACCCGAAAACATTTTGGAGAAGATTGTTAGCGGTCGCATCGAGAAGTTCTACGGTGAGTCGGTTTTGCTTGAGCAAACATTCGTCAAAGACCCGGACAAGACCGTTGGCGATCTCCTCAAGCAGACTATCGCTACCTTGGGTGAAAATATAGTTATCGCACGCTTTAAACGCTTCCAGCTTGGCCAAACCAACTAGCAACAGACCGAACCTAAAAGACTAGATGAGCAATTTGCCCTACCGCCGAGTCCTCCTGAAAATGAGTGGCGAGGTGTTGGCGGGTGCGCAGGATTTTGGCATTGATGCACAAACGGTCATCCATCTCGCCAGCCAGCTTAAAGCGGTTGTTGATGCTGGTGTTGAAGTTGGGATCGTTATTGGTGGCGGGAATATTTTCCGCGGTCTTTCTGGCGCCACCGACGGTATGGAGCGCGTCACTGGCGATTATCTGGGCATGACAGCCACTGTTATGAATTCCGTCGCCCTGCAAAATTACATGGAGAAACATTCGATATATTTAGTTGTGAAAATGAGGTTTGGAATTGGAAAATGAAATTAATATCTTTTTATTCATGCAGTCACATTAAAAACTTGACAGAGGTAGAAATGATAAAAGCAAAATCATGGGTTGAGAA
>SDBT01015887.1_pt1 | contig 11948 bp, 13 predicted proteins | sample 2277101 | NCBI WGS metagenome assembly SDBT01 (sample SAMN10404973, study PRJNA504765) | marine sediment metagenome | isolation source: marine sediment core GS10_PC15, 103 cmbsf | place: Arctic Ocean: Southern Knipovich Ridge | collected 2010
GTGTAGAGATGAATAGGATAGCAAGTCAAATAAACGAAATTAGAAGTGAATTGAATACTGGCGATTTTCTCCAAGTTACTGCTACTCCTTATTCATTATACCTTCAACCAAATGAAGAAGAAACTCACGAGTTATTTAGACCAATAAGACCAACATTTACAGAGTTAGTACCAATACATCCAGAATATATAGGCGGGAGTTTTTATTTTGAAGAAAGCCAAAATGATGCTTCAATTGCCTCTAATATTTTTGAGGAAATTTTTCCAGATGAACTTAACATACTTAGAAGGCAAGATAGAAGGGTGTTTAGGGTTGAAGATGCACTTATAAGTGATAGGATAGAAGGTATAAGGGATGCCATATTAAATTTTGTAATTGGTGGGTGCATAAGAAGGTTACAGAATAGGAATTCTGGTACTATGGAGTTAAAATACAGTTTCATAATCCATACTGAATTCTCAAGAAGTTCCCATGAACTACAAGAAGAGATAGTTAGGGCAATAGTTAGACAATTTAGTGATTCTATAGATTCAAATGTAAATATGTTTAATTCTTTAGTTGAAAAATCTTATGAAAATTTAGCAAAATCCATAAGAAAATTGGGTGGCCATCTTCCAACTTTAGAGGTAGTAAAAGCTGAAGTCAAAAGTGCTCTAAATCAAGGATATTTGATGATGACCAGGGTGAATTCTGAAAGGGATATTAATGAATTGCTTGATGATCAAGGCCAACTAAGGCTTAGAACGCCTTTGAATATATTTATAGGTGGTCAAATTCTAGATAGGGGGGTTACTATAAGAAATTTGATAGGGTTTTATTATGGAAGAAGACCCAATAGATTCCAACAAGACACAGTTCTACAACATTCTAGGATGTATGGATTTAGGCCGGCTGAGGATTTAGCAGTTACGAGATTTTATACAACCTTAGGAATTCACCAAGTTATGCAAGATATAAACCTATTCGATAGTGCTTTAAGAGAAGCATTTGAAAGTGGCGCACATAGAAATGGAATAGTTTTCATTAGAAGAGACAATCAGAATAATATAGTTCCATGTTCTCCAAATAAAATTTTGTTATCGTCGATTACTACTTTAAAGCCTTATAGAAGGATATTGCCAGTTGGATTCCAAACAAAATCAATAAGCACTATAAGAGAAAAGATAAATCAAATAGACTCAATATTGGGGAACTATGTTGATAATCTGACAGAACAAGATTCATTTTCTATAACCTTAGAAGACGCCAATAGAATTATTGACTTAATTTCTGAGACTTTTGATTTTGAAGATGAATTTGGTTGGAATGTTAACGCATTTAAAGCTAGTCTAGAATATCTTTCCAAAAGTTCTCAAAATACAACTCAGGCAGGTAATGTGCATTGCTTGATTAGGATAAATAGAAACCTTAGTAGATTCAAGGTAGATGGTAGTTTTTCAGATGCTCCAGATACAGCTCAATCAGAGGGAGTAATAGCAAGAGATACTGCTATAGATATTCCAATGTTAATGCTATTTAAACAAAATGGTTCAACAGAACATGGTTGGAAAGGTCATTCTTTTTGGTGGCCTGTTATTTTTACTCAACAAAATACGCCCGTTACTGTATTTGCAAGTGACCTCAATGAAACACAGAGTTGATAGAATTAACATTCATATTTAAATATTGTGGACATTTGTCCAGTTGTGTCAAAAACTACTATCGGTCATTTAAGATTGTACATTAAATAGTCCTCTTGCTTAATCTATTTCTTTTTATCTTCAACAACTGTGACATATCTAGCATTCACTTTTTCTTTATAAATTTCCGCATTTTTATCATTAATATCATGATGCAACATCATCTGCACGTAATCTGGAATTTTTTGATAAAATTCTTGGTTCGAGGATTTAATATCTCTACGCATTAGAGCTTTCACTATAAAATGTAACGATTTTTTCGGCAAAATGAGCTTATCTATGGATGTAGAGTCAACATAGCCCTCACAGCATACTAAACAATGCCAAGGATATGAAACAGTTAAGATATTTGAAAGGTTTTTTATTTTACTCTCTATAAATTTCTTGATTTTATGAGCATCTGCTATAGCATAACCTAGTAGTTTTTTATCTTCGCTAAAGCTCCTACACTTCCAGGGAATATGAATTTTTCCACTCCAATAATTATAGAATAAATATAAGGGAATAGCATTTTTTCTTTTAGCATCTTCTATTAATCTATCAACTTGGAATTTAGATTTAATATTAGAATAATCTAATTCTTCGTATCGTAAAGTAATGCTATCTAATTTTTTAGCTTGGAATCTAATACATATTCCCCCTTTATCGTGAATTAACCAAAGTTCCCAATCTGCTCCAGTAATAGTGCCTTCTTCATAAGAATTAAATTTTCTAGTGTGTATTGAATATTTATCCTCTAATTCCAATAAATCAAGTAGCAAAAGCTCAGTAATAGTAGGCTCGGATAAGATGTGATGACCTTTTGCCAACATATCCCATCCCTTCGCTGACAATTTCTGAAATTCTTCGCACAGCCCATTCATGAAAAAGGTTTATTTTATAAGTATTTAAATTGTTTTTGATTAGCTTATTATTAAAACTACAGCGCCTCTCTATACTTACGGTGGCAAAAAATATAGTAACCCCTTCGGGCATCTAACACGCGTAAGGCGACGTTCCTTCGGAACGCTGAAGCCGGAGCCGTGCTGTGGCTCGTCTCGGTCGCCTTACTACGTATGTTATACGCCGTTTTGTCCTGCCGTGATTATTACCTTTCTCTTGTTAGAGGAGATTTAATGATTAATAAAAAAGAAACTACCTTTAAGGTATAACTTTAAACAAATTCTATAGAAAACTTTAAATAAGTATAATCAATCACCACTTAAAAATAAAATAAAAATTTTAAAAATTAACGGGGTGGAAAATAAATGAAAAAAGCAATAATAGCTTTATTGGTTCTAGCAATTTTAGTGATGTCTGTTAGTGTAGTGATGGCAAAAGGCCCTTATAAATCACTAGCTCATCGTAAAGATGGAGAACATGTGCTAACAGATTTTGCAGGAGATGCGTTAGACATAAAAAACAAAGGCGGAGAAAAATTCGTTCAATGGTTCAATGGTAAGCAGTATGTCTGCCAATGCACAGATGGTATGAACCCAGGTGCAATAGCCAGTAAGCAAAGTGATGACTGGTTCTTATGGACTTGGATTCAATCAACAGACCCAAGATATAACTGGTGTCCAGAAACACATCTATTTATCTGTAGAAACAATTAAATTTTTTTATTTTTTTATTTTTTTATATAATATAAGTGACAACAATTCTAAATTTTTTCAGTAACATTTATTTTCAGTAACATTTATATACATATCATAATTATTTAGAATAAGATATAATTAAAAGAAAAGGAAACTAAAATGGCTGATTTATCTGCACTGTTTTTTAAAGCTTATTCAAATTTACCAGCAGATGAAAGAAACCAGGTAATTGTAGTAATTGATGGTGAACCTTATACGTGGAATAGGGCATATGATGAAATAAAAGGTAAAACAGAATTGGGGAAAAAATTTTTAGATAGGATGGAAGAATTGGGGATTCTCTATGGGCAAAAATAATAATACAAAAGAAATAAGAGAAGGAATTAAAGAAATTGTTATAGAAAGGCTACTAGCATTAAATAAAGATTCTAAAATTTTATTAATGGGCTTTGATAAACCTATTTCTGTTAAAGACATGTTAGATGAAGTAAAAAGAGATACTCCCTTGGGTAAAAAAATTGTAGAAGTTCAGTTTAATTATATACGAATGCTAGCTAGTGGGGAAATTTAAATATGCAAAAATCAATTCTGTTTACCCGTCCAAGTCATGATCAAGCAACCGCTTGTTTACATTATTTCTCAGGGAAATTAATAGAAGAAATTGAAGCTGTTGGAGAATATAACATAATAAACCTCGAAAAACACAAGGCTACTAGGGAAGTTTTTGAAAAAAGTCTGACTAAATCTAAGCCCAGGCTTGTTGTTCTAAATGGTCACGGATTTAAACATGCCGTATGCGGTCAAGATAGAAAAATAATTCTTGATAAAGATAATATAAATTTATTAGATTCAAAAATAGTTTATGCAGTTGCATGTGATTCATCCGAAGAATTGGGAGAAATTGCAACTGCTGAAGGTAATGCTGACGCCTATGTTGGTTATGAAGCTCATTTTATGGTTGTTACAGATCCAAGCAGATCTTCAACTCCATCTAAAGATAAAAATATTAAGGTTTTTATAAAACCATATGCAACTATGGTTCTATCATTAATATCTGGATTGAGTGTAGAAAAGGCTATTAGCAATACTAAAAACACCCTTAGGGGGTTGATCAGAGAGTATGGTGTTTATGGCATTAGGGATAAATATGGTGATGCACCATTAATAAGGTTTGCTCTTTATTGGGATCTCACGTTTTTAAAAGGATATGGGGATTTGTCTTCTGTAGTCTGAATTTAAAATTTGCTGTTAAAAGAAGCTGTAAGATGTCTTCTTGAAAAGTTCAAAAAAACAAGGTAATGGTGCATACCCATTAGATATAGAGAATGTACTGTATGATGATGATAAGGTTTTAGAAGGTGGCTCTGATACTACAAATCCTAAGATATTGACTAATGACTATGTAACACCTTACTTTTCAAATGTATCTGCTGGTACAGACAAAAATATTTATTACTGGATTAGCATTCCAGAATCTCAGAGAGCTGGTGATTACACCACAACATTCTTCATAAAAGCTGTAGAAACAGGGACTTTGCCTTATTAACATAGTGCACGAAATTTAAAATAGAAGCTTTTTTATAGTAGTAAACAAAAGCTAAGAATATGAACAAAGCTAATACAAAGATTAGTGTTATTCTTACTTTATCTATTATAGCTATTTTGATTTCTGTGTTTGCATTTGCAAGACCTGATACTACTCGGCAACCTTTTGAGGTGAGTCCATCAGGAGGCCAAACAGCGGTCGTTATACCTTCACATGCTAAAGAAGTTGCTCCAGGTGTTTTCAGTTTAGGAACAGCAACTGACGTGGATGGAAGAGCAGTGCAGGGATTTATGTTTGTACATGATAATAGGAGAGAAAATGCCAAACCTCCATGGGCCGGCGGCGGAAAGGGCGGCGGAGAAAAATGCTTTGCTTTGTTTGCAAAAGGAGCCGGATGGAAAGAAACAGAGCAGTATATTACTGATGATGGCAGTTATGGAACTAAGGTAGATGCAGCATTGACAGAAACAAGCTTAGAAACATGGGATTCAGAAGTTTCATTCAATATATTTGGAGCAGGGACGTCAAGTGGAGTTGTTGATGGAGCAGATGGTGTAAGGCCCGATAATAAGAATGAGGTAATGTTTGAAGATCTGGGAGCAACCAGTACAATTGCATATACCATTGTATGGGGGATTTTCTCTGGGCCGCCTAGTGGAAGAGAATTAGTTGAGTGGGACGCTGTATTCAACTCTAATTATGATTGGAGTTTAAGTGGTGAATCAGGAAAAATGGATTATCAGAACATAGCTACCCATGAATTTGGACATGCATTAGGTCTTGGACATCCAGGTGATAGTTGCACAGAGGAAACAATGTACAGATTTGCAAGTGCAGGAGAAACTAAGAAAAGAGACCTTAATGCAGGAGATATTGCAGGAATAAATAAATTATACAGTTAAAATTTCTTTTAATTAATTTTTTCTTCTTTATTTTAATAATATTTTTATATACTTCTTATTATTGTGTTATTAAATGCCCACTAAATCTAATTTCAAATGCGACAGATGCTGCGGGAAGTGCTGCAGGGTTTTGGTGCAGGTTGATAAAGAAGATATTTCCAGGATAAGTAAATTGGGTTATGAATACAGTTATTTTCTGGAAGGAGATATTATGGATGAAAAAAACCTGGTTTTAAGGATGGATGAAAAGGGCTGCATTTTTCTCAAAAAGGACAAGAAAGGGAGGTATAGCTGCAGCATCTATAAAAACAGGCCCAAGACCTGCCGAAAATACCCTTTTTTTAATAAGAAGCCAATAAAAAGCTGCTATCCGGAAATTTTGTTCCCTATTGAAAATTTTTCCTATAAAGCCTGGATATCGAAGCAAAATAAACAATAGTTTTTTAAACACAACTTTATTCCAATTCTTACCTTATTTTGATATTTTTACAATAGTAAGCAGGAGGATAAAATGGCGAATTTCAAACTAACAATTGCAGATGCAAAGGCAGGAAAAAGTTACCAGAAGGGAGTTAAGGACCAGGCTGCTCAGGGCTTTATTGGAATGAATATCGGAGAGAGCATTAAAGGCGAGAATTTTGACATGTCCGGCTATGAATTCCAGATTACCGGCGGATCTGATTATTGCGGCTTTCCAATGAGGAAAGGAATTTTAGGCGTGAGAAAGAAAATCACTTTGCTTGGCGGAACCGGCTTTAAAAAAGGCTATGAAAAAGGCATAAAAAGGAGAAAAACAGTCTGCGGCCATAAGATAAATGAAAGGATTGTGCAGATTAATCTAAAGGTAACAAAAGAAGGAAGCAAAAAGCTTGCAGAATTCTTTGGCAAGAAAGAAGAGGGCAAAGAAGCGAAAGAAAAGCCCAAGGAAGAGAAAAAGGTTGAAGAAAAACCAAAGGAAACAAAAGAAAAGAAAAAAGCAGAGGAAAAACCTGAAGAAGAGAAAAAAGAGGCCAAAGAAGCAAAGGAAGAGAAGCCAAAAGAAGCAAAAGAAGAAAAGAAGCCGGAAGAGAAAAAGAAAGGGGAAGAGAAGCCAAAGGAAGCTAAAACTGAAGACAAGAAATAATTACATTATATAATTGCGGCCTCCGTAATGTGAGGACGCGTAAATTTCGCGGAGCATATTTAAAATTTAAAACCAAGTTCCAATAATAATAAATCATTAAATAAAATAAAAAATTTTCAAAAGACAATAGAAATTCCAACAACTAAAAATCATAAAACAAAAAATCAAATAAAAATTCCCAAAAAAACAAACCTGATAAATTATGCCTAGGAAGAAAAAAACTGAAGAAAAAAAGGAGAAAAAAGAAATAAAGGCTTTTGTGCAGCCGGAAATAAATATAGGGCTTTGCGGGCATGTTGACCATGGCAAAACAACCTTGCTCGAAAGGCTGAGCGGCAAATGGACAGACACTCATTCTGAGGAGATTAAGAGAGGAATCACAATAAGGTTGGGATATGCCGATACGACATTTTATATTGAGGACAAACATTATACAACAAATCCAAAAGACAAGGAAAAGGCAAAGGCATTGAGGAAGGTAAGCTTTGTTGACAGCCCCGGGCATGAAAGCCTTATGGCTACGATGCTTTCCGGTGCTACATTAATGGATGGCACTCTGCTGCTTGTTGCTGCAAATGAAGAATGCCCACAGCCGCAAACTCGAGAGCATCTGATGGCCTTGGATATCATCGGTGTTAAAAATATTGTTGTTGTCCAAAATAAAATTGATTTGGTTTCTGAGGAAGAGGCTGTCAGGAATTATGAGCAGATAAAAGCGTTTCTTAAAGGAACAAATTTTGAAAATTCCCTTATAATTCCCATATCTGCGCAGCATAATGTCGGCATTGATGTTTTGATAAAGACAATTGAAGAAGTCATTCCAACTCCAAATAGGGATTCAAATAAAGATCCTTTAATGTTTGTTGCAAGAAGCTTTGATATAAACAAGCCCGGGACATTGCCAAAAGACATTGTTGGAGGAGTTTTAGGTGGAAGCCTGAAGCAGGGCATCTTAAGGTATAAGGAAGAGATAGAGATAAGGCCCGGCAGAGCTGTTTTGGAAAAAAAGCAGAGGATTTGGAAGCCAATTGTAACTAAAATAACCGGCCTTAAGTCAGGTGGCATAGCAACAAAAGAGCTTACTCCCGGAGGCTCTATCGGAGTCTTAACTTCTTTGGATCCTTCAATTGTGAAGTCAGACCAGCTTTCAGGGTCTATTGTTGGCCTGAAAGGAAAGCTGCCTAAAGTCTGGTATGATTTTGAGATTAAGGTTCATTTGCTGGAGAGGGTTGTCGGTGTCAAAGACGAGCTTACAGTTGAACCAATTAAGATGAATGAGGTTTTGATGCTGAATGTGAATTCCGCTGCCACTGTGGGTGTTGTTACGAAATTAAGAAAAAAGACAGCTTCCTGCCAATTGAAGATTCCTGTATGTGCAGAGGTCGGAAGCAGAGTGACAATCTCCAGGAAGATCGGGAACAGGTTCAGGCTTATTGGGTATGGAGAGATAGAAGGGTAAATCCCTTTGTTAAGCTGTATTCTTAGATACTTTCATAACTCTAAACAGGATAACCAAAGCGAGAAAACTTAATATTATAATTGAAACCATCTTATTTTTTCTTAAAATCATCCATCTTATCATCAGGGCAAAAGGATTCAAATTCCCCTTCTTCATTTAATTTCTCTTCAAAGAACTCCATTATTTCTGAATCTATGCTCTTTTTTTTCAACAAAACCACCTCGTTTTGAATTTTGCATGAACTGGTTTCTACAAAGGCGAAATATCTATCAAGTTTATATATTTTTTCCTTATATTTTATATATATATTAAATATTATATAAAAACATAAAATTTATATATTATTTAATACTACTTTATATTTTAGAAATACTAAATGGCGTTTTTATAATCTTTAAAGAAATTGGGTGGTTAAGATAAGGAGAAAGGTAATACAGATAGCAAACAGCACGCAACTCATTTCTTTGCCAAGGAAGTGGAGCATAGAGCAGGGTATTAAGAAGGGCGATGAGTTGGATGTTGACATAGAAGGAGATAGAATTATAGTTAGAAGTACAACTTCTCCCAGTCTTAGTGAGATAACTGTCGATGTAAGTGGTCTGATACCTCGACTTGCAGACAGATTTATTGCTAGGGCCTATCAAAAGGGTTATGATGAGATCACTATTAATTTTGATGAAGCAGAAATTGCTATTGCAATCCAAAAAAAAGTCACTGAATTGTTAGGATTTGAGATAATGGAGCAAACAAAAAACAAAATTCTAATTAAAAGTCTATCACAAAAAATTGATATGGACTTTGATACAACATTAAAAAAGGCATTTCTGATTGCATTAAATATGGGCAAAACATGCCTTGAGGCTTATTCAAGTGGAGATAAAAAAACTCTCGAAAACCTCCATTATCAAGATATCGATTTAAACAAATTTTGTTATTTTTGTTTAAGAACTATAAACAAAGGTTTTCTTGGGAGATTTGGAACTTATATACTGTATTATCTTGTGGAATCCTTGGAAGATGTAGGTGATGAATACAAAGCCTTAGCTCAATACCTGGCAAAGGTCAATACAAAAAATAAAAGTCTCATAAGTATACTTTCAAAAGCCAATGAACTTACAAATTTAGGTTATAAGTTTTTTTATAAACCAGAAAAATCTACTGCAAATACTGCTTTTAAGCTTCATAAGGAAGTCAGAAAAGAAATTAAGAGTATGCTTACAACTAGAGATGTAGACCTTGCAGCAGCATTAAATTCTTTAGACACAATATCCAGGATAGTGTACCATTTCCCTACAATGCGCTTGGATACTCTAAAAGGCATGGGTGGCTGATTTTTTACTTATTCTCCCAATAGATGAGGAATTACTTCTGTAATATTGGGAATACTGCTTTTTGGACTAATAAAAACTATATTGCCTTTGATTTCTGCGGCATCAAGTTTTCTTCTCAAGAAATTTTCAAGAGCACTGTTGTAGTTAAAAGCAATGCCTATGCCACCTTTTTCAGCAACCCCGACTATTCCACCACTATCCCCCATGGTATCTCCCATATGCGCAATTTCATTTGGTTTTATTAAACCTTCAAAATGCGTTCTTGCATATTCTTGAATAAGTTTAGCTTTTGCTTCTTCGTCAACAATGCCCAAATCAATTGTGCCTGTTGCTTGGATCTGGTCATATATAAGATCATTTGTTGATCCAGGATTATTAAAATATCCTTTAACTTTCCTCTCTAATTCGTCTTCATTTAAAGTTTTACTTGGATCTCCATCCACGCCGAATCTTAAAAAATTTCCAATATGGCCATGAATCTTATCTGCACCAATTTGTTCTCTTATTGCGTAAATGGTTACTGAATATCCAGTTGAATTAATTACTAATGGTATTTTATGTTCAGCTAATGTGTCTACAAACTCATGAAACCCATCTAAATATCCCATCTCTGTTTTTGTATATTCAATTGCTTGCCGTAAAGTTAAACCTTTTGTTAATGGTCCTGCAGTTTGGAATGCTTCTTCCATACTTGCATTTCCTGAAGTTTGACGTTGGAACACTGTATTTGCTTCTTGATATTTTTGCTTACCAATGTACAACCTTATCATATCACTCATTGTATGCTGGTGTACCAAAGTTCCATTTAAATCTGAGGAAAATAGTTTTATTTTCATTTAAACCCTATAAGTTCTCATTAAAATTATTAAGAATTATCCTCTTAAAATAAAAGATCCTACAAATTTACCGTCAAAAGCCTTTTGCAGGTTACCTGGCTTATTACCATCGACGATTTGAACTGTTCTGACATAGTGAGAATACAATTGCAAAAACCTTAATGCCCGGGTTTCTATGAGATGTTCTCCTTGTCCATCTGCGCCAGTTCTATTTACTTCACCATTTAATATTTGTGATGAATAAATGTGTGGAAAAAATTGAGATTTAGATTTAAATAAGCCACCCCCTTTTGGATCACTTTTATAGACGCCCTCTGTATCTTTGAGAAAAATGGCTTTGGGCAGGCGATTTTCTTCTGCAATTTTTAAAGTGTGAGCATCAGAATCACTTTCTGGAATAGTAGAATCTCCGCTCGACACTAAAACTGGGATATAGTTACTTAGATAATTTTGAGTGAATGTAGCTTCTGTCAATCTACTTGGAGAAAAATAGTTGCCTTTAACACCAAGTGCCTCTGCGATATCATAAGCATTATCTTTTAATGCTCTTAATGGCATGGATGGTAGGTCTAAGGATGTCCTTAGAGCCCCATCAACATCCTTTCTAGGTCCACCACCCAATGATAATATTATAGAATAGCCAGCTTCATGAAGTTCTAACATCTTTCTTAAATTATTCTGTATGACCTCTGGTCTTTCTTTGTAAAGGTCCAAAAGACTTCCCCCAAACTTTACAAGATGGGGTTTTGATAAAAAACGTTCAATAAAAGATATTTGTGCATCCACAAATTTTTCAAGACCATCCTTACTTGCTGATTGCGAAGGTCTTGCATAGCTCACCTCAACTAAATGTTTATTTAAAGTTTCTTGTATTGGAATTCCCCTTTCCTGAGAGCCGTTTTGTTCTTGTAGCAGCATTATTTCACTGCTTGGCCTTTGTTCTCTTAGCGTTACTATTTGATTGCGAAGTGCCTCATAATTAAGCAGCCCATGGAGATCAATAAAATAGAAATCTTGTGCTGCTCCTGTGGCAAGTTTTTCCAATCCGATTGATGTTAATTTAAAACCACTTTTTGACAGCCCTTCACCAAAGGCATCTGTTAAATCCTCATCAAGGCTAACGAGGCCTACTTTATTCCTTCTGCTAATTGGATTCATCCTTTGAGTTTCATCCATTGACTCCGACTGAGACATCATGAGAGTATTTTGAGACATATTAACCACTACAATTTTCAATCAAAACAGCACTACTAAACAGGTATTAGTAGGCTTGTTACCTATTTAAAATTATCGCTTTTATATAATTTATATAAAAAAATTAATAAATATTTTAATAAAAATCACTTTATTTATAATCTTTAAAATATCGCTTTAATTCAACAGAAACTAAACATTTTCATGAATAAACTATAGTTAATACAAATTACATATATAAAATTTTCTACAAATTTTGCTTTTCAACAAAAAACTATATAAACAATTTATGTTAAAGTAT
>SDBT01015888.1_pt1 | contig 11948 bp, 19 predicted proteins | sample 2277101 | NCBI WGS metagenome assembly SDBT01 (sample SAMN10404973, study PRJNA504765) | marine sediment metagenome | isolation source: marine sediment core GS10_PC15, 103 cmbsf | place: Arctic Ocean: Southern Knipovich Ridge | collected 2010
AGGGCGTTCTCGATCCCCTTGCGCAGCGCCTCGGCCTCGTTCCGCGCGTCGCATTTGCGCTGGGCCTCATCGGCCCGCCGTCGCTCCGCGCTGTCGATCTGGCGTTGCATTTCGGCTCGGATGTCCTCTCCCTCGCGCTGGTGGTCCCGGATCGTATTATCGATCTGTAGCCGCAGCTGCGCGATCGCTCCGCTGATTTGTTCCACCAGCCTGTTTCCCTCGGCCAGTACGTTCGCTGTCTCCATGCCCAGGTGCATCGGATCGGTGAGGCCGTCGAAGCTGACAGAAACTGGCAGCGCGACCGAATAGCGATCGATGTCCCCGTCCTGGCGCCCGACCATCACGGATACGCGAAACAGCAGCAGCGCTCTGGAGAGATCGCCAAGCTGACGATCGGTCATCCCATCGTCCCGGCTCCCGGGGTACGGGAACGAAACGCGCGGGGTCTGATCCACCGCCATCAGCCCGCCTCTGGAAGGTCGAGGCCCTGCTGTGCCGGGTCGCTATCGGGTTCAGTGGCCGGGGCCGTGTCGGCTGCCGCCAGTTCCTCGACCCGCCGTGCTGCGGCGGCGCTCGCTTCGTTGCAGCCGTCCTCGCCCAGCTGCTCGACGGTGCCATGCAGCTTGGCGATCTCATCGATGGCCTGGACGCTGTCGGCGGTCTCGATCGCGTTGATGACCGATGCCAGATCCAAGGGCTTGACCTGCTCGCCCTTCGTTTCGGCCGCCATCGCCTTGAGCCTGCCGGCGACGCCAGCGGCCCCGGGCTGGTCCTCGACCACGACGGCCTCGGACTGGACCTCGACCACGTCCTGCTGTTCCTCGGCGACCGCCAGGCCGCGCAGGGCGTCGGGGAACACGTCGCGGCAGGCGAACGAGCGAGCCCTCATTTTCAGCATGCGGTTGGGGTAGTCCTGCCACGGGCCAGCCTTTGTCCACAGCCCGGCCTTTTCGGCGTCCTCTTTCGTGAACGTAGCGGAGTACGGCTCGGCCCCCCTGCGTTTGATGGTGCAAACCGCGTAGCCCGCCTCGCCGATCGCTTTCTCGTCCATCTCGACGATCCCCAAGCAGTCGGGGTGAGCGAGGACGATCGCTTTCATGGCGTCGCCCCAGATCGACGGGCGCCCGTTGATCACGGCGATGTTCTGGATCGCCTGCATGGCGCCCAGGCCGACCTCCGCGCCCATCTGGACCGCCACCAGGACGTTTCCGGGGTTCTTTTGGAAGTCCTTGGGGACCATCTGGGAGTCAGCCAGCAGCCTGCAGACCTCGAGCATCTCGCCCAGCGTCTTGGGCTGCAGGCCGCGGATCGCCGGCATGGCGCCGCGCAGCATGGACCGTTCCTCGTCCTGTTCTTTGTTCAGGTCGGCGATGCGTGCCTGCCTCCTGACCTCTTCCAGGCTCGGCTCCGCAGCCTTTTTCAGCTCGTCCAGCTGATCGGTGGTGGCAACCTTGGCGGCGTCGACCGTGTCCACTGGGGCGCTTGCCTCCATCTCGGCCGCCGGCGGTGGCGTGGGTTGTTTCGTCTCGTTATCCATTGCGTTCCCTCCTGATTTTGACGTCCAGACCTCGCGCGCCTGGTGCCTTTCGGTGCGCCTCGATCTGCGCTTCCGTGGGCCCCAGCGACTCCGCCAGATCCTTCCATGAAACCCTACCCTTTCCGGGCTTGATCCACGAGACCTTGATCCGTGAATTTGCGAACCCGGCGCCGTCTCCGATTTCCTCGCACAGCTTCGCGCCGATCCGTTCCTTTTCGCGCTTGCTGGCGGTCTCGGCCTTGCGCGCCTCGTCGTATTCGTAGGCCAGATCCATCGCCCGATCGGTCGGGCTGATCAGATCGTCGCGCACGTTCCGAGGGTGGATCAGCTCTGCGATCTCGCGGCGGCGCCGACCCTCCGGGATCTCGCCCTTGACGACGTGACGCTGCCACCAGGCGTGGCCGATTTCCACCAGCGCGTCGATCATCGCGTCGTCGATGGGGATCGAGTAGGCCTTGATCTCGGTCCCGAAGCAGGCGACCGCGCGCCCGAATGTGACCGGGAACCCGTTGGCCCGCAGCAGCCATGCCTGCCAGTGGAGCTGCAGCAGCACGGACGGGGGCACACCGTCGGCGCCGTCCTCTGGCTCGCCCCAGTATTTCGCCATCCAGCGGCCCACCAGCTTGGCGTCGAGGGCGTACAGCCCGGGCTGGTCGTCAAACGATTCGACCGCGTCGGGGGTCGCGCCGGCCCAGTCGTGCGCCGGGTGTCTCAGCGTGCCGGGGAACAGCAGCTTGGAGCCTGCGCGCTTGCTGTACACGTCGAGCATGGGGCGCTCGAATGCGTTGCCGAGATCCATGGCCTCGGTCCCTACGAACTCACGCTGGCCGGTTTTCTCGGCCCACACGTCGAGCTCATCGCGATCCAGATCGGTCTCGCCGGTGATGATGCCGACGTCGGACGCGCCGAGGTAGCTACTGTGATCGACCGTCGGGCCGATCGGCACCTGCTGTTCGCTCATGATCCATCCCTCAATGTAGACGCTAGTTCAGGTGTCGCGTTGGTGTCAACCATGCGGAGCCCCCGATATGCCCAGGTCCACAGGCTCGGATCGAAGCTGCCGTGTAGCCGCCTCCAGTACTCGTGAAACGATGCCTCGCCCTCTGGGTCACTGGCTGGCAGCGGGAACCCCTCGGCCGTGACCTGCTCTGGTGTCAGCTCGCCGATCGGCTGGGGCAGCGTCGGCTCGGTCACGTCGAGCATGATCCGGGAAGCCCAGCGCGGCATGACGATCGATGACCGCCAGGGGCCACCCGCGCATTCGTCCTCGTCGGCCCGGTAGTGAACGCCCTGCCCCTCGGCCGGTTCACCCTCTAGGGCGTCTCCATAGCGGAACGTTTCCTTTGCCCAGATCCGGTCACCCTGCCAGATCCGCGGGTATACCCGGTACACCAAGCCGCCGTCGGTGCTGTCGTCCGGATGCTGAAACGGGACTTTGAGGTAGGGCCCTTCGTTGCCCGCTGGCGATGGGCCGGGATCGACCCACGCCCGATCGAAGTCGAGGCCGACCCACAAGCGTTTCGGGAAGCCCTCGCCATTTACTAGGCTGTTGGACCACGCGATAGGCCGTCGGGTTTCAGTCTTGAGACCACGCAGCAACATCCGGATCATGGCGCCGCGGAACAGCATGCCGTGATCTTTGGCCGACTCGGGGCGCTCGCGGTCGGCCTGTCTGGCAATGAAAGTGTTTACGAGGCTCACGAGCCCGCCCCCTGCGCGGTCAGCGAGAAATAGCGCGTGGGCAGATGTGGCGGCCCGCCCATCCAGGAATACAGCTCGCCCGACTTCCATAGCCGCCCCAGCGAGTCGCGGAATTTGCCGCGCGACGATTTGGCGCCGCCAGCGGCCTCGACGACCTGCGCAACAGACGCCGCGCCGAGATCCTGCATGGCCGGTAGTGTGACCACGTGATCGAAGTCGTCGCCCTGCAGTGCAAGGGGGTTGGTGGTCATCCGCTCGCCCCAGCCGACAGCCGTTTGCCGTCGATCAGCATCTGCTCGATCCGTTCGTTCAGTTCGCGGTCGGCCTGCTCGAACACGGCGAATGCGGACCCCATCAGCGCCGCGGATCTGCCCTGATACTGCTGGTTTTCGGCTGCCGTGCGCCAGTCTGCGCAGGCTTCCTCGTATGCGTTCCGGGCGTGGTGGCGGGTCACGGCGAGATCGGCGATATTGCCGCAGACTGCCCGGACCGCGGGTGCCTCCGTCCTCTCGATGGTCCCGCCTGGATAGACGTTGACTGTGCAGCCGCAGCTGTAGTGGGTGACCCGGAAGCCTTCACGCCACGAGCTGCTGCCGGATGGGCTCTTGTGTTCGGGGCACAGCGAGCCGAGATCGAATTCCTCGTGCTCTGACAGCCGCTGAACTTCGGGGAGCGCCAACGGGATCGGAATCAGTAGCCCGGGCCTGTTACTTTTACTCCAGACCTCGATGCAGCCTCCGGAGCAGAAAAACCGTGTCCAGCAGAGCACGTTGGCCAGCTTTCCGCACTGCACACAGGCAGGGGTCATGGTCCCGCCCTCCGCTCGCAGTACCGATCCCACTCGTCCCGCAGCGCGTCGACGATCAGGCCGTCGACGTAGCGCGGAACAGTCCCGGCCAGATCGACCAGGCGGCAGGACCCGACGCGCGCCAGGTAGTCCTCGACCCAGGGGGCGCCGCGGGCCTCGACGTCGAACCGAACGAAGATCACCCAGTCGTCGCTGATATTCGGATCGTAGATCACGGCGGCGGCCGTCCGATGTGGGTTCATGGGGACCTCTTTCACCCCGTTGTGCTCGACGAAATCGCCCCCGTTCTGCCAGTCGTCGAGGATGTCGATCGACACGGACAGCGGCTTGGGCCTTGGGTTCTCTGCTGGTGCGTTCATTGGTCGGCCTTCCTTTCAGGGCGCGAGCCCTCGGCGGGGACAAATCCGGTCGGCGCAATGCCTGCGAACCATGGAAAGTGCTCGCGCAGCCACGGGACGCCGCCGTCGCGGACGAACCGACGCCACTGCGATCGAAGATGCTCGCGGGTCAGGCCGGGTTGCTGCGTGTCGCTCTCGACCTGGCAGAGCACGTGCCGAAGCAACATCCACAGGTGCGGATCGTCGGCTGGGGGCGGATCAGTTTCCATTGGTGTCCACGCAGTCGTCGCACATGGGATAGCCGTAGCCGTGGTGCGTGCTGGAGGTGGCCTTGTCGGCGGTGACCGTCTGTTCACAGATGCAACACTCGGCCAACTCTGGCCTCGGGTCCACGCCTTCAGCCCACGCCTGGACGGCCAGGTCGCGTGTATCGCCGCGGCCCGTGTCACGTCCTCGGCGCCCGGCGTCCGTCGCCCCGTCGAAGCATTCCGGGCACCACACCATGACCTCCCATGCCGTGCCGTTGTGCTGGTCAGCTTGGTCCAGCGGCTCGCCGCAGTGGCAGGCCCTGGTCTCGACGCATCGGGCGATGTGCTCTGCCTCGGTCATCGGTCTAGTACCGCCCCGGCCGGTCGTCGGTGTCCTGCGTCTCCAGTTCGATGGCCATCTCGCGTTCACATTCGGGCGAGGCGCAGAAGAAGAGGCGATTGCCGTTGTCCGCCGTTTCAAAGTCGCCGTCGCCAACGGGCGTGCCACAAAACTCACATACACGACTCGTACCCATCGCCTCTCCCCTGTTAGCGTGTTGCTCCATCGTCCATCCCTCATTAGTAATACTGAGCCCGAAACCGTGTGATTTCAAGGGCCTTCACCGGGTCGGGACCACCTGCGCCCGGCGCATCTCACAGATCGGGCCCTGGATCGCGCGAGGATGGCGCGCAGCGGCCGGCGTCTTTTTTCGTAGCCGGGGACACCACCGATTCGTTGTAACGCTCAGCGTCCCGCCAGGGCGCCGCATTCGCTTGTATGTGGCCGCCCTCAGAAAACCCCCGGTCTTTTTTTCACGTCCCCGGGTTGCAGGGCGCTGCCCATCTGCGTCGACGCTGGCCGCGGGCCTCGCCAGACACCGCGGACCGTTCCTTGTGCTGGTGGAAATTGTCGATCGGCGGCTGCCGTTTTGGGTGACCTCGGCGACTCCGTCTTTTCCCGGGAACCTGGAGGAGCGTTGGAACGCACCCCCGACCCCCATTGCGATCAGCGGTGATCGGAACAGGCTGGGAAGCACCCAACGCGCGCACCCGGTCCCCGGCTCCCCGGTTTACCCATCGTCGCGCCATCACGCAGCGGCTGTGCCGCACCCGCTATGCGCGGGCCCCGCTGGCCCTCGACCTGGCCAGCCTCGGCACCATGCCGAATCCGTCCTGAGCTCGTCAACCCCAAAAGACGACGGCCCCGGTGGATCGAGCACCGAGGCCGTCTGGAACAGAGCGCAGCAGCCTGGCGGGAGGCGCCGCGGATCTGGCGCGAAGGTACCAGTTGCAGCCCCGCCGTCAAGTTACAGCGGCGACCCCGGGAGCCAACTTGAGGGATGGAACCGAGGCCGCCGCTGCCCCGGCAGGATGCCCAGATCAACGCCCAGCCGCAACCCGGGCCGAGATCGTGCCCTTTGTCCGTTTGTAATGGATCACGCATTTAGGCGGACAGTAGTAGTAGCCCTGGCTCGACTCGCCGCCACAATCCAACCGCCGGCAGCAGGAGGGAACAGGGTCGCACGCACCCGCCGGATCGCCGGGGTCGCAGTTGGTGCCCCCGTAACTGTTCGCGCGCCTACACGGGCCCGCCAGGCGCTTGCCGTCCACCATCCTGCGGACGAACCGGTCAGCCGCCGCGAGCACACGCTGCCAGCCCGCGCGGCGTGAGTAGCCCTTGCCCTGCATGGGCAGATCCCATCGCAGCTTTTTGGGGAACTTCCGTGGCCGGCTGCCGATGCGGTCGAGCTCCAGAATCCACATCCGGCCCGACTCGCGGCGCTTGAAAAGCGAATTGTATCGGGGGACCAGCTTGGCTAGCCGGGTCGGGTTGCTCTTGGCCTTGCGCTCGAGCACGCCCCACATGATCCGGCACTCGCTCGGGTCGCGGGGGATGTCGATCTCGGCGAGACAGCCCTGGCCCAGCAGCAACGCGAGGGCCAGCAGTTCGGCGCTCAATTCGGCGGGCCCTTGGGCGCGGGCGGCGCCATGGACTTGCGGACCTCAGGCAGAACGCCCTCGATCAGCCGCCGCGTCCGCGTAGGGCTGGCCCGGGCGAGTAGGGGCAGCGTCTGCGAATTGTGCGCGACCGCCACGTCCATCTTGTCGGCCCCCTTTGCCCCGGACGTCTGCGCCTCCGACTCCGCGTGGATGGCGCCCAGGCGGGCGGAAAGGCGGACCGCCAGTTCACGGAAAAACGCAGCCAGTGCCAGGCCTGCAGCAGCCAGGACCGCCGCGGCCGCTGCCTGGACCTGTGGGCTTTCGAGGATTGAATCAAGGAACTCCATGGCGCGGACTGTACGTTCAGTACGCTACGCCGTCCAGCGGCTCACGCTGCGGCTCGGCCTCGAGGTTCCGCATGCAGGCGGCCCTGATCCGCTCGTATTCCGCCACGCGGCGATCGGCGTTTCGCAGGTGCTGCGTCACCCTGGCCGCCTCCTGGGCGGCGCGGCTCTTGTTCTGCCCGTCGCCGAATCCCTTGATCGAGACGTGGATCAGCTGGAGCTGCTTGTCCTGCTCCTGGTCGTGGGCCCTCAGCTCGGCTACTTGGTTCTCGACGGCGCCTGCCTGGGCCTCGACGTAGCTCTGGGTGGCGATCGTCATGGTCTTGGGCAGCATCCACGGCATCAGCGCCGCAACCGCGAGCGCGAGCGCAGCCACACCCATCGCGCCCCGGTAGAGCTGTTTGGTCGTCAGGGTCCACTTGGAGTCGGAGGTCACGTCTACTGCTTTCGGATCTGCGTCACCCGGCACAGGGGGCGGGCGCATCTGGAGCGACGGTCGATCGTCGGGCACGGGCCCTATGCTGCCACGAGATGGCCCGCCCAGTCAGATCCGCTGCGATAGTTTGTGAGCCAGGTCACAGCATCGCGGCCCGGACACGCGGGCTTGTCCTTGCCGCCCCAGCGGCTGGCCTCGCTGTGCCAGGACAGGATCGGCGGGTAGACGGTTGCCGGGTCCAGCGTCTTTTCTGCGCGGGCGATAGTCTGAAGGCTCAGCGCGTTCAGCCGATCGGGGATCACGGCCTCGCAGATCTCGACCTGGCTCGGGCTCATCGGCCGCTTGGTCGTGTTGCCCTGCAGCGCCAAGGACTCGCCGAACTCGTTCAGGTCGCCGCCCGTGTGCCAGCAGCGGGTTTCCGGCAGGTTGGCCCGGAAGCACACCAGCCGCCCCTCAGCGTCGAGGCATGGCTCATAGGGCGCCCACAGGTGGTAGGGGCACCCGGGGAACCCCAGGTTGCCGCTCGTTTTTTTGCCGTTGATGCAATAGAGGGTCGACGCCAGCAGCCCGGCGAACCCGGGGCGGCCCAGCCTGCCGGAATGATGAACAAGCTCGTGCGTCACGCCCTCGAGGGGGCGAGTGGGGTAGAACGGGCGGCGGGGGTTGCGGGGCAGCTGGTCCACTACTGACCAGATGGCGATTCCCCGGAGGTCCCGCTCCAGGACCGCCTCCTCGGCGCCGACGATCCCGCTATCCACGGGGGCCGAACTTCGCCAGGTCGAGCAGATCCTGGCGGGCGCTGGACAGCTCAGTCGCGAGATCATCCTCCAGAATGCTGCTGATCTTCCGCATCGCCTCGTCGTCCCCGGACAGGGCCTCATCTAGAAGCCCCAGAATGGCCCTGACAACCTTTATAATGACCCCGGGCACTACGGGCCCCCACAGGTGGCGCCCACCGCTCTCAGGGCAGCCTCTGCGCCCGACAGCGCTGGCGGCGCTCGCTGCCCTACCTCTTTCCAGGCGGCCCGAAGCGTCGAGATCGCATCCGCGGTACATCCGACCACCATCAGCCAATCCGATTTGAGCCCGGCGGCCTGGGCATCCAGCACGGATTCGGCGGCCAACAGCTGCGACTTCAGGGCGACCAGCGCCACCTTGGCGGCCTCCCAATAGACCAGCTTGGCGTCGCGCTGTTCCCAGTCGTCCGACGTCTCGCGGGCCTCGATCCGGGCGGCCTCGTGCGCCGGTTTGAATTCCTGGTCGGCCTGCAGCAGCACGATCGCGGCGCGGCCCAGCCCGGCGCGGGCAGCCTCCATCGAGGGCCCGCCAGCGCAGCCGACGGAGGCCAGAATCAGAACCGATATCCAATACGTGTTCACAGCATGATCCCGTCCCACGACACGCCCATCGTCTGAAGCTTGGGGGAGCCGTTGTCAATGACGATCACGATCACCTTGACGCCGTCGCCCACCAACTCCTGATCAACTTGAATATCGGCGTCGCCATGCGTTGCGCCGAGAATGATCTCGCCTGCCTCTCCACGATCCCAGATCAAGCAGACCACGGTGTCCGAGAGATAGGCGGCGCTGCCTTGAAAATGTCGGATGTGCCAGATCTCGCCGTCAGGAATTACGATCTCGCTGGTGATCTCGCCGTTGGGGGGAACGGTCTGGTAGACGGATTCGCCGACGCGCGCGTGGGGCCGGGCCTGCATGCTGCCGCTCATTGTCCCGCCATCCTGTACCACGCCGAAAACTCGACCTGCGCGGCGCCGTTACCCATGATCCGGGTGGTGCGGATCAGCACGTCCCCTACTTCGGGCGTGATGACTTCCCCGGTCGCGTCCTCGAGCCCGGCCGTCGTGTTGACCGTTGGATCGTTCAGGATGATTTGTGCGGGCGTCACGTTCCGCAGCTCTCCGTTCAGCACGGTCAAATTCAGCTCAAGCGGATACGTCACCGTATCCCGCGTGGCCTGAAACTGCTGGGTGTCGTTGGCATGCAGCGAGTTGAACTCCAGTATCGCCATATCGGCGTCCGCCGCGTCAATCCGGAGCACTACGCACAGCGACGCTTCCCATGAATCGTTGGCCTTGATCTTGACGAGATGGCCGCCGGCTGCCGAGATCTGAACGAACCCTTGGCCCCGGTGCGTGTAGTTGCCGGTCGAGTTATCGCGATCGATCAGCACGAATGTATTGAACCCGGCCGCCATGCCGGGGTTCAGACCATGTCGGAAAAAGTCGACCACCTCGATCGGCACGCTGGGGCCGGTGCCTGTCCCACCACCGCCCGCAGCCGCCATGCCGGCTTTGGTGTACTGCAGCGATCGCTCGTGGGGCGCCGGCGTCTGCTGCTGCAGCGCTTGGGTGAGCTCCCGCAGGGCCTCGAGGGTTTCTAGTTCGGAGGCCACGGCGCCCCTACTTGACCATCACGCTAAAGCCGAGATGTTGAGTACCCGTGCCGGCGGCGGCGATCGCGAACCCGCCCGCATCCGCGCCAATGGGATCGGCGCTCAGCCCTTGTGCTGGCTGCGGCGCGAGTGGATGGACCGCCCACGTTAGGCCCTCGTCGATCGAAAATAGGAAGAAACCGCGCTCGGCCCCCGCTAAAAAGACCCCGTTTTCTGGATGCCCTGCAAGGGTTCTGATGTCGATGTCATCCGGGGATGAGCCCGGGTTGCGAACGAGGGTCCAGCTCACGCCGCCGTCGGTGCTCCGGTGGATCTCGCCATCGTTTCCCACTGCGATCGTCGCGACGCCATTGTAGGCAACGGCATTCAGTATCCCGGTCGCGGCGCCGTCGACCACCCGCGACGTCCATGGTGCGAGGCCATCGGGTGATGTGTAGATCGCCGGCGCGCCAGCCTCAAAGCCCACGGCGACGAAGTTGGTGCCGTTCCACACGAGACCGTTCATCTGCGTCGTCGCAATTCCGAGCACAATCTCGGCCCACGTGACCGCGGCCCCGTCCACGCTCCGTATCGTGTAGGCGTCGCTGCCGTCGTTGTCGCCTGTTGCAACCAGCGTTCCGGCGTCGTCCTGGGCGATCGCCCGGAGCCTGAAGTCTTTCGGATTGACACGCTCAGACCATGCGCCGCCAACGAAATTGCTCAGGTCTACAGACCGAAGGATGAGCGCATCCGCGCCCGCCGATCCCGGATCGCCGACAATGACCCACTGACGGTTTAGTGTGTCGAAAACAACATCATTAGCCGCGATGTTCGCGACGGCGGCCGCGGGGCTAAGATCGCGGCCTGGGCCCAGGGTCGCGATGATGATGGTTGGCTGGGCGCCAGTCGGCAGGCCCACACCCAACCAACACCTGATCCCCACGGGGTGGCTGGGCGCGACATATTCACCGCTCGCAACCGCTGAAATCGTTTCGACAACATCGAGCCCCCAGTCATAGGGGCTCACAAGCGCGATATCCTTGCTGTGCTCGATCCACCTGGCGAACAGGTTCTGCAGGAAATTCATGAACTGCGCGCCGGGGCGCAGACCGGTCGTCCAGCCTACATCCTTGCGGCCGCTCGAGGGCTCGACAATAAGGCCGCCCACGTCGGCCCATCGGGGATCTTGCAGTGGCCGGCGGATGCTCATCAGATCTGGCTCGCCCCTGCGAATCCGCCGCCGACCAGCTCACCGGTGTCAGAAAACCCGGTGTCTGCGTCGACCTCGTCTGCGCCCTCTATGGTGGAGAATTGAAACACGTTGTCCGTTTCCGCGTGGATGAAGGTTGCCCGAATTGCGGACCCGACCGCAAGCTGTAGCAGGGATACCACGTTCGCCAGTGTCGTCGCGATCGGTTCCTCGGTCGATTCGAGCTCAATCGCGGCCGGGTATAGGTCTCTCAGCACGAGCGGGGGCGACGTCCCGCCCTGGAGGGTCAGCAGCAGCCGCGCGATCGCCAGGATTTCCTCATGCTGGCCGCTGCTGTTGTTGATCAGAATGCGGACGGTCAGCGCCTGATGGTAGTCGGCATCGCCGCGGCCCTTGCGCGGCTCACGGACGATCGTGCCGATCAGATCGAGCTGGACGCCCTCGGCGGCATTGAGCCAGCGCAACAGGAACAGCTCGTCCAGGAACACGCACTCGAGGATCTGGACCTGCTGCAGCCAGCCTCGCAGCAGCGACTGGATCTTGGGCTTGTCCTTGAACTGCTCGATCAGCAGGCCGAGGCCCTTGGCGACGTGGCTGGTCTGCTTGACGAGCTCGTCGGTCTGTTCGTTGGCGACGCCGTCGCCCGGATCGAACACGGGCTGGCCGGCGGCACCGCTGGACCCCGCGCCCGCCGACCCCGCGCCGCCTGCTCCTGCGCCGCTCATCAGATCAGCCCAGGTTCGCGATCATCTCGTCGAGTCGCTCCAGACCCACGTCCGAGCCTCGGCGCTTGAGACGCTTGCGCAGAATCTCGATTGCCTTGGGCGTACACTTCGCCACGAACGCCTGGAACACTTCGTCGGACAGGCCGGGCTCCAGGTAGCGTTCGCACGCGTCGTGCTCCAGGAACTTCTCGATCTTTTCGGGCGGCATCGCCTCGATCATCTCGGAGATCTGGGTCTTCTTTTTGTCGCTCATGTGCATGTCGAAATAC
>SDBT01015889.1_pt1 | contig 11947 bp, 15 predicted proteins | sample 2277101 | NCBI WGS metagenome assembly SDBT01 (sample SAMN10404973, study PRJNA504765) | marine sediment metagenome | isolation source: marine sediment core GS10_PC15, 103 cmbsf | place: Arctic Ocean: Southern Knipovich Ridge | collected 2010
CCTTACGGGTATCTTACACACTCTATGGTTATGCGATCAAAAAGCGGTACAATAAGGTATATTGAAACACATCATCATGAAAGGGCTAAGAGGTGAATGTTCATGCCAGAGGAATTGAAACAAACAATAAAAGAGATGGTTGTTGTTGGAAAAGGAATTTTAGCTGCTGATGAAAGTGTTGGAACTGCAACTAAAAGATTGGCAAGTATAAATGTTGAATCGACCGAAGAAACAAGAAGACAATATAGGAATGTGATGCTGACTGCTCCCGGCATGGAAAATTATATTTGTGGAGTAATCATGTTTGAGGAAACCCTGCATCAAAAATCCAATGGCGGGGTTCTTTTTCCACAGCTGCTGCTGAAAAAGGGAATTGTTCCCGGGATAAAAGTTGACCAAGGCTTAGCAGAATTGGAAAATGGCGAGCAATACACTAAAGGCCTGGACGGTTTAGGGGAGCGCTTGGAGGAATATAAAAAAACAGGCGCCAGATTTACAAAGTGGCGTGCGGTTTATTCAATTTCAGAAAATACTCCAAGTGACGAGGTTATAAAAAGGAATGCTCAAGACCTTGCGAAATACGCATCAATATGCCAAAAGCATGGATTTGTGCCGATAGTTGAGCCGGAAGTTTTGATTGACGGAAAGCATTCAATAGATAGATGCTATGAGGTTACAAAAAAGGTTTTGGAAGCGGTTTTTGAGGCACTAAAGAAAGAGAATGTAGATATTACATGCATAGTATTGAAGCCGAGCATGGTTATTTCCGGGAAACAGGCAGAAAACAGGGCAGATGTGGATGAGGTAGCGAAGCAAACAGTGAAGGTTTTGAAAGAAACAATTCCAGAGGAGCTGCCGAGCATTAACTTTTTGTCCGGCGGCCAGACTCCTGAAGAGGCAACTGCGCATCTTAACAGGATGCATACTCTTGGGGAAAAACTGCCATGGTATGTAAGCTTTTCTTATGCCAGAGCCTTGCAGGGGCCGGCACTAAAAGCCTGGCAGGGCAAAGATGAAAATCTTGAGGCAGCTCAAAAGGCGCTTATAAAAAGAGCCAAATTGAATGGGCTGGCGACAAAAGGCGAATATTGCGAAGAGATGGAAAATAATGAATAAACAGGAGGTTTGATAAATATGATTAAAGTCGGAGTTGTTGGTTATGGTACAATTGGCAAGAGAATTGCAGATGCAGTCAGACTGCAAAAGGATATGGAGCTTGTTGGTGTAACTGCCCATAGCTATAATTACAGGATGGAGATTGCGCAAAAAAAGAGACTTAAAATATTTGCGGCTGACGGCATTGAAGAATTAAAGCAGAATGGCATCAAGCCTGAAGGAGACATAAACGACCTGCTTGGCCAGGTTGATGTTATTGTGGACTGCACTCCAAAAAAATTAGGCAAGGAAAATAAGGAAAAATACTATCTTCCAAAAAAAGTCAAGGCAATTTTCCAGGGCGGAGAAAAGCATAAGACAGCAGATGTAAGCTTTGTTGCACAATGCAATTATGATGAAGCTCTGAATAAGGATTATATCAGGGTTGTCAGCTGCAATACAACAGGGCTGTGCAGGACATTGTTTCCAATAAGCAAAAAATACGGGATTGAGAGTGTTCATGCGACAATGATAAGGAGAGCTGCAGACCCCTGGGACATACATCATGGCCCTATCAATGCAGTTGTTCCGGTTTTAGAGCTGCCATCACATCACGGTCCGGATGCCCAGACAGTCCTTCATGATGTGAATATATTTACAACGGCAATGTCAGTTCCTACAACACTGATGCATATGCATAGCTTAATTGTTGACTTGAAGAAGGAAGCAACAGCTGAAGAGATTCTTGACCTTTTCAGAAAAACTACAAGAATCAGGGTTGTCAGGAATGCTGAAAGAGTAAGGTCTACGGCAGAAATAATGGAATTTGCAAAAGACATTGGAAGGCTTCGCGGAGACATGCCTGAGATTTGTGTCTGGGAAGAGGGAATTGGCGTAAGCGACAATAAGCTGTTTTATTTACAGGCAATCCATCAGGAGTCTAATGTTGTTCCTGAAAATATAGATGCAATAAGGGCAGCTACTGGCTTTTCTGATGGCCAGAAAAGCATTGAGATGACGAATGAGGCTTTGGATGTAGACCATTTTTAAACATAATTTAATATTGTTTTTTATTTAGTTTTAAGAATAGAAGGTGAGAAAATGAAAATTGGAGTATTAAAAGAAATTAAAGACAAGGAAAATAGGGTTGCTTTGACTCCTGAAGGGGCAAAGAAGCTTGTTGGCGAGGACAATGATGTTTTGGTTGAAGAAAATGCAGGCGTGAATTCTGGTTTTTCAAATGGGGAATATGAAAAGGCCGGCGCCAAGATTGTATCGAAGGATGAGGCCTGGGATGCTGAACTGGTTATGAAGGTCAAAGAGCCCCTGGGGCAGGAATACAAGTATCTTAAGGGGCAAATGATCTTTACTTATTTCCATTTGTCTGGCGTTACAAAGACCTTAACAGAAGCTTTGCTTAAGAGCAAAACTACTGCAATTGCTTATGAGACAGTTGAAGATGAAAAAGGCCGTGTGCCCTTACTTATACCAATGTCAGCGGTTGCAGGCAATATGGCATCAACTGTTGGCAGTTATTATCTTGCAAAGTTTAATGGCGGCAGAGGAATCCAGCTTGGAACTGTTCTTGGAAAAAAATATGGCAAGGTTGTTGTTATTGGTGATGGTGTTGTAGGAAGATATGCTGCAAGAACTGCCTATGGCTTAGGCACTGATGTTTATATCTTTAGCAGGCACGAAGACCGCTTTGAAAAGTTGAAGGAGGAAATTGGCTCAGGATTGAATTGTGTTTTGTCCAAGAAAGAAAATATTGCAGAGCATGTAAAGGATGCTGATTTGCTTGTTGGCGGTGTTTATCTGCACGGTGCAAAGGCGCCCTGGATTGTGACTGAGGAAATGGTTAAGACAATGCAGCCTGGAAGCGTTATTGTGGATGTGAGCATAGACCAAGGCGGCTGCATAGAAACTTCAAGGCCAACCTCACATTCTGATCCTGTTTATGTGAAGCACGGGGTAATACATTACTGCGTTACCAATATGCCAGGCGCATTTCCGAGAACATCAACACTCGCTTTGACTTCTGCAACTTTGCCTTATGCTGTAAGACTCGCAAAGAACGGCATTGAAACAATGAAATCCGGTGATGGTTTTGAAAAAGGCGTCAATACTTACAAAGGATACATTACCTATAACCATGTTGCAGAGGCTTTGGACATGATGGATTCTTATAAGGATTTGAAAGAATTACTTTGATTTTTTTATTTTGTTTTTTCAGACCAAACAGACATTTGGCGGTTTTTTCATCAGTTCATGCAGAAGCTTAATTGCGTTTTCTATGTCTTTTATGTTTGCAGTTTCTCCTGTTGTGTGGGTATCTTTTACTGCAGTTCCGACAACAGCGGTTGGGACTCCCTTTCGGGTTGAGCTGATGTAGGCTGCATCAGTTGTTCCTGAATCAGAGACATTAAACTGTAAAGGTATTTTTTTCTTTTTTGCAATTTTTCTTAAGCAGTTGTTGATGCATTTGTCTGCTATAAACTCTTCATCTTTTATTGTTATTACAGGGCCATAGCCAAGGCATTTCTTTGGGTTTTCCATGTCTGCAGCATCAGTAACATCAACTGCTATTGCCCAGTCAGGGTCTATCTCGAAAGCTGAGGTCAAGGCGCCAAAAAGGCCCATCTCTTCTTGAATCGTAAAAGCAAAATAAATTTCATTTTTCATCTTTTTTAGCCTCTTAGCAAGCTCTATTAAAATATAGCAGCCTATCCTGTCATCCAAGGCTCTGCCTTGAATAGTATTTTTATAGACTATTTTTGATTCTGATTTGAAAGAGACATAAGCACCTGTTTCAACACCTTTTTCCAACAAAGACTTTTTTGAAAGCTTTGTTTTGACAATCAAGTTCTTTATAATCGCTTTTTTGTGTTTTCGCTTTTTAATTATCCCATGAAGAGGACCTTTAGATGTGTTAATGTAAACTCCCCGGCCTATAACAGACTTGGCCTTAATCCCGCCAATCGCAGCACATTTAATTTTGCCGTCCTCTTCTATTTTTTTAACCATCAAGCCGACTTCGTCCATATGCGCTGCGAGCATAACTCTGGGCTTTTTTCCTTTTTTTATTGCTATAAGGTTGCCTGATTTATCAGCATAAATCTTGTCAACATAAGGCCTTATTTTTTTGGAGATCAAGTCTCGGACAGCTTCCTCATTTCCGGAAACACCCATTGTGTCAAGGAGTTTTAGCAATAGTTTCATTTCAGCCTCTTTTTTTGACAATGTGAATTAAGCCTTCAATTCTATTAATCCATTTGGGTCATCTTTTATAAGAGTTGCCCTTAAATTATGAATTGCTGCTTTATCTACTGTTACTTCAACTTCATCGCCTAAATTAAGGTTTCCTTTTACAATGACTGGCTTGTAAGCAAAGTTTCTGCCGACAAAAGTATTGTTTTTTCCGATCTCATCAATAATGATCTTTCCTTCCCAGCCTATCCATTTTTGATTCCTTTTTAGGGAAATATTATTAAATAATTCTGCAAGGATACTGCTTCTCTCTTTTTTCTTTTCCCCTGAGATCTGGTCCTTCATTTTTTCTGCTTTTGTATTTGGTCGAGCACTGAATCGCGAGATATTCAGTATGTCTGGCTCTGTCTTCTGTATAAACTCTAAAGTATCATGGAACTGCGCTTCTGTTTCTGAAGGGAAGCCAACAATAATATCATTTGCGATTGTTATGTCTTTTATGTATCTTCTCAATTTCTCTGTCAGTTCCATGTATTGGAAGATGTTGTATTTTCTGTTCATCCTGCCAAGAATTTCATTATTTCCGGACTCAACCGGAATATGTATGAATTTGAACATTTTTTCATTTTGGAAAATTTCAATTAAGGAATCAACCATTTCTATTACATGCCTTGGATTTAGCATCCCTAAGCGGACCTTAAAATCTCCCTTTAAATTTAATACATTATTCAAAAGCTCCGGAAGCTTTCTTTCCCCTTTATCAAGCATATAAGCGCCATTGTCCTGAGAGGTTAGCCAGATTTCTTTGCATCCATTCGCAATATTTTTTTCAACTTCCCTTACAATATGTTCTTCCGGGTAAGAGAAAATTTTCCCCTTAATCAGCTTTACAGAACAGTAAGCACAGAAATCATCGCAGCCTGAGGCTATAGGGACAATTCCTATAACATTGTTGGTTCTAATCTTTGGCTTTCCTACTTTCAGTTCCTGTTCGCGGGTTAATGCCTCTAATGTATTTCCCAGCAGGATCTCTTCAACAGCCTCCACAACCCTGTGAAAATTATGGGTGTTTATTAAGGCAGCATCTTGGGTTATTTTTCTTATTGGATTTATAATGTCTCTTGTTATGCATCCCGCAACAATCATTTTTTTGCCAGGATATTGTCCCTTTATTTTTCTTATTTCCTTTAATGCGTGGTTGTTGCCTTTAACTGTGCAGATGTTTATTACATTGATGTTGCTTTGTTCAATATCATCAACTATCTGAAAGCCGCCTTCCTGCAGCAGGCCCATCATTAATTCAGATTCAGCGATGTTTGCGCTGCAGCCCATTGTTTGGATGTATATTTTGGCCATAGGATATATAAAATTCTGTTCTTTATTTAAATATTTTCCTAACTAAAAGAAATCTTTTTAATAAAAAAATCCTTTCTTTGCAAGCGCATTACCATCAACTAATTCTACAGGATAATGCTTGTATACATAATTTATCCTAAAATCTTGAAATTATTTGCTTTCAAAAATTTTCAAGCAGTTTTTTCCTTCATCCAAAAGCTTTTGTGATTCTCCTGATGATTTTGAGTCTGCCATGACGCGGAAAATGTCCTCTTCTGTTTTTGAAGCCCTAAACCAAACAAATTTGTCATTATTAATAATAACTTTCAGGCTTCCTTTTATGCCATTAATTTCCTTTACATTATATCCTTTTTTTGAATAATAATTTCTCAAGAATTTTTTGATTTTGTCATGGTTTTTTTGTTCAAATGGAACCTTTGCTTCTAAGGTGTAATATTGCGGATACTCTTTCATTATATCCTGCAAGGGTTTTTTCTTTTCTGCGATTATTTTTAGGATTAATAATAATGTTACAATACCATCGCGGCATCTTGAAGGCCTTATTATAACTCCGGAACTGGAGCCTTCTCCTCCTATTTTGCAATCTGATTTATGCATTTCATCAACAATATTTATTTCTCCGACAGACACTTCCTTTAATTTTAAATTATTTTTTTCAACAATATATCTTACAATATTTGAGGTTGCATCATTAACAACAATTGTTTTATCTTCATTATTTTTTTTTGAAAAATTATCAATAATCAATGCAAGGGAATAATGCCCCGACAGGAGCCTCCCAGAGGGCAATACAAACTCTGCACGGTCTGCATCACAGTCAAAAGCAGCTGCAAAAGAAGCCTTGTTTTCATTAATATTGCTTTTAAGGTAAACTAATGATGTCAGTGTTGGCTCAATTGTCCTGTTGAAAATGCCATGTTCCATGTTTAGGGCAATTACCTCAACACCAATCTTTTCAAGAATTTTTTTTGCAATTATTCCAGTGCCGCCATTAGGGTCAATAATAATTTTTAATTTAGAATTCTTTATATTTTGGATGTCTTTTTTATTCAAGAAACTCAAAACAAATTCTGAATAAAGGTTATTGATTTCTTTATGCTTTTCAATTATTTTTTTTACCTTTAATTTCTTTATATTTTTGTACAAAAAGTCCTTTGAAAAAACTTCATCGCTTATGTCTTTTATTTTATTGTAAAACTGAATAACTTTGTCAATGTCCCTTTCCCTTAAAACCGCTCCATCTTTACCTAAAAACTTAAATCCGTTCCAGTAAGGCTCATTGTGGGAAGCAGTTATTATTATGCCTCCATCAGCCTTGTAATGCCTTACGGCAAATTCAACTGCAGGCGTTGATGCAATTCCAAGGTCTATTATGGTGCAGTTTAATGCCTCAATTACTGCATTTTTTAATTCTTTCCCAGAAGGCCTTGTATCTGTTCCGATGACAATTTTCAAATTATTTTTTTTTGATTTTTCTTTTAAAAAATGGAAGTATGAATAAGCGTATTTTAAAGCAACCTGCTCTGTCAGATCCTTATCAAAAATTCCGCGAATGCCTGAAAATGATTGTATTAATGCCATGAAATCTGCTTATGCAGATTTATATTTAAGGTTTTTGTAAATGTTAAGTAAACCCATTAAGTACCAATATTGTCAAAACAGAAAGGTACAACATAAATCCTCACCCAATAATGCAAGGTGAGTTCTTCGATGTGGTATCCCGATAGTTGTGGCGCAGTGATTTGCGAGCGAACTCGCTTCGCTCGCTCGCAGGCGTCTGCGCCGCCTATATTTTTAAGAATTTTTTAAAATTCCATTCAAATTATAAACATTAGAATTAGGGCCTATACATTACAAAAAGAAAAACTTTAAATAACTCTTAAATTATATTGTAGAAATGGAGTTCAATAAAGCGGTTTTGATAGCAGTGTATGTTATTTTAGGTATCTATCTTCTCTTTAGATTGCTGTATAAAAAAGACCGTTTTCAGCAGGAATATGAGGACCTTTATAATAAAACCTTAAATTCTGAGGACTACAAGGTTAAAGGGCAGTATGAGAAGTAATTCCGATTTTTTAATTAGATTTTCTGCTTTTGATTCCAACACTTATTAAATTTATACTAAGCTCTGCCATAACGCCAATATACAAAGAAAAAGGCTTAAAATATTTCTATACTGCAAACTATATATTTCCTTAGCCTATAAAATCGTAAGCTTTATATATGAGGAGTATACATAATAGTATACTAGTATATCACTTAAATCATGCTCAAGGAAGAGGTATACAACAAAAGTAATATAAAAGAGGACCAAATTTCAAAAGAAATAACCTTTATCTTTATATTGCTTGTATACCTCTTTTTTGACCTTTAAAAGGTCAAAATGGAAAAAGAAGTGACAAATTTTATTGTGAACATTGACTCCTGGATAAAGCAGATAAGGGGAGAATTTGCTAATTTTCAGGATGTTCCTGAGGTAGTTAATGGGAATGTTGATAATATCCAGCATAACTATGAACTGATTTATGAACTTAAGGATCAAGTAGAGGAATTGAAGCAGGAAATAAATGCCCTAAAGCTGATACAAATCATCTCTTTGAAAAAAGGCTCTGAGAAAAAGGCCCAGAGAATCAATTAAGTTCATTCTCGACTTTCTTTAATGCACTATCAACTGCAACAAATAAGTTTCTTTCAGTTACTTCAGAAACAACTGGTTTGCCGTTATCCATAAGCTTGGCATGGATTTCATACATCTCGCTTTTTTCCTTCTCATGCACTGGCTTCATGGTTAAGCTTAAGCTCTCAAATTTTTCAGCCTGCTCAGAAAGCTTTTTGACGTAATTGCCCACAATTTTCTTTAAAATAACCATAGAAGAACCGTCTAAATCACGAAAACCTGTAAGCTGAATATTACCTCCAAGCTGCATTGTGTCATCCATATAATCACTTTTTTGGTGAATATTGGATAAAATTGCTTCATCATTTTTAAAATTTTTGTTTTGAGAAGCAGAGTGGTTTAATTTTTCCCATATTTCCACCTCAGTTAGAGGAAATAATGGAATTCAGAAGTGTATTTAAAAGTGTAAACCAATTTTGAAATTAAACAATTTTTCCCATAAACAGAAAAATTTTTAAATAAGTTGTTTCCGGATATAAATTATGGCTGAGGAAAAAGAAGAAGAAAAAGAAGAAGAGGTATATGACAAGGAAGGCAGGGAAGAATTGGTAGAGAGCGGCGAGATTAGCTCCGGGGAAGCTGGATTTATGCAGGGCTATGAAGAGGCTGAGGAGAAGGAAGAGAAAGAAGAGGAAAAAGAGAAAGAAGAGGAAAAAGAGAAAGAAGAGGAAGAGTAAGAACAAACATTTCCTTATTTTTGGATATAGCTCTCTCTTCAATAAAATTTAAAAACAAGCTTTAATTCTATTTCTTTTATGAAAGTTAAAATAATCCAGAAGGAAACTGCAAGATTGCCCACTGAGTATGGGGATTTTAAAGTCATTGTTTATGAATCTGAAGACAAGTTGCAGCATATCGCGCTGGTTAAAGGAGATGTGAAAGGCAAGGAAAATGTCCTTGTGAGGGTACATTCTGAATGTTTAACTGGAGAGGTATTCCATTCTTTGAAGTGTGATTGTGGAAGCCAGATTGATAAGGCATTCAGAATTATCTCCAATGAAAAAGAGGGAATTTTATTATACCTAAGGCAGGAAGGCAGAGGCATTGGCCTGTTAAATAAAATAAAGGCATATTCATTGCAAGACGAAGGGATGGATACTGTTGAAGCAAACGAGAAGCTAGGTTTTAAGGCTGATTTGAGGGATTATACTGTTGGTGTTCAAATTCTGGCAGATTTGGGAATTAAGACAATAAGACTTTTGACAAATAATCCTAAGAAGATTGAAGGCCTTGAAAAATATGGCTTGAAAATTGTTGAGAGAATTCCTTTGACAGTAAAGCCAACAAAGGAAAGTGAGGGTTATTTGAAAACAAAAAAAGAGAAATTAGGGCATTATATTGCGGATGAGGGGTTTGTTGACTAACTAAAAATTCAACAATTCCATCGCTTTGCTAAGATACGAAAAGGCCCTGACAGAAGAGCTTTATTCTGTTGAGAAGGCTCATAAGCTTGTTAAGGAAGGAATGCCTTTTAGAGAGGCATATGGGAAAATAGCAGAGGATTGATTTATTTCTAATAGTAAGAAACTATTTACTTTTTGTATTAATTATTATTAAAGAAACCAAAAAAAATGTAATGGTGAATTTATCAATAAAACCGAAACATTTAAATATCTGAACGTAATATACATAATAAACGTAATACACAGGAGGTAAAAAATGGTAAGCATAACATTATCGGTTCCAGAAGATATGAAACATGAAATGGATAGTTTTCAGGAGATGAACTGGAGTGCTGTAGCTAGGGAAGCAATAAAGAGACGATTGTTAATGTTAGCTAAGTTTAAGGAGTTTACAAAGGACAGCACATTAACAGAAGAAGAAGCATTAAAATTAGGTCGTGAAGTAAGTGCCAAAGCTATGAAAAGACACAGGAAATAAAATGGCTTTGATTTTAGTAATCGATGCAAATATTTTGTTCTCTGCTTTAATTAAAAATAGTCAAACTGCTAATTTAGTTTTTAATCAGAATCTAAAATTATATACCTCTGAATTTATCGTTGATGAATTTCTTAAGTATCAACAATTTATACAAGAAAAGATGTCGAGATCAGAAAATGATTATATTCAGATTATGCACTTACTCAAAGATATAATTACTGTTATTCCGCAAGAAGAATATAATAGATTTATGAAAGGAGCTAAAGATATCTCTCCAGATGAGAATGACATTGCATACATCGCGTTGGCATTGGAATTAAAATGCGGGATATGGTCAAATGATAAAAAGTTAAAAAAGCAGGTTAAAGTTAAAGTTTATTCTACCGACGAAGTAATGAAGCTTGTATAAAATCCTAGTCCAAAATCAAATAAATATTTAAAGAAATCTATTTTTCTTTTTTAAAAAACTGGGGGTTTGATAAAAATGGAACATCTGCTGTCTTTAATAGACTATGACAATGAGAAAATTTTGAAATTAGTTGAGAATGCTTCAAAAATAAAGAAAAATCCAGAATTATATTATGATAAGCTCAAGCAAAAAACAATGCTTATGATCTTTGAAAAGCCTTCTCTTCGAACCAGGGTATCATTTGAGACTGGAATGACTCAATTAGGTGGTCATGCTATATACCTCGATGCGTCTACTACACCTTTAGGAAAAAAAGAATCGATTGAAGACACTGCGAAAGCCTCAACAAGATACTGCGACATTGTTATGGCAAGGCTCTTTAAGCAGCAAGCAATGGAAAAGCTGGCAAAAAATTCAGATGTTCCTGTTATCAATGGCCTGACAGATGTTTTTCATCCGTGCCAAATCTTATCAGATTTATTAACAATAACTGAGAAAAAAGGAAAATTAAAAGGCTTGAAGCTAGCCTATCTTGGGGACTCAAATAATAATGTGACTCATTCATTATTGCTTGGCTGCTCTGCAGTAGGAATGGACATTTCAGTAGGCTGCCCAAAAGAGCACATGCCTCAGGAAAAATATGTTGGAATAGCAAAAAAGAATGCAGAAAAAAACAATTCAAAAGTGGAAGTAACTGATGATGCAAAAAAAGCAGTTGAAAATGCTGATGTTGTTTATACAGATTCATGGATGAGCTACCATATTCCAAAAGAGCAGGAAGCAGAAAGGGTAAAAGTGTTTAAGCCATTCCAGGTAAATGAAGAATTAATGAAGCATGCAAAAAAAGATGCTGTTTTTATGAACTGCCTTCCAGCCATGCGTGGCTATGAGCAGACTGCTGAAGTTATTGATGGCAAGCAAAGCATTGTTTTTGATCAAGCTGAGAATAGGTTGCATATGCAGAAAGCGATTGTTTTGAAGCTTTTGGGGAAGATATAAAGCGTTAAATTGTAGAAGTAGGGGCAGATGATATCACTATTGATCTAAATCACCCTCTTGCTGGCAAGACTTTGCACTTTAAAGTGAAGATAGTGGCTGTTTCTTCTTGATCTATCATTTGTATTTGGTATGAATAGTTGTTATCGCATAATTACAGCAAATAAATTTAAATAAAGGCCTTATTTTTGGATTCTGGGGCTTTTAGATGATTTCACACAAGAAATATATGGATGTTACTATTAAGCTGGCTGAAAGGGGAAAAGGCCAGGTAAGCCCAAACCCTCTTGTTGGATGTATTATTGTGAAGAGGGGCAGAATTGTAG
>SDBT01015890.1_pt1 | contig 11946 bp, 7 predicted proteins | sample 2277101 | NCBI WGS metagenome assembly SDBT01 (sample SAMN10404973, study PRJNA504765) | marine sediment metagenome | isolation source: marine sediment core GS10_PC15, 103 cmbsf | place: Arctic Ocean: Southern Knipovich Ridge | collected 2010
GAAAATATGGGTTTACTTTCATGAATTAGTCCCTCATTTGTATTATCATCTTTATCATGAAAGTACTGTTTAAATCCATTTTCTTTTACATCTTTAAGACAATAAGCATGATTCTGAAAGGTAATAAAACAAAGGTCAGTAGCACTTTCCACAGTTGTTCTGCCTCCTCTATGTTCCGCCGTCATTTTATAACATTCATAACCATTAGCGAGTCCAACTAGCATATTTCCTAAACCAACTCCCATAGAAGGAACGTTGTCGGTTATTAAATTTTTAATAGTATTAATAGGTTCTTTATATAAATTCGGATTTCCTGGACCATTTGGTATCAAAACTCCATTTGGTTTCATTTCCTTAATTTTATTATAAGAATAATTATAGGGTACTACCACTACCTCAATATTTTTTGATAACAAGGTCCTTAAGATATTATTTTTAACACCTAAATCTAATACAATTACAGAACCTATCTGATTTTCAGGGGTAAATTTTTGAACTTGATTTATAGATACCTCTTCCACAAGGTTATTATTAACTGGATTTCTAATATTTTTAGCTTCTGCCTTTAATTCTTCTAAATTTGGTTTCTGCTCTTTCTCAAATACTTGAAGTAAACCCAATTTACTACCGTTTATAACAAATTCTTGAGTCATCACTCTCGTATCAATCCATTGGATACCAGGAATATTTTCTTCAATTAACCAATCTTCTAGAGTTCTGACACTTTCATAATGACTTGGTTCTTCACAATATTCATTAACTATCAAACCCTTTATTTTGATGGCATCCGATTCAAAATGTCTGAGTATCCCATACTCATCTTTTGATTTATCTTTCACACCAAAATTGCCTATAGAAGGATAAGTAAAGAGCACAATCTGATCCTTATAAGTCGGATCAGTAAGAATCTCTACATAGCCAGAACCTGGAACTGTAGAAATTGTTATTTCACCAGAAATTTTTTTAACAGCGCCAAATCCAATTCCTTCATAATAAGTTCCATCTTGAAACATCAATATAGCTGGTTTTTCATTTTTATAAATCATAGAAATCAATCAATTGATCATTTTTTTGTGTAATAATTCAATATAGCTAATTAAAATATACTATACAATATAATAACCTATCAATAATTAGCCCTAATAGGTTACAAAATTAAAATTTAAGATGACTCTTCGTAACCTATTTTTGACTGCTTAAATATCTCAAGTTATAATATGTATTAAGTGTAAGAATAAATCTATTATTAAATATATAATTGGTTGAAGGTTTTCCCCTCATTTGAATAAGTTTATGCATCAAATGCTTAAGATCCTCTTCTTTTAGACAACTTATACTCCTTGTTGAGAGTATTATTTTAAATTGTTCATAAAGACCATTTTCAGCTAATTTGAAAAAAATAGTTTTTAGAATATGAGATAACACCTCCAATTCATTTTCATTCAGAAATTTATAATATTCTTCATCTAAAAGAAATCTAATAGTATTTACAAAAAGATTTTTTTTACATTCCTCAAACTTTTTAATTATTTCATTTTTAAACATTTTTTTAGCGGTGGGATCTCCTACTCTTGTTAGAATTTTTAATAATGGAAAAGCTAAATTGCTATGTAATAAATTAGTATTATAATTATTTTCTGCCCATGTTTGGAGATTTGAACAGTGAGCCCAAAATTCTTCTTCAGGGGTTATACCAAAAGATTCGGGACCAATTTCTTCGCCAGAAGTTAAAAAGACTTTAGCCTCATCAATTGATCCAATAATACTTTGCTGTGTATTCCTATGAGCATTAATGAAAAAAATATGCTTACATTGAAGGAATCTTTTGCCTTGTATGTAAATTTCTGTCTTTCTATGTTCCAATTTTAAAGTTATATATTGATTTATTTTAAAACCTGGCATATCATAATCTACTTTTAATTTTAAAGAAGTGATTTTAGTATTTAATTTTATACAGCAACCTTGATTATTGTAATATTATAATTAATCCTTCAACATCAATAAGAATCTTATGCCTTTGATTTCCATATTGAAATTTTAAAATAAAAAAGAAACTATAACACTACTATAATTGTCTATAATAATCACGCCATGAAGCACGATAAAAACATTCAATTCACTATCGCATGTTCCATTCTAGAATTTTTTAACAACGGAGGATATGTTAATAAACAAGATATACAACAAGAAAAAGACACCTTTCGAAGGGATTTGTATTCGAAAGTAAACCACAAGAGGAGATTTTAAGCAATTTAAACGACCTTATCACCAACTTAGACCAATCAGAACACCAAAAAGTCCAAACCTTAGAAACTTCTTCTAATTTTTTCCCATTTTTTGAATACCTTATGCAATTACTTGGTTTCTCTTGATATACCATTGAGTTTTCTCAAAGTATTTAATTGAGAAGGATTTATTGATTCGTCCTTTAATGCGTCCATATTGCCATATAATTTTTCTATTAAAGAGACTATTTTCTGATAACTTTTTTTTATATGATAAAACCTCCAAAGTTTTGTATAAGTTACCAATAGACTTCTTCAAGAGTATCATGGTATTCATTAAGAGATTTAATCGATGCTACTTTTTTTCTAGTATTTGCAATCGCCTCAATAAGTGCTTTTGCCAGTTCTAAGTTCACTATAACAGGGATATTATAATCTACAGCCATTCTCCTAATTTTATATTCATCTTCCATAATTTTCCTGAATTTTTCTTCAACCGTTGTTGGTAATGGGATGTTAATGACCATATCTATAGCGCCATTTTGTAAGCATCCCATAATATTTGGCTCCATTCCATACTCATGAATTTTATACAATTTTACAGCATAGATCCCATTCACTTTTAAGAATTTAGCTGTATCTTCAGTTGCAAATATGTTAAATCCTAATTTTTTCAGTTTTTTAGCAAGCGATACTACTTGTTTTTTAAGCTCTTCTCCACCTACGGAAATTAGTACGTTACCACCGTAGATAGGAATTTTCATCTCGGTTGATTCAAGTGCCTTCATTAAAGCTTCGGAGAAGTCATCACCAATACATGCACATTCTCCCGTGGATGCCATCTCAACACTTAATACTACATCTGCTTTGTCCAATCGCATGAAAGAAAACATAGGTGCTTTTACGGCAACGAATCTTCCATAGGGAAGACTAAGAAGATGGTCGGGGATCTTCTTGCCCATAAAAACCTCCGCTGCCAATCTCATTAAATTAATACCTCTTGTTTTTGATACATAAGGCATGCTTCGACTTGAGCGCAAATTACACTCAATAACATATACTTCTTCATCCTTTACTAAATATTGAATATTGAAAGGTCCCCTAATTTTTAGAGCCAAAGCAATTTTTTTAGTATAATCTTCAATGGTTTTAATTACATTAAGTGAAATTGTCTGAGGTGGAATAGCCATGGTGGCATCTCCCGAGTGTACCCCAGCATTTTCGATGTGCTCTACAATGGCCCCAATAAATACATTCTCTCCGTCACAGACACCATCACATTCAACTTCTCTTGAATCAGTATAAAATTTAGTAATAACGACGGGATATTCTTTTGATACTGCAGCAGCGAGGTCAAGCGTATCCTTTAAGGTTGTTTCATCATATGAGACTCTCATAGCAGCACCACTTAAAACATAAGAAGGTCTGACCAAAAGGGGATAACCTACATTTTTAGCAAAATTTAATGCCTCATCTTTATTTGTGAGCATACTCCATTGGGGTTGCTTAATGTTTAATTGATCTAGTAGACTGCTAAATTTAACTCTATCTTCTGCCATATCAATTCGGGTTCCATGAGTTCCTAAAATATTTAAATTCACTTTTCTGAAAAATTCAGAATATTTTGAAAATTTATTTGCCAGATTTTGTGCTATTTGCCCTCCTACTGATACAACTATCCCATCTGCTTTTTCAAGTTCTAGTATATCTAAAACTCTTTCTCCTGAAAGCTCCTCAAAATAAAGTTTGTCAGAAATATCATAATCAGTAGAAACCGTTTCAGGATTATAATTTATCATAATAGCTTGATCAACACCTAATTTCTTCAATCCCAATAAACAATTCACAGAACCCCAATCGAATTCTACTGAAGCTCCTATTCGATAGGTACCTGAACCTAATACGATAACTTTTTTTAGATTTTTTTTCGATTCACTATCAAAGTCTATATCATGTTCTGTTGCAGCATATGTTAGATAAAGGTAATTAGTAGATGCTGGCCACTCAGCCGCGAGGGTATCGATTCTTTTTACATATGGTCGGATTTGATATTTTCTCCTTAAAATTCTCCTCAACAGAATTACATCAATTCCCATTATCTTAGCTATTTGACCATCAGAGAATCCATAACGTTTGGCTCTTTCAAACCAATATATTTTATCATCGTCTTTTGATCCTAAAAAATCTAAATTTTTCAAATTCTCTTCGATATCGATAATATGTTTTAATTTATACAAAAACCATTTATCGACACAAGTTAAATTGTAAATTTCATCAATCGATAAACCTCTTTTAATTGCTTCAGCTATTCTAAATACTCTTAAATCGGTTGGATTACTAAGATCATATTTTAATTCATTAATATCTTCAATAGATTTAATATCATTCCCTATCAATCCTTTCATCCCTATATCAAGCATTCTTATAGCTTTCTGAAGAACCTCTTCAAAAGTCCTTCCAATTGCCATCACCTCCCCAATGCTTTTCATGGAACTTGTTATTCTTTTATCTATTTTACTGAATTTAGTTAAATCCCAGCGAGGAATTTTCAATACCAAATAATCTAAGGCGGGTTCGAAACAGGCAGTAGTTATACCGGTAATTTTATTTTTTAGTTCGGGTAGTGTATACCCTATAGCTAACTTTGCGGCTATATATGCAAGAGGATACCCCGTTGCCTTGGACGCTAATGCTGATGATCGTGAAAGGCGAGCATTCACTTCAATTGCCCTAAATTCTTTAGAGGTAGGATCTAATCCATATTGAATATTGCATTCTCCAATAACACCTAAATTTCTTATAACTCGAATTGAAGCCAATCGAAGCATGTGATATTCTTCGTTCGTTAATGTTTGCGAGGGAACAACAACAATACTTTCTCCGGTATGGATTCCAACAGGATCAAGACTCTCCATATTACAATTAATGAAACAATTGTCGGCGGAATCTCGAACCACTTCATATTCAATCTCTTTCCATCCTGCTATGGACTCCTCCACCAAAATTTGATTAATCCTTGATTGAGCTAAACCTCTTTTAGCCATTTTTTCAAATTCTTGCATATTATTACATATGCCAGAACCTCTACCGCCCAAGGTATATGCAACTCTCAACATGCATGGAAATCCGATTTCTTCGGCAGCTTTAATAGCCTCTGAAAGTGATGAAACAGCCATGCTCTTACAAACTTTCACTCCCGAATCATCCATTGCTTTAACAAATAAGTCTCGGTCTTCTGTAGCCTCAATTGCTTCGATAGGAGTTCCTAAAACGCGAATATTATACTTATCTAGAATTCCTTCTTCTTTCAATTCAACTCCTACATTTAAAGCTGTTTGCCCCCCGAAAGCTAGTAAAATTCCGTCTGGATTTTCCTTTTTTATGACTTCTTCTACATATTTTATGTTAACAGGTAACAAATATACTCTATCTGATAATTGTGGATCAGTCTGAATAGTTGCAATATTGGGATTTATCAAAATAGTTTCAATTCCTTCCTCTTTTAAAGCTTTAAGAACTTGAGATCCACTATAATCAAATTCTCCTGCTTGGCCTATGCGAATCCCACCAGAACCTAATACCAATGCCTTCTTTATACTTTTATCAAGCGGCATTTTTATTTTCCCCTCATATTATCCACAAATTTATCGAATAAATATAAAGAGTCCAATGGTCCAGGACATGCTTCGGGATGGAATTGTACGGCAAAAATAGGCTTTGATTCATGAATTATTCCTTCATTTGAGCCGTCATCGATATTTTGTAAATTCTCTTGAAATCCTCCCTTTTCAAAACCTTTAACACAAAAACCATGATTTTGTGTTGTAATGTAACATTTTTGAGTACCAATGTCTATTACAGTTTTGTTTCCCCCCCGATGACCATATTTCAATTTATAAGATATCCCACCAGCTGCTATACCCATAATTTGATTACCTAAGCAAATTCCCATAGAGGGGATGTCATTCTCAATCAAATTCTTACAAACTTCAATGGCTCCCTTATATATAGCAGGATCTCCTGGGCCGTTAGAAATGAAAACACCATCGGGATTAAATGACATTATTTGGGCGTAAGTATAATTAAAGGGTACTACAATTATTTCGAGATTACGGACTATAAAATTTCTTAAAATATTGAGTTTAACTCCCATATCCAAGACAACGACTTTTCCTATAGGATTAGGGGGTTTAAAAATCTTTACTTCATTTGTAGAAACTTCACTAGAGAGATTACGGAGATTAGGATCCTCTGCATTAGCCGCAATCTCTTTTAATTCTTTAATGTTAGGTATTTCCCCGGGTTCATAAACTGCTAAGGCTCCAACTTGAACACCTTCTTCCCGTAAAATTTTAGTTATTGCCCTCGTGTCAATCCATTCAATTCCAGGCACATCTTGCTCTCTTAGAAAATCATCTAAAGTTTTAACACTCTCATAGTGGCTAGGATGTTTGCAACACTCATTTACTACATAACCAGATACTTTTATTGAGTCAGATTCAAAATATTTTGTTATACCAAATTCATCCTTTTCAAAGGGAGGAACTCCGTAATTCCCTACTAATGGATGTGTCATTACTACAATTTGTCCTTGATAAGAAGGATCAGTTAAAGTCTCGTTATATCCAGCCCCAGTTATAGTGGTAAATACTAATTCTCCAGTAACAACTTTACTGGCTCCAAAACCAATACCTTGAAAATTACGACCGTCTTGAAGCATTAAAATTGCGGGTCTTTCATCTCGATACAACATAATTATTATTTAATCCTAAACATAGATACCTAATATTTTTTATCAATATATTTTATTAACAGGTTATAAACTCAATTGAGAAGAAATAAACCATCTGCAAGAAGAAAAAATAGAGAATTAGTGTAGTTGACTTTAATGTAAAATATATACATCTAAAAATTTAAAGATAGAAATATTTCTACTAGTGATTTTATTAGTTATTGTGACTATAATGGAAGAAGATTTAAGTATATGGGAAAAAGGACCTCCAGGGAAGATAAGCACAAGAAATCTATGGGGGTATAGTTTAGGTGTTATACCTACGGTGTTACTCGGATTTATCTTTGGTTTAAAATATGTTGAATTCTTCTATAATGATTTAAAATTGCTTCCTGTTTATTTTATTGCCGGACAAGTCATATATTTGATTATAAATGCAATAAATGATCCTCTCCTTGGCCAACTTTCGGATCGAACAAACAGAGAGAAATGGGGCAGCAGGAGAATTATTTACATAAAATATGGAGGCCCTATATGGGTTGGAACATTTTTATTAGTATGGTTCCCTTGGAGCTTCGATAATCAACTTATCATATTTCTTCATTACACAATAAGCCTCTGCTTATTTGATACCTTTTTGACTCTTGTTGTTCTTGTGTGGTTAGCTCTACTTCCAGAAATGACACCTGACATAGACCAGAGAAATATAGCCCATTTACTTAGCATAGCTATTGGTACAATCGTTTTTATTCCAGTCTTTCTCATTGTAGCACCAATGAATCCCACTTCACAAGAATTTCAATTTTTTATGGTTATAATCGCAATCATTTCAGCCTTTTTCCTCCTCCTAGTCTCATTTCTTTGTGAGGAGAAAAAAGAGTTTGTAAGTGATGAGGTTTTTTCTCTTGGAAAATCACTAAAGGAATGCTTTAAATCTAAAGCTTTTGTTATATACTTTCCATTTTACTTTGCAATGAATTTATTAGGATCTATTGGCTTAAGCTATTTATTTTTATATCTCATGTTATTAGAAAGAATTTCATTTGGATCAGCATTAATTTGGTTTTTTGTAGTGTATTTTCCCATTGGATTTGGCTCTCAATATGTATGTTTGAAGTTAGTTAGAAGATGGGGTATGAGGAAGATTATTTTAGTATTTGGGATACTACGAGCATTGGGAACAATAACCTTATTTCTACTTATACTTAATCCTGCGTTAGAATGGATTATATGGATTGGGTTAATATGGACTACGTTTTTTGGGGGATATGGCGTTTTTCATATTCCTTTGCAATATTTAGCAGTTGATGAGGATGAGGTTAAACATGGTATGCGTAGAGAAGGGATGTTTATGGGAATTATGGCACTTCTTACAAAACCTGCTACAAGTTTAGGACCCATCATTGCCACATTTGTTCTCATATATGTGGGATATATTCAAGGAGCACCTGCTTCAGAACAACCTGAAACAGTGTTTGTAGGAATTAAAATATTAATGCTTCTTATCCCAGCTATAATAGTGCTATTAAGTTTAATCCCAATTTATTACTATCCTTTACATGGAGAAAAGCTAGCAGAGATGCAAACTAATTTAGCTAAATTACATGATGAAAAACGTAGAAAACTGTTTGAAAATGACACTTAAATTGAAGAAAATCATTTCATTTATTAAAATATAATTTTCTATCAAATTAGAAAAGATTTTTTCATATCATGAATTCGTTAGAAAGAGTAAAAGCAGCTATTTACTTTTCAAGCCCAGACAAAGCACCCATAATGAATTTTGGAAAGCCAAATTCTGATGTTGTTCCCTTAATAACCATGCCCTCAGAAAATTGGAGCCCCGGACATGCTGAAGATGAAAAGGGATTATTTCCTCGAGCTGATGGGTTTAGATGGGAAAAACCAGAATGGGCAAAAGACCCAAAATATGATGATTGGAAAACATTACCTCATGAAGAAATAGATGAATGGGGATGCTTTTGGAATCAAGATGGAACGGGATCTACAATGGGACACCCTGGAAGGCCATCCCTCCCTGATTGGTCAAAAGTTGATGAGTATTTATTAAGATATACACCTGATGCTGAAGATAAAACCAGATATAATCTTTTTTTAAAATTGTCTGAAATTTCAAAAAGCAAATATTATAGGATGGTAGAACTGGGGCCCTATGCTCCTTTGATGGTTGCGATGAATATGAGAGGTTTTTCAAATTTTTTAGCAGATCATCATAGAAATCCCGAAAAAATTAAATACCTTCTTGCTCACATTACAGAATATTTTGTGAAAAATATGAAAATGTGGGTAAAATATGGCGGAAACCCCGATGGATTCATGATGTTTGATGATTTAGGTACTCAAGATCGCCCTTTTATGAGGCCGAAATTATTTGAAAAGATCTATGAACCAGTGTATCGTACTCTATATGATACTGCCCATGAGCTTAAGTGTGAATTTCACCATCATTCTTGCGGGAAGATAGATAAAATTATGCCCATTCTTATGGATTGGGGCCTCGATGCAATAGAATTTGATAGTCCAAGAATGCCGGGTTATTCTGACTTAAGGCAATTCAAAGGAAAAATTATGATGTGGGGATGTGTGAATATTCAATCTATCTATACGCAAGGAACACCTGATGAGTGTGAAAGGGAAGTGTGGCATATGGTAAGAAATCTTGGTACATCAGAAGGAGGATTTGGAGCCTATTTTTATCCTCAACCATATCATATCCGAGCTCCAAAAGAAAATATTCGTGCATTTAAAAAAGGTATGAGGAATTATGCAGATTATTCGAAAATACCCTCTCATTGGTGGACATATCCCATTACTGAAAATTGGGAAGACAATATCGTTCCTCCTCTACCACCTGTAAGCCTCTAAGATTTTATTTATAAGATCATGATATGGTATTTTCTTACATACCAATATTCAGAATTTAAAATCTACGTGAATTCTAAATAAAAAAAAATAAAAAGGATTTTAAAAATTATAGTGAAAATTTAATCATCATCGTAATCTTCATCATAGTCATCATCAGAGTCTTCTTCGTCATTGTCGTAACCATCATCTATTGCTGCCATTGCCTCCGCTTCGGTATAATGCTTTTGACAATAAGGCTTTCCTTCTACATAAGTAATATCATCTTTATCGAATTTCTTACCACAATACGCACATTCTTTTCTTCCCATTTATCTCAACCTCCTCATTTTTTATTTTTATTTTCAATACATGCTTTAATAAAATCATAATAAATAGGCGATGGACGATATGGTCGAGATTTAAATTCCGGATGAAATTGAGTCCCAACCATAAAATGATCATCTCTATCTAATTCAATACTATTAATAATTATTCCTGTTTCATCTCGACTAGATACCATGATTCCTTTCTTTTCAGCCTCCTCAATATACTTTGGATTAATATGAAACCTATGTCGAAATCTCTCTGTTATCTCTCTTTGCTGATATGCGTTATATAATCTCGTATTTTCTTTAATATTTATCTTAATACCACCTAATCTCATTGTACCCCCCTTCTCTGTTATTGTCTTTTGACTATCCAAAAGATCTATGACAGGATAAGGAGTATTCGGATCTATTTCTGTAGAATTTGCCCCAGTTAATCCTAAATACTTTCGACAAAACGCTACAAAAAATAATTGAGCCCCGAAGCAAATACCTAAAAACGGTACTTTATTTTCTAAAGCATAGTCAGCACACATTATCATGTTTTCTACAGCACGCTCTCCAAATCCAGGGGTTAAAAGAATACCATCACAATCGTCTAATTCTTCAGAAATGTTAGTATTTTCAGTTACATTAATCATTTTCAATTCGGTTTTATATCCTTGATGCACTGCGGCATGTTCTAACGCGTCATTTATTGAAATATAAGAGTCAGAAATATTAAAATATTTTCCAGGCATAGCAATTTTAATAGTTTTTTTAGCATTTTTAAAGATATTAACCATTTTTAGCCATTCAGAATAGTTATTAACCTCACTATAAGAGACTAACTTTGCCTTCAGATCTAATATCTCGCATAGATAATCCCCTAATTTTTGATCTTCAAAGAATATAGGAAGTTCATAAACCGTTTCTAAGTCTGAATCAGATATTACAGCAGTATCGGGTAGATTAGAGAACAATGATAATTTTCTTTTTATATCAGCTTCTAACGGTTTTTCACTTCTGCCGATAAGGATATCTGGCTGTAATCCCGCACTTTGGAGCATCTTAACAGAATGTTGAGTTGGTTTTGATTTTTGTTGTCCAACCGCTCTAGAATATGGAATTAATGTCACATGGACAGTTGCAGTATTTTTTTTAGGCAATTCTAGTCTTAACTGCCTAAATGCTTCCAAAAAGATACTAGATTCTAAATCTCCAACAGTTCCTCCACATTCAACAAGTAAAACATCCAAATCTTCGTTTTTCGCAATAGTTATTAATCTTTCTTTAATCATATTTGTACAGTGAGGTATTATTTGAACTGTTCGTCCTAGAAATTTACCCTTTCTTTCACTTAAGATCGTTGATAAATAAACCTGACCTGATGTTATGTTATGTGAGGGATGTATTTCAATTCCTAGAAATTTTTCGTAGGTCCCAAAATCTTGATCAATTTCGCTAATCTTGTAAATTCGTTCATCAGATTCAAGAACTGGTTTAAAATCCCACACCCTCTCTGTTATAAAGCATTCACCGTGCTCTATTGGATTGAGTGTACCAGGATCTACATTCAAGTAAGGATCGATTTTCACTACCGATATGTTGAAGCCTCTAAATTGAAGTATCTTGCCCAAACTCGCAGTTACGACACCCTTGCCGATTCCAGACATGACCCCTCCCGTCACAAATACAAATTTACAATTATCCGTCATAATTTATCCGTTCATATTGAGGAGCATTTTAATTTATATTTAGTTTTACAAATAAAATTATAAATATAAATCACAGTTTAAAATTGTATGTCAGAGGTTAC
>SDBT01015891.1_pt1 | contig 11946 bp, 8 predicted proteins | sample 2277101 | NCBI WGS metagenome assembly SDBT01 (sample SAMN10404973, study PRJNA504765) | marine sediment metagenome | isolation source: marine sediment core GS10_PC15, 103 cmbsf | place: Arctic Ocean: Southern Knipovich Ridge | collected 2010
CTGACATCAGCATAAATGCTCTTGTTCAAGCTGCTAAGAGAGTGGATCCTTACTTGAAGAATGCCTACGATCTCAGGAAGAAGATGGAGTCAATAAAAGGGATCGATATGGACAAGGATGAAGTAAGTGGAAGGTGGATGTTGAGGAGATGAATCCTCCTCCTCTTTCAGACTTAGTCATTGTTCTATTAATCACAAGTGTAACCTCAGTCTCTAGCGCATTGCTGTATATGATCTGGGACACGTTTCCGGCTATAAGGAAATAACTGAATGAATACTCTATTTATGATGATCGCTATTCCTGCGGCTGCTTCTCTGATAGCCTTTTCTAATGACGTACTTCAGTCCACCACCTTGACCATAGCTTCTGTAGGCCTTACATTATTGACAATGGTGTTGACGTTGGCAGCTTTAGTAGAGGACTTCAATATAGTGAGGTCGAGAGATGATATGGATATCGAATAGATCAAAGCTCAAGAAGCTCCTATGGCGATCAGCAGCCGTTGTCTTTCTGCTGTGGATCCTGGTGGAGACTGCTCCTGTCTGGGCTATAGCGGAGCCGGATAATCTCAGGATCCTGTCTTCCAGGTGTTACGGAGAAGCAATCGATACAGGAGACATTCTCTGTGTCATTCACTATGACATTGCTTATGCATCTGTCCCTACCCAGGCGGCTTCTGAGACCTTCCTAGGACGGTATATGGATGGAGGGAGTGTACCTCTCAAGACAACTGCTCCCTTCGTGTTGGTCTCTAATGGCTACAATCAGGGGATCATGAGCGTCTACTTCTCCCCTACTGATGTGACAGATCTGGGAGTAGTCTATGGAGATGCTACTGACACGCTTCAGATCATAGGAAGTCCGGCTGTCTTTGGATCTCCTCAGTCAGTGAGTCTGAATATAGAATGGATATCTGAGACAGACTCCCAGGATGATATTGAGCTTGCTGTCAGGAATACAGCTTTTCTCTTAGAAGCCCAGGTCGAATGGGCAGGGACGGATCTGCTGATCTTTGAGGCTGGATTCACAAGCGCGATCTTGACAGGAACACTAGCGGAATCATCTGGAGAGCAGTATTTCTCAGCCTCGATTCCTAACTTGCGTCTGATGGCTCCTAATCTGTTCTCTGCTAGAATTGTGGCTCCTTCAAATGTAGAGACCGTAGGATCTGCTTCCTACGTGACAACTCTGGATGACTTCTTTGTAGGATCGAAGCTAGAAGGATCCTTTGACGGACTGGCATCAGAGCTAGGGCTGTCTGTGAGGATGACTAAGACTCTCTTCGTAGGACTTCCTCTTAGCTTCATAGTGGTAACTCTGGTGATAGTGTTCTTGACTAAACAGGAAGGGATCACACCTGAGCAGATCTCCGCTACTTCTATAATTGTCCTCTTCCTGATGATGGCTGCTACATCGAAGGTAGGCTGGATGGATTTCAGAGTGACAGCAGCTATAGGAGGCTTATCGATCTTCGCTCTAGGAGCCGTGTACTTTCTGAAGAGGGCTAGCTGATGGTTAATTTTTGGATGGGAGCACTGTTCATTTACATCGGAGCTATGCTGTGGTCTATGACGATGGAATCACAGTCATTCATTGGAGCTACAGCTTTGACTTCGTCAGCGTCTACGGCTGCTACAACGCTTGTAGTAGGAGACACTGGATCCTTCCCTACCTCTGGAATTAGAGGCTTCATAGGAAGAGAGGAATTCTCCTGGACAGGAAAGACAGCTACTTCTTTCACAGGAGTTGTCAGAGGGATCAATTCCACTACTCCTACTGTCCACGCTAACGGGATCCGAGTGTATAATGAGACAAGCGGACTGGTGAATCTGGGGATTGATTTCAACGTCCTGGAATTCTCCTCTTCCAACAGCGTAGGAGCCAATATCATAGAAGTCTTCACGGCTCCCTTTGAATTGATCGGGATGTTCGGGAAGCTCTTAGCTAAATTGCTGCTCTGGGATTATGGCTGGCTTGAGGGAGATATGGTAGTCCTGAAATACTTCTTTTATGTGTTCGGAGCAGGACTCCTCCTGTCTTCGTTCTTGATCTTCAGGAGAGTATAATATGAGGCTTTGGCACATTGCGCTATTTGCTCTTCTGTCCCTTCTGTGGCTAGGTGTGGGAGTCTCAGATGCTACTCTATCCGCTCCGATAGTCCTCACCAATAACACAGGAGCTTCCCAGGACTTTGTGAGAGGCCCTGTCCCTCTGAGCACTGAGACGCTTGTAGATGGAGGCTTCATCGGCTCAGATCTCCTAGATGTAGAGATCCATGCTAATGACGGGAATGATGCTCCCTTCGCTCTATCTCCGAAGGATACAGCACTAGAGGCCTGCTCTCTCTTAGATGGAGGATCCTTCACTGGAGATACAACAGACTGCAATGATGCCGGAGCCGGAGATATAGAGCTTCTCCCTGCTACTCCAGCCGTCAATGATGCTATGTATTTTGCTGCTCATTGGCAGTTTAGAATTCTGAGGATAGATGTCTCTGTAGCAGGAGATGCTTCTATTTCGGATTGGGTTGTAGTCTGGGAATACTGCTCTAATAATGGCGATGTTCCTAATGATTCCTGTGATGTCTGGACAGCCCTTCCCAACGTATCTGACAATACTAATGCATTCAGGAAAATAGGGACTCAGACAGTTACCTGGGATGTCCCTTTCGGGATGTTAGAATCTCAGGAAGATGGGACTCAGTCCTACTGGGTTAGAGCAAGGATCACGGACGCTGGATCTGGAGCCTACACTCAGCCTCTAGGGACTCAGGTATTCTACGATCCCGCTATGTTCTGGCTATTCGGATGTAGTGACTGCTCTGCTCCTACGGCTGACACTATGATAAACGGAGAGAGCCTGGGATATACGCTCTTCCTGGGATCCGATGACAGGCCTCATCAGAAGTATTTCCCTGGAGAAACTGGAGTCACTACTCCCGATGATCCAGATCTTGAGCTTGGGAGCGACTTTGATATCACTCTCACAGGGTATCTGAATACAGACACGCTTCCGGCTGATGCTGGAGATGACTTTGAAGATAATGATCTCTCTATATCTCCAGCCTGGGACAACACCACTGACTTTGAATCTACTATTGTCGTTGCGTCTGAAGGAACGTATAGTATGCGTTTCAAGACAGATCGATTTGCTCAAGCAACTACTGAGATTGATCTGGGGAATGCTACTTCGTCTTCTCCTACACTGGTTAGGTTCTCCCTACAGGTCTCTAACGATTCAGCCACCACAACGGCTCAGGTAATCCTACGGGATGCTGATACCTCCGCAAATGGGCCAAATGTCAGGCTTGTGGGAGACGGATCAGGAGGAGCTACTCTTCAATTCTTTGATGGTAGCTGGATGAATATCGAGGCTAGTCTTTCTGTAGATACATGGTATCGAGTGGATATCTACGACGTGGACTATTCAGGGACGTGTACCTTCAATTTGGCAAGAGATGGGACTCCGGCTGGAGGGAATCCATTCAACTGTGCCACTAATGTGACGAGTACAGATGTCCTACGTTTTGTAGCTGCTTCGGATGTAAATGCTGAGTATGGAGCTATAGACGAGATTCTCTTCCAGGATCGAGCTTCTAACATCGTGTATAAGCCTCAAGCTCTTCAAGTCTGGGTGTCAAGGACTAACGCTCTGTCAGCAGAAGTCTGGGATGGAAGCTCAATATCCAATCTCGATCTAGCTAATATCTCCTCAAGTAACACTACCGTAACTCTTCAAGGAGACGGATCGAGCATCCTTTTGATAGAAGGTGTGTCTTCTGATTCGGTAACTGCTGTGACGATCTCAGACAATGCTAATATCTGGAATTGGGCTGAGGAGGAGTCCTTCACTTACATCGAATCAATTCGGATTCAATTCTCTGAGATCGATGTAACAAACTCTCAAGCAGATTGGAACGCTGGAACTCTAGTTAATACAGAAGCTCAAGCTGGACAGCCTTCTACTGATGTAGATTTCACTTACTATGTAGAAGCTGCCGGAGACGATGGCTTCTGGAGAGAAGGGACATCTGCCTTTTTTAATACTGCTGTAAGGTTTGGATACGATAGTAGCGGAGGCGCGAATGAAACAAATGCCTTCCTGAGATTTGATAACGTCTTGCTCACTCAAGGACAGGAGATAGATCAGGCTTTCCTCACCTTTGTAGGAGGAGCTACTACTTCTAACAATACCGTTAATGTAGTCTTCTCTGCTATTGATGAGGATGATGCAAACGCGCCTACTACGTTTGCTGGAGCGGAGGCTGTCACACGCACAACGGCTACCGTAGACTGGGATGCTGTTCCCACTTTTACAGCTAATGTAGATATCAACAGTCCAGACATAACTACCGTCATCCAGGAGATAGTAAACAGGGCTGGATGGTCTAGCGGAAATGCCATAGTGATCTATATTGAGGACAATGGATCGGATGTAGCTGTCAACAGGACACGCGCCGCTTTTGACTTCAATCAGGTAATAACGTCAGCCATCGATACTAATTCTTCCAGGCTAACTGTCATTCCTACCGGAGCCACGTCTATAGCTGACGACTTCTCCCAACTTGAGAGAGAAGGTCTCACTACTGCCTCTGCTGACGATCCTATAGGCTGGGAGAAGGGAGGAAATACATTAACAGGTCAGATTACGCAAGACGGACAACGCTCAGGAGACTATTCTGCTCGTATAAATTGGTCTGGAACAAGTACATCTTTTGGAACACTAGATCAAGAGATCACGGCGGCTCCAGGAGAAATATGGTCTGCTAGCGCATGGGCTAGAAGGTTTGATCCTTTCGACGGAGAGCTATGGATTCGCTTTGAGTGGCTTAATAGTGGAGGAGGAATCATCTCCACTGTAGATAGTGCAGTATCCAATTCAGCAGATTGGACTATTCTCCTTCATGAGAATGAGACGGCTCCGGCTCTTACTACTCAGCTAAGAATAATCCTCTATGCTGATTGTGATAAATCTACCTGTAGCAGTCCAGTAGGAAGCCACTGGGATAGGATCATGCTGGCTAAAGCAGTAACGGCTCCCACCTTCCCTAATGCTTCTAATGTTCTTGTCAATCCTAGCTTTGAGGAAATATATGTAGCTTCTGGGACGTGGATATCTCCTACGATAGTCCTGTCTACTGTCACTAATGTAGTTTCTACTGCTGTGACGTGGTCTGCTACAGCTCCATCTAACACGGCATTGACAGTAGAATCTTCAATAGACAGTCAAGCCTCTTGGCAGTCGGTAGCGTCTTCGGGAGACTCGATCTCTGGGATAAGTGCTGGAGATGACATAAGCTCTATAAATATCAATATCCGATTTACTTTTGCTGCTTCGGATCAAGCTCACTCTCGCCAGATAGGGACACTGATTGTCTCCGCTTTAGATGCTACTCTGGATGAGCTACGGTATGGGCTTATAGACTCTGCTTTAATCCTCCTTGATCTATCCGGTAACGCTCATACTGGGACTCCTTCCTTTCCATTGCTCACTACAAATCTCTTCACGATAGTAAGTCCTTTTGCGGCTCTGGGGATTCCTGCAACGGAAACCTCCCAGGAGCATAGAGGGACAGCAGACACAGTAGGAGATCTCGGATTCACAGATCAGAGCATAAGCTCCAGCACCTATGGATTCGCTTTCTGGAATGCAATTGCTACCTCAGCAGGAATTCCCCTGGGCTTCATCTATATTCCCCTGATGGTATTTGCTGTCCTGATCGTTTTCATGCTGGTGCTGATGAGGACTAAAAACATGATGCAAGCTGTGATAGCTGCCGGAGCAGTCCTTGTCCTCTTCGTAGTCTGGGGAGTTGCGGATCGATGGGTATTGATTTTCTATGCTCTAGGTGCGGCTCTGGCTATGACCTTCACAAGAGGATCTGATGTCCTCACTCAGTAAAGGGAAGACGATATGACATTAGATCCTAAAGAAGAACAACGTCTGTTAGAAGAAGCTAAGAGTCGGAAGCAGAAGCCGAAGAAGGCTCTTAGCCCAGGCACTATTCCTTCTACTGGCTTCCAGACGGCTGAGAGCGTCCCAGGAATAGAAGAGAAAGCACTTCTAGCCTCAGAGCAGCAGCGGACTAAGTCCCTGAATATCCCTAGGCCTCCTTCTGAGAAGCTCGTAATAGATCAAGGAGATGGGCCTGATCTAATCCAAGGGCCTCCCGATGTAGGAGACATAGCTGGAAGGCTAGTCAAAGAGTTAAAGATAGGGAATCAATTCAAGGGAGATATTCAGAGGATCGTAGATATAGGTGGAGTAGGGCTGATCTCTACTCAGAAGGGACTCTTTGAGAATCTAGCAGACAGTATCACAGGAAAAGCAGCTAAGGAGAAGCCTTCCAGAGACGCTGTAGCTGCTGTCCTGAAGAGAAGGCTCACTAAGGACGCCTATCTTCGCTTCCTGTCTCTCCCAGGCTTTGAGGAGCAGTTTAGAGATGAGATATTCAGTGGCCCTGTCAGTGACAGAGACGTAGCCACATTTATTACTCTGAAGGCTAATAGAAGTAGACGTTTCAATGAGCAAGCTATCAGGATCGGAGCACAGGAATTCCTGATAGTTGGGCCTGCTGTGGCATCTTTGAAGAGGACTTTTCAAGCTCTCACAGGGAAAACGAATAGGACAAAATTCACAGAGACGTTTAAGAAGATCTTGAAGGAAGAGACTGGAGCTATAGACTTCACTCCTTCCCCTACCAGGACAAGGCCGGATGTAAAACCTTTTGATCCTAACACCTATGATCCCTTCTCTCCTGATCGTGCTCCTGATGAGATTACAAGGACAATTAGGAGAATCAGAAGGACGTTTGAGCCGGATATACCTGGGACTCCTGAGCCTTCTGTCAAGCCTAGGACTACTCCTGATGTCATTCCTTTGAAGAGTCCAGAGAGGACTATCCCTATCAGGCGCACAGAATCCGATCAAGACAGACGCTCCAGGAGGAGTGTAGAGAAGAAGAAAGAGGCCATCAGGAAAGAGAGAGCAGCTAAGGAGTTAGCAGCTTTGTCTGAGGCTCTGAGCGTCCCTGAGAAGGAATTAGTTAATCAGTTAGGAGTCAAAGCTGCTGAGGTAACTGCTGCGAAGCCTAAGCCTTCTACTCAGCCGAAGCCGAAGACAGAAGGGAAGAAAGCTACGGCTTCTAAGACAGAGAGTGATCCGGCTGCTGTGACTGACGCTCCTACACGTCCTCCTACGGGAAGGCCTGGGACTCCTCCTGGGACTCCTCCTAGAGATGTTCCTACAGTACCTCCTCCTGGGACTCCACCAGGGAAACTGCTGGGGCCTGAGAGATTTGAGCTTCCAGATGGATCCAAGCTGAGGGAAGGACAGTTTCCTAAAGTGGTGGAGTTTCCCCTAGGAGTGTCTATTGTGAGGATTAATCTCCAGACTGGTAGAAGGACTTTCAGATCTAATCCGAATCCTACAGCAGATCCAGCTAAGGGATTCAAGATTGTGTCTTTCATGGATAAACCTCCTAAGAAGAGGACACTGGAGCAGGGGATAGTGGATATCAGAGTGAAGCCTTCAGGGATTGATTTCAGAGCAAGAAAGCCTAGCAAGAAACGGAATAGTGGTATGGGAAGAATCAACAGAAGAATGGGATTGTAGTATATGAGAAGACTCTTTGACGGAATCAGCCCTTTCTACCTGGGGACTGGGCTACTGATCTTTTTCTTCGCGCTCATGGTGGGGATATTTAGCGCGTTAGGTGGAGGAGCAATCTTCAGGACAATGGAGACTCCTTCAGGGACATCTCCTGTAGCTGATTCTCCTATCGATACTCTCACCTTTGTAGATTCTACAGGAATAGCTATTGTAGGAGACGCTGATGCTGATTCTATCACTATAGGATTTGATGACATTGACTCTCCAGCCGATGAAGAATGCTCTACCTGGGAAGCAGATTCATCTCAAATCGAATGGCAGACTTGCGGAGCCGGATCTGGGGATCCCGACCAAAACCTCTTTGAGACCATAGACGCTCCTTCTGGTACTGATCCTGTAGCAGATTCGATTACGGACACCTTGCTCTTTGCTACCTCTACAGGAATCACAATAACAGGGGATAGTGTGGCTGACTCCATCACTATAGGAATAGATCTAGTGGATGATGGAGATGGGCTATCGGCTACTACTTCCAGCGAGTCTGGGCTTGAGTTTGTCAATAATGAGCTGACTTTGCTTCGTGGATGTTCTAATGGACAGGTGTTGAAGTGGGATTCTGCTCAAGAAGATTATGATTGCTCTGCCGACAGCACAGGAGGCTCTCCTACATTTGACGCTATCGCTTCAGGGACTAATACAACGGCAACTATGATAGTTAGCTCAGGAGCAGAGATTGACCTTGCCATTGGCGGTCATGTAGAAGCCAGCGATCTGCTAGAGGAAATCGACAACGATTCCGGCGCGACACTTTTTGAATGTACTCCCGTTTATATATCTGGATTTGACATCCCTACTGACAACCCAGAGGCATCTATAGCAGACTCAGACGGGTCTGGAACAATGCCAGCAGTAGGATTAATGCATTCTGATGTTGCAAATGGGAGTCAAGGATTCGTTGTGACAAATGGAGCGATCAACGGATTGGACACCATGACGGCTGAAGGCTGGACTGTTGGTGACATCCTCTATGTGAACGACAGTGGAACATCAGCCGACACTGATTGTGGGAATGCACTGACAAACGTGAGGCCGTCTAACACTGATGATCTAGTCCAATCTATAGGAGAAGTTACCAGAGTCCACGCTACTAACGGTCAGATACTTGTCATAGGAGCAGGACGGGTTAATGATGTCCCTAATCTTGCTGATGGGACGCTCTGGGTAGGTAACGCTTCTAACATTGCAACTGCTATCTCCATCTCAGGTGATGCAACTGTCACTAATGCAGGAGTGATCACAGTCAACAATCAGATCAAGGATACTGGAGACATCGGCACGGGCGTATTTGACTTTGGAGGGGCTGATTCCTTTGAAGTCCCTAATGCTGCCGGAGGGAGTACAGTCGATGCTTCTGGTGAAGTCACAGTAGACACTACCTCAGGAACTCTCAACTTCTTTGCTACCTCTACAGAGATGGTATTGAGTCCCAGGAAGAGTCATGGCTTTGGTGCTTTGGCTCCAGTAGCAGGAGATGACTTCCCACTTTTGAGAGAGGACAACTGTGCTGGGGACTGCTCAATTACTCTAGTAGAAGTCTGCTACCTCATCAGGGGAGGAACTAACTGGAGTGGACAGATCCAGGAAGGTGACGCTAATGGAGGAAGCGGAGTTGATGTCCATACAGCAGATGCTACAATCGTAGCCAACACCAACGCCTGCATTCAAGAGTTTAGTAACGCCGTTATAGATGCTGGGGATTGGATCATACTCAAGACTGATTTTGCAACAGGAGATCCTACGTCGATTCATATCACTTGGTACTTCACTATCAATCCATAGGAGTAGACTTTTGAGCTTCATCGTCTGGATATTAGCTTTTCTCTTCTTACTCATCTCAAGTCCAGTAGATATGGAGAGTAGAAGGCTACCTCCTCAGATCGGGCCTAATCTCATCCTTGACTCATCTCTGCTGGAGATTGAGAATACAACCACGTTAGATCTAACACTAGGATCTTCAGCTAGAGGCCTGTCTGGATTCGACATAGATATCTCCATAGACTCTCCTTCTCTAATCCAGATCACAGGAGTCACCTTCCCTTCTTATGGCCTTACAAATGTAGAAGGGCTGAATACTCCCGCTGTCAGCATAAGGGCTGTGGACTTGGCTGGGATTGCTACAGGAGCCTTGAGCAACTTCAGACTTGCTTCTGTGACAGTCCTGGGATTAGAAGCCGGAGAAGCTATCTTAACTCTGACAGTGAATGCCGTAGACGATGATGAGGGTAATCCTATCTCTGTGGATCCCCTTCCTGCTAGAGTCAGGACTGCTCACGTAGGCTTCCTTCCAGATATGGACACAGAATCGAAGAGGCTAGAAGCTGTTTATTCGATACTTGAGTCAGTACGCACAGAACATAATCGTGTTGGCCTAATTGCTAGTAGCAATTGGGAGGAACATGAAGGAAGATTCCAGACCTATAAAGACTTGTTCCGTGAAAAGCAATCTAAGTTACTTATTGAGCAGAGACGCCTCTTATTAGCTGTTCGGAGAGTGTCATATACAGACGAGGAATGGGGAGATTTCACAGACGATCAAAGGCTACAACTGGATATTCCTTTATATGGTGATCGTGATGTATTACGCAAGCTGGCTACAGTTGCAACATCACGGCTGCTACAAGAGCTAAAAGATATACCATTCCTGACTCTCACAGGAGCCTTCTCTGATCCATTAGAGGACTTCACAACCTACACAGAAATAGATCCTAACGGTGTAGTCACTGTGGACGATGCTAACACAATCACTATTGCAGGCTTTGAACGTAATGACGATTTCTATGTCTTTGATGATGCTGGCAGCGGACATTTCGATACAACATTCTCTGCGTCAACAGACAGCGCACATCTTGTCTCTTCAATACAAACAGTCCATCCAGGCGGCGGCGATGACTTGCACTTCTGGCAGCTAGCCAATGTCACTGATCCTACTCTTGCTGAGGATCCTCTTATACTGACAAGGTGGAACTCGACTTCTAGGATATTCCTTGCAATTGACGACGGCGCGTTAGACGAAGATCAAACGTCAGTAGGTCTCTCAGCAGCAACACGTCACTGGATGACTAATACTCGTAATGGCTCAGGAGTTGTTGTCCAGATTTATGATGATTCAGGACGCACTAGCTTACAGGATACTATCTCTGTGTCACAAGGTACTTCTTCATTTCAATACATCTTTGCGGCAGCTACCAGAGCATCAGGAGGAGGAACTGGAACAAATTCTGATGGGCAAGTATTTGATCTCGATCTGCAAGAGGCAGTAGCAGAGGAACGGAGAAGGATCTGGGTAGTGTCCCAGCGTCGTCTAAACTAATCTGTGGTACACTGATCTTGACAAGAGCGCGGGAACGCTCAGTCACTCTGCCTAGAGCCTCTTCTTAAAACTACCTACCGATTAGGAACCTCCTTTCGTTAGCAACTGATTTAGAAGAGGCTCTTTCTTTTCTCAGCCCCATTGCACGTTATTCCCATACTGTGCAATCTAAGGGCTTCTACTGATTCTCCTCCTTCCTGGGCCTCTTCTTGAAAGTGTGCAATGATTAGCCGTATAATTGACACATGAGCAATAAGATGAAGATATTAGTAGCTTGTGAGTTTTCGGGAATTGTCAGAGAGGCCTTTGCAGAGAGAGGGCATGAAGTCTATTCCTGTGACTTTCTACCATCTGAGCAACCTGGACTGCACCTGCAAAGGAACGTCTTGGAAATTCTAGAACATGGATGGGATATGATGCTTGCATTCCCTCCCTGTACATATCTAGCCTTGTCAGGGATGAGATGGAACGTAGATAATCCAGAGCGTCAACAGAAAACAGCAGATGCTATAGATTTCGTTCAGGTTCTCCTTTCCGCTCCTATACCTAAGATAGTTTTGGAAAATCCAGTAGGAGTAATTCCGCGCCATACAGGAATACGCTGGACGCAAAAGATACATCCTTGGCAGTTTGGTCATGGAGAGAAGAAGACTACCTGCCTCTGGTTAAAAGGGCTACCTGTATTAATTCCTACAAAGATAGTTGAAGGAAGAGAAGCAAGAGTACACAAAGAGCCTCCGTCTAGTAATCGATGGAAAAACAGAAGTCGCACTCTTCCTGGAATTGCACAGGCTATGTCAGATCAATGGGGAGGCTAAAATGAGCAATACACACCTAGTCCATGTTCCTGATGCCTCCTGGGAAGGAGTGACGATCAAGCAGGATCCTCTAACTCTTTCTGACTATCGAGCAATCAAGACAGCAGCGATCAAGGGAAGAGTCACAGATCAGAGAGATCAGCTTCT
>SDBT01015892.1_pt1 | contig 11945 bp, 12 predicted proteins | sample 2277101 | NCBI WGS metagenome assembly SDBT01 (sample SAMN10404973, study PRJNA504765) | marine sediment metagenome | isolation source: marine sediment core GS10_PC15, 103 cmbsf | place: Arctic Ocean: Southern Knipovich Ridge | collected 2010
CTGGGCACAAGAACCATAACAAGTGCTAGAATAAATTAACCCCCGATCGGTGGTCGCTCGCAGGGTGGACCTGCGACGGCGTTGAGCAGCCTCGCTCATCGATAAGTGCCGGCCGGTCCCAAGTACCTCTCATATATATGAGCCTTTGGCAGCAGTATCTGCGACCGCAGAATCTGACCGACGCGCTGCATGCGCTGTCGGCGCGTGGTGATTCCAGCGAAGCCGTAGCGGTAGTCGCCGGTGGCACGGACCTGCTGCTGGATCTGGATCAGGGACGACATGCTGCGGTCGATACTTTGGTAGACGTCACGGATGTACAGGAGATGCTGGAGATCCAGCAGCAGGGCGACTATATAACTATCGGCGCGGCGCTCCCGCTTGGCGATGTAATAGCCGACGACCTTGTTCGCAGCCATTTCACTGCGTTGGTCGAAGCCTGCGAGCTTATCGGCGGACCGCAAGTGCGCAATGTCGCGACGTTGGGCGGCAACGTAGCCCATGCGCTGCCGGCTGGTGATGGAACCATCGCATTGCTGGCGCTGGGAGCAGAGGCTGAGGTAGCCTCCGAGAATGGTGCGAAATGGGTCTCAATGGAAGAGCTCTTTTTAGGTCCGGGCGAGCCAAATTTCGATCGTGCCAATGAGCTGGTCGTGAGATTTCGAATCCCGGCCTCGCGTGAAGGCGAAGGGTCGGCGTTTCGACGTGTCATGCGCCCCCAAGGCGTAGCAATTGCGATCCTGAACATGGGTGCGCGGCTGCGAGTCGATGAGCAGGGAATTGTTCAGGAGGCGCGCCTGGCGATCGGCCCGGCTGGTCCGCGACCGCTGCGTGCGCAGGCGACGGAGCAGGCGCTTTTAGGGGGCACGCTGGATGAGGCCGCCTTTGAGCGAGCATTGGATGCCCTCGCTGGTGAAGTGAGCTTGAGAACCAGCCCGCACCGGGCCACGAAAGAATACAGATCCCACCTGCTTGAAACCCTGCTTCGCCAAACGCTGGAAGCGGCAACCCAAAATAAGGACCATGCAGTATGAGTGATCAGCAGGATACGCAGACGATGGAACTGAAGGTCAATGGTCAGCCGAGAAGTGTGCAAGCCGGCCCGGGGGAAATGCTCTCGGATGTGCTCCGGTATCAGCTTGGCCTGACCGGAACCAAGATCGCCTGTGATGAAGCCGAGTGCGGCACATGCACCGTACTTGTGAATGGACTGCCGGTGTTGTCATGCGTTTACCCTGCCCAGAAGGCCGCCGGCGATTCGATCAAGACCATCGAGGGGTTATCTGAAAACGGCAACCTTCATCCTTTGCAGGAAGCATTTGTAAAATTCGGAGCCGTGCAGTGCGGCTTCTGCATCCCAGGCCAGATCATGACTGCCGCCGCATTGATGGAAACCAACCCCGATCCGACAGAGGCTGAGATTCGCACAGCACTCAAAGACACTTTGTGTCGCTGCGCGGGCTACCCCACGATTATTCGTTCCATCCAGGCTGCCAGCGACAGCGTCCGGACTGGAAACCCAGTTGCAGATCCGCAATTGCCGCTACCGAGCAAGATGCGCGTCATCGGACAGGTAGTGGCGAGGCCGGATGGGGTGGAAAAGGTCGACGGCAGCGCCAAGTTTACGGACGACTATAGCTTTCCCGGAATGCTCTACGGCGCCACCCTGAGAGCAGGAACGCCACATGCGATCCTGCGCAAACTCGACATAAGTGCAGCAAGTATGGTGGAAGGGGTGGCTGGAATTCTTACTGCCGAAGATATCCCCGGCGAGGTCAACCACGGGCTGGTAGTCAAAGATTGGCCGGCGCTGGTGGGTATCGGCGAGAGAGTGCGCTACGTCGGAGATGCAATCGCATTAGTGGCGGCCGATACGCTTGAAAATGCCCAAAGTGCGCTCGGACTGATCGAGGCCGAGTACGAGGATTTGCCGGTAGTTTCGGATCCGGTACAGGCACGGGAGGCAGACGCGCCAGATATCCACGAAAACGGCAACTTGCTGAAGCATATCAAGGTGCGGAAGGGCGATCTCGAAGCGGGATTTGAGGAAGCCGACATCATTCTCGAGGACACCTATCATACGGCCATCACAGAGCACGCCTTCCTCGAACCCGAATGTGCCATCGCACGGATTACAGATAAAGGCCGCATCGAAGTCTATGTCGGCTCGCAGATCCCATATGCCGACCGAAGTCAGATCGCGCGTTGCCTGGATATGGCGGAAGATGAAATCCGCGTCATCGGCACCCTCATCGGAGGTGGATTCGGAGGCAAGGAGGACATTGCCGGTCAGATTCACGCCGCGATGCTGGCGAAGGAGACTGGGCGACCGGTCAAGATTCTCTACGATCGGCACGAGAGCATGCTCGTGCATCCCAAGCGGCACGCGACTCAGATCCGTTTGAAGCTAGGAGCAAAGAACGACGGAACCTTAGTCGCGGTCGAGACCGAACTCTATGGGGATACGGGCGCCTACGCATCGCTGGGCGAAAAAGTCATGACACGCGCTACAACGCACTCCGCTGGACCGTATGTCGTACCGCACGTCAAAGCCGATTGTTACGCGATGTACACCAACAACCCGCCCGCGGGAGCGTTCCGAGGATTCGGGGTAACCCAATCGGCATTCGCTGTCGAATCCATGATGGACGATCTCGCGGAGCAGTTAGGAATCGACCCTATCGAGCTGCGCCGGAAGAATGCGTTGGAGGTCGGATCGCTGACCAACACAGGCCAGGAGTTGCGCGAGAGCGCCGGCCTGATTGAGTGCATCAATCAGGTAGCTGCCAGAATCCAGGATTTTTCACAGGAGCCTTTCGTCGCCCGAGTTCCTCAAGGCAGACCTCGTACACGGCGGGCCTGGGGGATTGCGGCCGCCTACAAGAACACCGGTTTGGGGGGCGGAGCTCCTGATAAGGCCTCCGCTGAAGTTGAACTCTATGAGGACGGCGCGGTAGAGGTCCGAACCTCTTCGGCCGAAATCGGACAGGGCTTGGTGGCTGTGCTGCAGATGATCGCAGCGGAGGAACTCACGGTTCCAATTGACAGAGTGCGGGTGCTGCTATCCGATACGGATCTCACTCCGGACGGGGGACCGACCACCGCTTCGCGGCAAACGTATGTGACTGGAAACGCGGTACGTCACGCGGCGGATGTGGTGAAGCAAGCGGTGGCAACGACCCTGGCAGAGCATTATGACGTCCCGCCGGCGCAGATCGAATTCCACGAAGGCCTGGCTCAGGTCAACGGCCACAAGGTGACGCTCGGGGAGGCGGCGACACTAATGAAGGAAGAAGGCCATGATGCTCGTGCGACCTACGAATACTGGGCGCCTTCCACGCAGGCGCTGGGCACCGGCGGCGATATGCACTTTGCCTTTTCATTCGCCGCTCAAGCGGCAGAGGTAGAGGTGGACCTTGATACCGGCGAGGTCGAAGTGCTGCGAGTGATTGCCGCGAATGACGTCGGCAAGGTAATCAATCCGCTTGGTTTCCTGGGGCAGATTGAAGGCGGCGTGATGATGGGAATCGGCAACGCCCTCACTGAGGAGTTCATTGTTGAGCAGGGGATGGTGATCACCGATCGATTGGCTCGATACCGAATGCCTGGCATCATGCATACGCCTGAGATTATTTCCATCCCGGTCGAGCACCCGGCGGCGGACGGTCCGTATGGGGCGAAGGGCGTGGGGGAAATTTCAAGCATTCCCACCACTCCTGCGATAACGAATGCTGTTTATCATGCCTGCGGAGTACGCATTAGAACCTCGCCGGTCGACCAGGACTGGTTAGCGCTCGAAATTGCTCGCCAAAGGGCGGCGAGTTAACATAAGTGACTAAGTTTGGGCCACAGCCTGAGTATGAGTTAACATAAGTGAGTGATTAATTACGGCAGAAGGTTGGCGCGGAGAATTATGAAATGTGAGGGAATCAGGGTGCACCGAATCCCGACATGTTGATTAAGAACGCAAACGTGATCACGTGGGGCGAGCCTAACCAAATCCTGCCTGACTATGGCATTTATATCGAAGGTGGGCTGATCCGTGAGCTGGATTCCAGCGACCAACTGGCCGCGAAACATTCTAACGAAGAGATTTTGGATGCGCGCGGCCAATATGTCATGCCGGGCAATATTTGCGCACATACGCACTTTTACGGCGCCTTCGCACGCGGCATGGCCATTCCCGGGCCGGCGCCGAAGGATTTCCCGGAAATTCTGGAAAAACTTTGGTGGCCACTCGATAAGGCTCTAACTGCGGAGGACATTCGCTATTCCGCGCTTGTTTCGCTGGTTGATGCGATTAAACACGGCACAACTACCCTCATCGACCACCACGCCTCGCCGAATGCCATCGATGGCTCGCTTGATACCATCGCTGATGCCGTCGAGCAGGCGGGTGTGCGGGCAGTATTGTGCTATGAAGTCACCGATCGAGACGGTGCGGAGAAGGCGCAAGCTGGAATCGCGGAAAACTTGCGTTTCCTGGACCGGTGCGCCGCAGAATCGCCGGCCAATGGTCGGATCGCTGCGATCTTCGGGTTGCACGCCAGCCTGACCTTGTCGGACGCGACGTTAGCCGCTTGCGCCGAGCGCGCTCCCTCGGGAACCGGCTTTCACATTCACGTGGCTGAGCATGAGGCCGACGAGCAGGACAGCCTGTCAAAGAGCGGAATGCGTGCGGTCGACCGTCTAGCGAAGCATGGTATCCTGAACGAGGGCACGATCGTGGCGCATGCGGTACATGTGAATGACCGCGAGATCAAACTTCTGGCGGAAAGCGGAAGCTGGGTAAGCCATCAGCCACGGTCGAACATGAATAACGCCGTGGGTGTAGCGGAGGTAGAAGAAATGCTGCGCGCCGGCGTCAATGTTTGCCTCGGTAACGATGGCTTTTCGAATGCCATGTGGGAAGAGTGGAAGGCCAGCTACCTGGTACACAAGGTATGGCGCCGAGACCCACGGCGAATGAGCGGTGGGGATATCATCCAAATGGCAGTACACAACAATTCCAAGCTTGCAAGCAGGTACTTTCCCAGCGCACCGGTCGGAGTCATCGAACCCGGCGCGCACGCAGACGTGTTGTTTGTCGACTACCATCCCACAACGCCTCTGACCGCAGACAATCTTCCATGGCATATCCTCTTCGGTTTTCACGAATCGATGGTCACTTCGACTGTTGTGGCTGGTAAGGCGCTGATGCACGAGCGGGAGCTGCTCACACTGGACGAAACGGAGATTACTGCCCGATCTCGAACCCTGGCTTCAGCCGTGTGGGATCGGTACCGAGAAAACGTTCCTATGGAGAACGCATGACTGATCGATTGATCCTCACTCTTGCAATCCTGGGTGGTACCGGAAAAGAAGGCACCGGACTGGCCTACCGGTGGGCTAAGGCCGGCTACCACGTTGTTATTGGATCGCGCTCCAGCAAGAAGGCGAAGCGAGTGGCAGATGAAGTTAACGAGCGCCTTGAGCGGGATTTCATAAGCGGCATGCGCAATGCCGACGCGGCCAGAGCAGGCGACATCGCGGTTCTAACCGTACCGTACGCCGCCCACCGTGAGACATTGGAATCATTGAAGAGCGAGCTTTCAGGCAAACTGTTGGTGGATGTCACCGTACCGCTTAACGAGCAGGACGCAATGCGTGTGAAGATGCCGCCCGCCGGCAGTGCGGCACAGGAAGCACAAGAAATATTGGGAGATACGGTTTCGGTCACTTCCGCACTGCACGTCATTTCCCATACCCATCTCCTCAAGGACGAACCGATCGCCAGCGATGTGCTGGTGTGCGGAGATAGCGAGGCCGCGAAAGAACAAACGATGCAGCTGGTTGCAGCGGCTGGGCTGACAGCGTGGGATGCAGGTCCCCTTCAGAATTCGGCAGTGGCGGAGGGGCTGGTCCCGGTACTGATCGGCATTAATAAGCGGCACAAGATCAAATCCGCCGGCATTCGTATCACCGGAGAGCAGGCGCCGATTTAGTAACGCCCACAATGCAGATGACTATAACGGCCCTGCCGGGGATCCCATTGATCCGTCCCGGGGATGACCTTGCAGGGCTGATTCTATCCAGCGCGAAAGAGGGCGGGATCGAGCTGCAGTCGGGAGACGTGCTGGCGGTGGCTCAGAAGGTCGTCTCCAAGGCCGAGAACCGGTCCGTCGATCTGAACAAGGTTGAGCCTTCTGCGGCAGCGATGGAACTGGCCGAAGATGCGCAAAAGGATCCCCGGCTGGTCGAGGTGATCCTGTCCGAATCTCGTGAAGTCCTGCGGGTGCGCCCGGGCCTAATCATCGTTGAACATCGCCTGGGATTTATTTGCGCAAATGCCGGCGTGGATCACTCGAATGTAGGTGGGGACGATACCGTGCTGCTCCTGCCGGAAGAGCCAGAGCGCTCTGCGGCAGAGATAAGATATGCGCTTGAGAGCGCAACCGGCGCAGAGATTGCGGTTCTGGTCATCGATTCGCATGGACGAGCCTGGCGAATGGGAACCGAAGGAGTCGCAATCGGAGTCAGTGGATTTCCCGCTTTGCTGGATTTGAGAGGGAAGCCAGACTTGTTTGGTCAAACGCTCGAGGTTACGCAGGTGGGCTTAGCCGACGAGCTGGCTGCGGCGGCATCGCTGATGATGGGGCAATCCGACGAACGGCGGCCGGTGGTTCATGTACGTGGATTCCCCTACCCCCTCAGAGAGGGGTCCATTCAAGAAATCATTAGGCCGAAGGAACTCGACCTCTTCCGATAGGCGGCGGCAAACGAAAATCCGAAGCTAGCGGATTTCTTGGTCTTTCCTTTGGCCGTTGTGTGCAAACTAAGATCTCGCTCGCTGGCACGATTATCGATTAGGAGAATCCATGTTCCCTGAGAGTCACCAAGATTTACTTTCGGATGAAAAACGTGCGCTTGGCTTCCTGGCTACTGTGATGCCAGACGGCAGCCCTCAACTCACACCGCTCTGGTTCTCATATGAGAACGACGAAATCAAAATAAATACAAAGCGAGGCCGAGTAAAAGAGAAGAACATGTCTGCCCGGCCTCAGGTCGCGCTCGTGATCCTGGCTCCTGAAGACACCCTGCGATTTCTTCAAATCCGCGGCGTAGCAACCCATGCCACCCAGGATGGGGCAGTTGATCACATCGAAAGATTATCGCAGAAGTACGATGCCAAACCCTTTCGATCGCTCTTTCCAGACGAGGTGCGCGTGATGTTCACAATCGAGCCATCCTCGATCAGCACAGACTAATGAGCTCTGGTCCCGCTGAATTCGAAGCCCTGGTAAACAGCCGCAAATCGATCCGCGTTTTCAGCGACGCGCCCCTTGAACTGGAGCTGGTCGACCGACTGCTGTCGACCGCCAGCCAGGCTCCCTCCGCTCACAATCGTCAGCCGTGGCGGTTTGCCGTTCTGTCGGACCCCGATGCCCGCGACAAACTAGCTCGTTCGATGGGAGACAAGCTGCGCACCGATCGTTTGGCGGACGGGGATGATGCGGCGGATATTGAGAAGGACGTCGAACGCTCGTGGAAACGGATAACCGGCGCCCCAATTGCAATCCTGGTCTGCCTGACCATGGAGGATATGGACGAGTATCCGGATCAGAAGCGCAGACGCGCCGAATATCGGATGGCCATGCAGGGGGTTGCGATGGCTGGCGAGAATTTATTGCTCGCCGCGCATGCGCATGGATTGGGCGCATGCTGGATGTGCGCGCCGCTCTTCGCCCAGGAGACCGTAGCCTCAGCTCTGGATCTCCCATCCTCATGGGAACCGCAGGGCCTGGTGCTGCTCGGCTGGCCCGCCGGCCCTGGAAAATTCCGAGACCGGCGACCGCTAGATGAAGTGGCGGTCTATATATGAAGGTCGTCGCGCTGGCAGGCGGCGTGGGGGGCGCCAAACTGGTCGACGGGCTGGCGATTGTTTTGCCTGCCGAGGATCTGACGGTTATCGTCAACACTGGCGATGATTTCGAACATCTGGGCCTGAGCATCTCACCCGATCTCGACACCGTGATGTACACCCTGGCCGGACTTGCTAATCCTGAGACAGGATGGGGTAGAGCGGACGAGACGTGGTCATTTCTCGAGACACTTGAGAGCCTGGGCGGCCCCACCTGGTTTCGCCTTGGGGATCGGGACCTGGCGCTTCACACGGAACGTACCCGTAGACTTCGCAACGGGGCGACACTTTCGGAGATCACGGAAGATATCTGCGAAGTGCTTGATATTCATGTGCGCCTGCTCCCGATGTCGGACGATCCCATCCATACGATTGTCCATACGGATGAAGGTGCACTCGCCTTCCAGGAATATTTTGTGGCTCGTGCTTGTGAGCCTACCGTTCGTTCCTTTGAGTTCGCCGGTGCAGAATCTGCGAAACCGGCTCCCGGTGCGATTGAAGCCATTAGCCAGGCTGATGTCGTGGTCTTCTGTCCATCAAACCCCTGGGTCAGCCTTGACCCAATCCTGGCCGTGCCTGAACTTCCGGAAGCAATACACGCCAGGGCGACCATCGGCGTATCTCCAATCATTGGAGGAAAAGCCATCAAGGGCCCGGCAGCAAAGATGTTTACGGATTTGAATGTTGATCCATCTGCGCTTGCCGTCGCCCAGCACTATCCGCAGCTCGATGCGCTTGTCATTGATGTGGCGGATGCAGATTGGACGGAGCCGATTCGCGCATTAGGGTTGCAGCCATTCGTCACCCATACAGTGATGGACTCCCCCGAAACCCGCAGGCGGCTCGCTCAGGAAGTTCTTGAATTCATTGGCGAATTAGAGGTGGCGCTTTGAGCCTTTGGGCCATCGTCCCGGTGAAGGCGCTGCATGAAAGCAAGTCTCGCCTCCGTGATGTGCTCACCCCCGTGGGGCGAGTGGAGTTGACCCGTGAGATGCTGCTCAACACGCTGCGCGAGCTGGCGGAGGTCCGCGAAATCGAGCGGACATTGGTCGTCAGCGCGGATTCGACGGTTCTGGCACTTGCTCGAGAACGTGGCGCTGAGGTTATTGAAGAGCGCGGCCCCCCATCACTCAACAAAGCCTTGAGCCAAGCGACGGCAGTCGCAAGTGAAATGCGGGCGGAAGCAGTTCTGATCCTGCCTGCCGATCTCCCGCTCCTCCAGGCGGCAGATGTCCAGGATCTGGTAGGGCGAGCGCATGACCCACCGGTCGTCGTTGTCTCGCCCGACCGGAAACGCAGCGGAACAAACGCATTGTTGATGGCTCCTCCCGGTACGATAAAATATGGATTCGGGCCAGATAGCTTCGAACGCCATGTCCGAAGCGCTGAGGCCTCCCGCGCTCGAGTTGAGATCATCGAGCTCCCGAACCTCGGCCTGGACTTGGATGCCCCAGAAGACCTCGAAATCTATCGGGACCGTATCGCTATGATTGAGGAGTAGGGAATTGGCTATGGATCGGGTTGCTTTGTACCTGCAAGACTCACACGACCTTCGCGATGGTTTGCGATACGCCAAATACGCGGAAGAAAAAGGGTTTGAGGCCGTCTGGCAGGCCGAGTCCAGGTTGGTTCGGGACGCCATCGTACCTATGGCAGGCTATGCGGCAGTGACCGAGAGCATCAAGGTCGGCTCGGGTGTGATCAATAACTGGACGCGAAATATCGGACTGCTGGCTGCAACCTTTTTGACCCTAGACGACTTGGCGCCGGGACGCGTGATCTGCGGAATTGGTGCCTGGTGGGATCCACTTGCCAGAAGCGTGGGGATCGAGAGGCGGAAGCCATTGAGCGCCATGCGGGAAACGGTCGAGTTGCTGCGCAGGCTGCTCAATATGGAAAATGTCACCTTCCATGGCGAATTCCATTCCGTGGATGGGATTGAGCTGGACGTGGTGCACGGTCGCAAAGAGCCACGCAAGGTACCGATCATGATTGGAGCTACTGGGCTAAAGATGATGGAGCTCACAGGAGAGATTGCCGACGGAGTGGTTCTGAATTACTGTGTTCCGCCTGAATACAACGAAGGTGCGCTGAAGCATTTGGAAATCGGCGCCAAGCGCGCCGGGCGCACGCTGGATGACCTGGACCGGCCGCAGCTGGTCGTGTGCTCTGTTGATACAGACCGAGAGAAGGCAATGGACTCCAGCCGGGAGCTCCTGACTCAATACCTGGCTCAGCAGCCGCATATCGCTAAAGCAAGCGGCGTTTCGCAGGATACTGTGACGGAGATCCAGTCCATCCTGGGCTGGCCGGCTACCCGTGAACAGATTCAAAAGGCAAAGCATTTGGTTTCCGACGAGTTGATTGAGCGCATCACGGCCTCAGGAACGCCGGATGAGGCGCGTGCCAAGGTCCAGGAATATGTCGATCATGGCGCCACCGCGCCCATCCTTTATCCGGTGGGCGGTAATGTCGAACTGCTCGTGGATACCTTTAGCCCGTTGAACTAAGCATCGGAGAAATTCATGGCAGATTCCACCGTGCAGCACACCTCGCAGCATCAGACCAAGCAGCAGCGTTACAAGCAGCCAAATTCCAAACATTGTTTCGTTTGCGGGGTCGAAAATCATCATGGGCTTCAATTAGCCTTTTATCATGATGAAGGCGGCACGGTGTACGCTGAAACCACCGTGTCAGACCATTTTCAAGGCTATCCAGGTACCGTGCATGGAGGCATCGTGGCCACTATGCTGGACGAGGTAGCAACGAGGGTGGCCATGGCGGAGGATCCAAACAATTTCCAGGTGACCGCGAGAATGACGATTCGCTATCGTAAGAAAGTGCCGACCGGTGAGCTGCTGCAAATGGTCGGACGGATCGAGCGCGAGGGCTCAAGAGCTTCGAAAGCTACCGCTGAATTATGGCTGCCGGATGGGACTCTGGGAGCCGAAGCGGAAGCCTTGATGGTGGACTACCCTGAACCGTTTGCCAGCGAAGGCGATCTGGAATCGTTGGGCTGGAAGGTGTATCCGGATTGAACTCTGTCTGAGACGACCCTGGCCAATCAGGTCATCAGGCGACTTAATCGACTCATGACTTCCCTGCAATACCACCGCCCCCAAACGCTGGACGAGGCTCTTGAATTGCTGGAGCACGGGGTACCGCTTGCCGGCGGTACGCGACTGACCGCTGGCCTGCGCGGGCTGGAGGCGCTGGTTGACCTGCAAGATCTGGGGCTCGATCAAATCGAAATCACCGAATCGTTCCTGGAATTCGGGGGGACTGCGACTCTTCAGGGCCTGGTGGACGCCGGATCACGCCTCCCAGACGCCCTGATACAAGCCGCCCGATTGGAAGCGGGCTGGAACATCCGAAACAAAGCTACTGTAGCTGGAACGATTGTGACCGGCGACGGTCGATCGCCGCTGCTGACGGTTCTCCTGGCACTTGGGACGGACCTGGAACTTGCGCCCGGCGGGGATCGCATCTCGCTTTCCGATGCACTCGACCGGGGCGCGGATCGAACCGGCGGCAAGCTGATCACCGCGATCCACTCTGCCAATCCAGGACGTCTGGAATACGCGCAGGTGGCTCGCTCGCCCGCCGATCGGCCTCAGATCTGCGCGGCGGTCGCGGTTGATCCGTCGGAGAAGCAAGTGAGGATCGCGCTCGGCGGGTATGCCGCCCACCCAAGTCTTTTGCCAAACGATAGAGCCCTCAGGGCCAAGGAAGCCGCGGACTTAGCGCGGAGCATGTATGCGGAAGCTGGCGACCAGTGGGCTAGCGCCGACTATCGTTCTTCCGCAGCTGCCACACTGGTGGCCAGGTTGCTCAAGGATGTGGGCTTCGAATGAAGATCGAATTTGGCCTCAACGGCCAGCCGACTGAGCTGGAAGTTCCGTCCTCCACGACGATGTTGGCTGCCCTGCGCGATCAGCTCGCAGTATTTGGCGTCAAACATGGCTGCGAAACCGGAGAGTGCGGAGCCTGTACCGCCCTGGTGGATGGAATTCCGGTCAATACTTGCGTGATGTTAGCGGCCCAAGTG
>SDBT01015893.1_pt1 | contig 11944 bp, 7 predicted proteins | sample 2277101 | NCBI WGS metagenome assembly SDBT01 (sample SAMN10404973, study PRJNA504765) | marine sediment metagenome | isolation source: marine sediment core GS10_PC15, 103 cmbsf | place: Arctic Ocean: Southern Knipovich Ridge | collected 2010
TCATTCGCTGGTCCATTACACGGGTCTCCAACCATGGCATAGGCGATACTCCTTCCGCCTACGCCATCGGCGTGTTACCCATGTGCCCGGTACAAAGCGCCACCTATGTTACCGGTTCGGACCATTCATGTTACCCACGGGCGCAAGCCCGTGCTGTCATTCATGTTAGCCGCGGGCGCGAGCCCGTGCTGTCATTCATGTTAGCCACGGGCGCGAGCCCGTGGTATCATGCGCCCCATAATACAGACTTGTCCCTAGGGGAGGCCCGCAGGGCCGATTCATTAGACGGTAAGTCACAGAACAACGGGAATACCCATGGGGCACACGTTCTCCAACCTCCTGGTCCACGTCATCTTCAGCACCAAGAACCGGCAACCGACAATCGTCGATGCCCTCCGCGACAAGCTGTACGCATACATGGCCGGCGTCGCCAAGAAGGAGTTCGGCTGGGCGAGGAGAATCGGGGGAACCAGCGACCACATCCACGGACTCATTGAAATCCGCACGGATGTTTCGGTCGCCCATGCGATGAATAGGTGGAAGAGCCTCTCATCCGGCTGGGTCCACAAGTCGTTTCCTGAGTCTCGCGACTTTGCCTGGCAGAGCGGGTACGGCGCGTTCACCGTGAGTTCATCAAGGGCGCCCGACGTCATTGCCTATATCGACGGGCAGGCGGAGCACCACAGGCACAGGAGCTTCGAAGAGGAGTTCCTCGACTTTCTCAAGCGTCATGGAATTCAATACGATCCGGAGCACGTGTGGGAATGACACAGCTTGTCCGACCATGAATCGCCCCCTGCGGGGCCTCTATTGCTTATTGCCACCTTCTTCCACGGGCTTGCGCCCGTGGCTAACATGATCGGCCGCGGCGAACATCTCGGCCACGGTCAATCCCAGCTTGGGATGAACCGCGCTCGGAGCGATTTCCGCCAGCGGGCGAAGCACGAACAGACGCTCGTGCATTCGCGGGTGAGGAATGGTCAGGTCGGGCGAGTCCATCGTGATTTCGCCCATCAGCAGGATGTCCAGATCGCACGTCCGCTCGCCCCAGCGATCTTCCCCCTGGCGGTCTCGTCCCAGGGCCGTCTCGATCCCGTGCAGGGCCGCCAGCAGCTCCCGCGGCGCCAGCGTGGTCTCAACCTCGACGGCCGCGTTCAGATACTTCGGCTGATCCTCCGGACCGCCAACCGCCTCGGTCTTGATCATCCCGGATATCTTCAGCACGCGGACACCGTCGAGGGCGGCAAGCATCTTGGCCGCCTCCAGCAGCGTCGCCGGGCGGTCGCCCAGATTGCTGCCCATCGCGATGTATGCGATCTGCTTCGACATACCTGTGGAGCGCTCTTTGCCCCTGCCGCCCCTGCCGCCCCTGCCGCCCCTGCCGGATGCTCAAGCCTGCTTCTTCATCTCCACAATCCTGCCCAGGGCCTCCTCGAGCACTTCGTCCGGATAGGTCAGCGAGATGCGGAAGAACCCCTCACCGGGCTCGCCGTAGCCGCGGCCGGGAGTCACCATCACGCCCGTTTTCTCCAACAGGTCCGTCGCAAACGCGCCGCTGTCGCCACTGTACCCACCCGGCACGGGTGCCCAGATGTATATGGTGGCCTTTGGCTTCTCGATGTTCCAGCCGGCGGCGTTCAAGGCGTCCACAACCATATCCCGCCGGCGCTGATAGACGGCGTTTATGGGCGGGATGATCTGCTCGGCAAGGTCCAGCGCCTTGGCCGCGGCAAACTGCACCGCCCGCAGGGAGCCGTTGTCGATGTTCTCCTTGACCGTCACCAGCGCCTTAACGGCCGATGCGTTGCCTACGACGCAGCCGGTCCGCCAGCCCGTCATGTTGAACGCCTTGGACAGGGAGAAGAACTCCACCGCCACCTCGTCGGCGTCGTCCACCTGAAGGATGCTGGGCGCCTTATAGCCGTCGTAGGTGTTCTCGCTGTAGGCGCTGTCGTGTGCGATCAGAATATTGTTCTGGCGGGCGAACTCGACCGCACGCTCGAAAAACTCCAGAGGCGCAATCGCCGCCGTGGGGTTGTTCGGGTAGTTCAACCACAGGATTTTCGCCCGCCGGCGCACATCCTTCGGGATCGCGTCCAGGTCGGGCAGGAAGCCATTGACGGCCGCCAGCGGCATCTGGTACGTCTCCGCCCCGGCGAACACGTGGGAGATGTTGTAGGTTGGATAGCCCGGCACGGGCGCGATGCCGACGTCGCCCACGCTCAGCAGGGCCAGGCCCATCTTGGCGATTGCATCCTTGGAGCCCATGGTGGTGACGATCTGGTCGTCGGCCAGGTCCACGCCCCACCGCCTTTTATAGAAGTCTCGCACGGCCCGCGGGAACTCGGCCGCAGGCCGGTCGCAGCCGTAGCGATGGCGGTCGGCGTCGCCGGTGTCGGCAACGGCCCGGCAGAGCTCATCCACTACCGGATCGGGCGCGGGCGAGTCGGGGTCGCCGATGTCGATACGGATAACCGTAATGCCCTTTTCGCGAGCGGCGGCCATCTTCCGCCGGAGGTCCGCAAAGAGATACGGCGGCAGCTTGCCCAGCCGTTCTGAGATATCCACGTTCATCGTCCCGGGCCTTTCGTGTTTTTTTGAATGCGGGCGTGGCCAGATTGTATCAGTTCACGGGCAATGGGCAACTGGATTGGCCGGCCGACACGCCCAGTGGGCTGCAGGCGGCGGTACTATTTCCCCACCGGTTCCAGCTGGGTGTCGAGCTTGTGCCCCACATCCTCGAAGCGCACGCTTATTCGCCTGGAGACGCCGGGCTCCTGCATGGTCACACCGTACAGCACGTTGGCCATGCTCATCGTCCGCTTGGCGTGAGAGATGATGATGAACTGGCTGTGCTCCACGAACTCCTGAAGCAGACGGCTGAATCGCTCGATATTCGCCTCGTCGAGCGCCGCGTCAACCTCGTCCAGAAGGCAGAACGGACTCGGACGGTGCTTGAACATGCTGAACATCAACGCCAGGGCCGTCATGGTCTTCTCCCCGCCCGAAAGCAGCGACAGGCTGCGCAGTTCCTTGCCGGGCGGGCGGGCCAGAATGTTTATGCCGGAGTCGAGGACGTCGTCGGGATTCTCCAGGATCACATCCGCCCGCCCTCCGCCGAAGAGCTTGCGGAACAGCTCCTGGAAGTTCGCCCGGATGCATTCGAACGTCGCCACGAACTTTTCGCAGCTCTCCTTGTTGATCCGCCGGATAAGCTCGTCGAGCTTCTTGCGGGAATCCTTGATGTCGCCCAACTGGGTGCCAAGAAATTCACGGCGCTTTTCGAGCTCCTCCTGCTCGCCGATGGCATCGAGGTTGACGTTGCCAAGCCGCTCGATCTTGCCGCGCAGCTCGTTGATCTCCTGCCCCACCGCGTCCCAGTCGCGCTGCCCGTCGTGCTCGTAGGACGAGAAGCGCTCGGGCAGGTCCATGTGCATCTCCTCGCCCGCACGCAAGATGAGGTCCTCCACGTGCGCGTCAGCCTGGCCGAGCTCCACACGCCGGGCGCTGACATTTTCGGAGATCTCATCGTGACTGCTGCGAAACTGGGTCAGTTGCTCGCGAATCTGCTTGAGCCTTTCCGCCAGCGACGCCCTGGTCTGCTCCACGGTTTCCACTTCAGCGGTCAGTGACTCTCGCTCGCTGCTGAGCTTCTGGCGCTCTGCCTTGGCGGCCTCGATCGAATCGGCCGAACTGGCCATACGCTGGCGGCTCAGCTCGATCTGGCTCCGCGAGTCAGCCAGGCTCTGGACCATCTGCTCGCACTGGCCTGCCAGGCCCTCTATCGCCTCGCCCAACGAGAGCTTCTTTTCCTCGGCCTGGGCCTGAGCTACCCTCAGCTCGGTGATCTTGCCGGCAAGGGCATCTCGCTCCTGCCGGGCGGAAGTCACCTCTTGCTCCAGCTGCGCGATTTCGTTCTGTCGCTCGGCGTTGAGCTTCTCGATTTTGGCGGCGGCCTCTTTGGCCTCCTGCTCCCCGCGCGCAGCCTGCTCCATCTCCTCAACCAAAGAGGCAAGGTCCTCGGCTATCAAGGGCTTTTCCTTCTCGAGCTCCGCCACCTGCTGCTGGAGCCGCTCGATCGAACCCTCACACTCAGATCGCTCCGTGCTGGCCCCATACATCGATGTGCGAAGGGCGCGGATCGACTGCTCCAACTGCCCTCGCTCGCCGCGAACCGCCTCCCACTGGGCCTCCATCTGCTCGACTTGCCGGTCCATCTGATCCATCTGCTCGGCAAGGGCCGTCAGCTCGCTCCGTCGCGAGATGACGCCCGCTGCCCGGTTAGCCGAGCCGAACCGCACCCGGCCGTCCCCTTCAAGCACCTCGCCGTCAAGCGTGACGAACCTGGTCCCCGCGGGGGTTACCCTGGCGGCCGCCGCCGCGTCGGCAAGCGTGGGCACAACAAGCGTTTGCCCAAGCAGTCGCCACATGGCCGGGGCCAGCCACGGCTGGAATCGCACCCAGTCGATGACTCTGGCGAGCACATGGGGGCACGTGCCGACGTTCAGATCATGGCGATACGGCTCGAGGCGATCCATGCAGAGGATCTCAACGGTGCCCCCGTCGCGCAGCAGCAGGCCCAGCTCAGCCGCGTCAGCCTGGACCTGATCGAAGCTCATTGCGATCAGCTGCTGATCGGCCCCCACCAGTGCCGCCTCCACAATCCGGGCGTGATCGACATCCGTTTCCACAAAATCGCCCAGCATCCCGCGAATGGCCTGCAGGCGGCCGGCACTTTTGGCTTCAAGGGCGCGCTTCGTGCCCGAGCCGACGCCTTCCAGCCGATCGAGCATCTCGCGCAGGGCCTCAATGCGCCCGGCCGCCACGCTGCGCCGCTCCCGGACGGCTGCAAGCTCCGCTTCCAGCTTCTGCTCGCGATCGGACAGTTCCCGGGCGGTGAGTTTGGTCTGGTCGAGCTTTGCCTGCATCTCCCCGAGGGCCTCCCGCACGTCTTGCAGCTTGGCTTGGCACTGGCGGCGCTGGCCGGACAGCTCGTCCAACTGGGCGTTAATGCTCTGGGCCTTGTCGGTCACGGCTGACCGGCGGCTGTTGAGGTTCTCGCGGCGGATGGCGGCCGCGTTCATGTCATTGTGCAGCTGGGCCGTCTGCCGCAGCAGCTCTATCGTGTGGGCCTTTTCCTCTTCGGTCCGGGCCTCAAGGCGGAGGATGGCCTCTTCGCGGTCGACATGTGCATTTGCCGCATCGTGTGCCTGGTCCGCGATCTGGGCGCACTTTTCGTCGGTTTGGGCGAGCTCGGCCTCGCGTGCGGCCTGGTTTTTTCGGCAGGTGTCAATCTTGACCTCGAGCTCATCGCCCCTGCGGCATGCGGCGGCGATCTGCTCGCGGAGTTCGCGGACCTTCTCGCCGAGCATTCCCTGCCGCTGCTCGGAGGCGGTTATCTGCGCCGCGAGGGAGGCTATCTGACTCTGGACCTGGGAGGCGGTGCGTTCGAGGTCGGTCGCCTCGAACTCCGCGCCGCTGCGGGCGCCCTCGAGGCGCTCGAGGCGGTCGCTGACCGACGCCAGCGAGCCGCTGTCCTTGTCGAGGAGTCGCTGGACCTCGGTCCGCTTTTGCAGGAGCGTGTGGTATTGGGCGAGGAAATACAGGCCCTTGAGCTCGTTCAGCTTTTCGCTGTGGGTCTGATAGCTCCTGGCCTTGCCGGCCTGGTACTTGATCGAGCGGAGGCGTTTTTCCACCTCCCGCATGATATCGTCCAGGCGAAGCAGATTCTGCTCGACCCGTTCGAGCTTTCGCAGGGTCTCTTTCTTGCGGGCCTTGTACTTGCTTATGCCCGCGGCTTCGTCAAAGATCGACCGCCGGTCCTCCGGCGTGGCCTGAAGGAACGACTCCACATGGCCCTGCTCGATAACGGAGTATGCGTCGTTCCCCACGCCGGTATCCATGAACATTTCACGGATATCCTTGAGCCGGCACGGGGTCTTGTTGATAAGGTACTCGCTCTGCCCGTTGCGAAAGAGCCTCCGGCCCACGGAGACAACTTCCGAGCTGTCCTCCTGGGAGCAGCCGTCAGGGCGCAGTACGCCGGCGGAATTGCCGAGGACCAGCGTGACCTCCACCATGCCGGAGGCGCGCCTCGTGGACGAGCCGTTGAAGATGACGTCCAACATCTGAGAGCCGCGAAGGCTCTTGGCCGACTGTTCCCCGAGAACCCACTTGATGGCGTCGACGATGTTGCTCTTGCCGCAGCCGTTGGGGCCCACAACACAACTTACTCCGTCGTCGAAGTCAAACTCCGTACGATCGGCGAAGCTCTTAAACCCAGACAGGATCAGCTTATTGAGCTTCATGTTTGATTTAGATTATACTCCAGGCTGCGGCTGACATGCCATACATTCCGTTTACCGTGGGTCAGTCCGGCGGCATATCGGGTCTGCCGATACTCAGCGTGCCACTATAAAGCTTCTGCAGGCCCGAAAGGGTCTGCAAGCGGAACTTTGCTGGAATATCATTAGTCTGGCACATCCGGTACAGGACGCCGACCACCTGGCTGTAGGTCAGGCCCAGGCCCTTGAACTGGTTGTCCAGGCCGCGCTCGGGAAACGAGCCCATCGTCGTAATCAACGACTTCACTGAGAAATCCGTAAACAGGTTGTCACTGAAACCGCCCGTCCTGGGTATCCTGCGATAGAGCATCAGTCTCTCTTGGCCCTTATCGGCGTTGACGGTCACTATGTCCCGAGGGGCGTTGAAGAACACCGGGCTCTGAAGGGCCATCTCTTTGCCGAACAGCACAATTCGCTGCTCGTCGCTCCGCCATGCGTAGATCTCATGCCGCCGGGTGGAACTGACCAGATCCAGCTTGAAGTCGTCGGTGACATCGATGCGCGTGATGACCGTCCTGTCTCCCCGCTCCAGCAGCGCCTCGTAGGCCGCTATCCGGACCATCTCGTCCTGGTCGTCCACGAGCTGGCGAAGCGCCAGCACCGCCCGCGCGCATTGCGAGTGCCGCCCAAGCTCCTTGATAGCCCGTATCTGCAGCGGTGAATCCTCGTCGGATGCAAACCTGATTACCACGTCCGCCGCAACGTCATCGCCCAGACGCATACCCGTTCGCGCAGTGAAGAAGGCAACCGCCTTATTCCTCGAACGGTACAACGGCTGAATCGTCGGTATCACCTGCCTGCCCATTGCCTCCCACACCAGGGCCAGATCATCGTGCTTGGCGCCGGGGCGGTTCATGCCTTCCGCAATCCTCCTTGCGTGCACTTCCTGGTTGCCCGCCCCAGAGTGGATCGGCAGGTGCATGATAAGCTCCAGGAAGTGCTTGTAGTCCTTCCGCCAGTCCGGATGTATGCGCAGCTCGACCAGAGAGGAGTTCTTGCCGACGGCAATACGCCTCTCGCTGTGGAACCGCTCGTTTATCCTGCGCTGAATGAGCCTGCATATGGCGTAGTCCGGGCGACGAAGGCTCAGCCGTATCAGCCTGTGCTTGAGCAGCTTGCCGCCACCGATCACACGCCCCACGCGGCACTTGACAAGGTCGGCGGGCTTGGCCGGGTCCAGAAACGGGTTGACGAAGACGGACCCACCGGCCTCGGCCAGGACCATGGATCCCTTGCCCGCAAGGCTCATCCCGCCGACGGCCAGGCGCAGCTCCGACGGCATCAGCGTTCCACCATCGAGGCTCTTGGTCTGGGTATGCGGCGAGGCCACCAGAAAGACGTCGAACCTAGTTCCCGCGGGCGCGCCGGGTGGAATCAGGCCCCGCACCTCTACAACGGCGGTGTCCAGGTCATGCAGAAATCGGGCGGGAGTCAGGCCGCTGGTGCTGGCGCGGTAGGATGCGAAATTCAGCTTGAGCAGATATTGCGAGATGTATTTGCCCAGCGCCCTGGGGACCTCGGCAGACCCATCCTTGCCCAGGCCCACCACAACACAATATCCCCTGACGGATTGTCCCCCGCCGTCCACGAGCCTGGCATACTCGTTGACCGTTCCAGCAACGTACGTCGGCACGGCGGGCGGCGTTGGGGGATTCCCACTGAGTCTCATAGTCTCGCACCCGCAGACGCACCCCACAACGCATCCCAGGGCAAGAGCTGTTAACAAGGTCCTGTTGGGCATAGCGACACTCCCTACCTTCCACTATGCGCTATTTATCGGACCTTGTGAAAAAGTGGCTTTAGAATATATCGTCAGCCGCACCGCGACAAAAGCGGATCGGCCATGATATTGTCCCCCACCGCAGCGGCGCCGCAGGACCGGGCCCGGGTTATCAGTCGAAGACCGGGCGCGCGTCAGCACCTGCCGGAGAGACATCATCGCCCCGGCGTTCCTCGATAAACGGAGCCGTGGCTGCACCGGCAAGCCGCCTGGGCTCAGTAAGGGGCGGGATGCGCAGTTTCTGCCCCGGCTGAAGGCGGAGCGAATCCACGCCCGGATTCGCCTGGACCACCAGGCCGAAGTGCTTCCCGTTGCCGTACATCTTGACCGCCACGTCCCAGAAGCCCGCATCGCCGGAGCGAACGACATAGATCTTGTAGCCGATCGGCAGGTCGGCCGGAGTGATGGCTATCCCGCTGGTGCCCCCTCGGGTGGAGTCCGCGGGCTTCGCTGGTATAACCAGCTTCAGGCCGGGTTTGAGGTTCTCACTGTTAACATCGGGGTTGGCCTTGGCGATCGCCTTGTAGTATTTGCCATGCCCCCAGACCCTTTTCGACACGCCCCAGAATCCGGCGTCGCCCTTCTGCACCACATAGGTCGTTCCGCCGGGGATGAAAGCCACCCTGCTCGCCGCTTCGTCGGCCTTGCGGCGATACTTCTGGGGCAGCGGCGGGACAATCAACCTCTGGCCCGGGCGAAGCGAGCTGGAGTCCACCCTCGGATTGGCCTGGGCGATCACGTTAAAGTACTTCCCAGCGCCGTACATCCGGGTTGACACGGTCCAAAAACCGTTGTCACCGTGCCGAATGACGTAGGATCGCTCGACATCCGAATAGAAGTTTTCCAACCCGGGCGCGGTTGAAGTAATGATCCGGATGTCGTCCGGCCTCAGTGCCGGGGGGGTACCCAACGGCGTTATCGGCATTATGACCACGTCGCGGTCGGCGGGTACGTCTGAAACGCCCGTACCGGTGTCCGCCGACGTCCCCCCGGTGCCCGTTCGAGGTGGATCGTCAGCCAAGGTGATCTCAATCCGCGGAATCACTATGGAGCCCGGGTCGCGCGTCGTGTCTGTATCATCTATGGTGAGCGTGTCCATCCCCGTACCGGTGTCGGTCCCGGTGTCGGTCCCGGTGTCGGTCCCGATGTCGATCCCGGTGTCGGTCCCGGTGTCGGTCCCGGTGTCGGTCCCGATGTCGGTCCCGGTGTCGGTCCCGGTGTCGGTCCCGGTGCCGGTCCCTGTGTCCGTGGTGTCGGCTGCCAATTCCACCCCGGGGGCGTCGGTACCTCCGGAACGGTCAATAGTCACCCTGGGCGCTGGTTCCGGCCCGGGTGTCACGGGCGGCTCCACGATCTCCGGCCCGCCCAAGTCCACAACGGCAAAGTACACGATCGCCACGACGGCCATGAAAAGGCCCACGGCGATGCCTATTTTGACGTCTGTACGCATAGTATTACTCCTGAGAGGAACAATCAGGCCCACGAATCAGGCTGTTTGCTGTATTGAGTATTCTAACGACAACAGGGGCTGATTTCCACCTATTTATCCCGACGGCGGGCGACTCTCGCCGCACCCGCTCAACCCGGCCTGGGGGCTCCGAACCAGCTCAGCGGTATCCCGCGCGATCATAAGCTCCTCGTTGGTGGGAATGACCCACACGGGCACGGGCGAGTCATCGGCGGTGATAGCCCCAGCCCTGCCGCCCGCAGCCTCAACGTTGCGCTGCTCGTCGAGCACCACTCCAAGGGACGACAACTGGCGGCATATCATCGCGCGCACCGTCACGGCGTTCTCGCCGATGCCGCCGGTAAGCACCACTGCATCCAGGGCGGGCAGGACCACACTGTACGCGCCGATGTACTTCACCAGTCTATAGACGAATATCTCAATCGCGAGTTCCGCATTCTTGTTGCCGTCGCCGGCCGCCGCCAAGAGGTCGCGCATGTCGCTGCCGCACCCGCTCAGGCCCAGCAGGCCCGACTCCTCGTTCAACGCGCGATCCACCTGCTCCGCCGAAAGCCCCAACCGCTGCATGTAAAGCACCACGGCCGGGTCCAGGTCGCCGCTGCGAGTACCCATCACAAGGCCTTCAAGCGGCGTCATGCCCATGGAGTGGTCCACGGCCCGCCCGCCGGCGACGGCCGTGATGGAGCATCCGTTGCCGAGGTGCGCGGTAATCAGGTTCACCTGATCGAGCGGCTTGGCCAGGATCTCCGCAGCCCGCAGCGCGACGTACCGGTGGCTGGTGCCGTGGAAACCGTATCTCCGCACGTGGTGCTGGGCGTACCACTCGTTCGGGATCGCGTAGCGGTACGCTCGAGGCGCCAAGGTGGACAGGAACGCCGTATCAAACACCGCTACGTGCGGGATGTTAGGCATTGCGGCCATCGCGCTCTCGATGCCCGACAGATTCGGCGGGTTATGCAACGGGGCAAGCTGCGAGTTGCGCTTGACGATCTCGATCAGATCCCCGTCAATGCGGACTGAGCCGCTGACCTCCTCGCCGCCGTGGACCACGCGATGCCCGGCGCCTTCGATCTGGTCGATGCTCTCGAGCACGCCGATCTCCGGGTCGACCAGGGCATCCAGTGCAATTCTGAGTCCTGCGGCGTGGTCCGGCGCGGTCACGTCTCTGCGGCAGCTCTTGCCGTCGGCCCTGCTATGGGTGAGGCGCGCCCTACGGGTCCCCAGTCGCTCGAGAATCCCCTTTGCCAGGACCGATTCGTCGGCCATGTCGAAAAGCTGATACTTAATCGAACTGCTCCCGCAGTTGACGACCAATACTATCATTGTGATCCTCGCCCGTGCCGCCAATTACTATGGCACGGCGCACATGATGTCAAGCGTGCCATCCCCCGGGCACATTAGGGTTTTGGGGAAGATCGCTGGCGACCGTTACAGCCTTCCTACGGCAGATTTGGCAGGATATCGTACAGGCCGCAGAGGTTGGCGAACTCCAGGGAATCCGTAAAGCCCTTGAGCACATCCGCGCGGCTTGCGCCGCCCGCCAGGACGGCCTCCCAGTTGGTCTTGCCCCCGGCGTCCGGCTCACGGTTGAAGAAGGCGCGGTAAGAGTCGTCCACAAACTCCGAGTCCGTTCTGTTCCTAAGGAGGTACTCGGGGCTGAACATGAAGCCGAAGGCTACCTCGACCCCAGCGCGGGTCTGGGCCAGCAGATCAGCCGTCCAGTTGGCCAGGCCGTCGGCATCCGGCTGCCGGCCGAGGGACTCGACGTAGAACCGCGTGACAAACTGCCGCACCCGGTAGACCCGCAGGCCGTCCTGCGAGTAGCCCACCATGCCGTACTGGGCCGCCAGGTTGGTGAACTCCCCGGAGTAGACGAACCCGTAGAGCACGTCCTCGCGGGGCGCGCCTGCGTCCAGAGTCGCCACCCAGTGCGCTTTGCCCGGTGCGTCCGCGTCACGGCCGAAGAAGACGCGGTAGCTCGTGTCGATGAACTGCTCGTCGGAGGTGTTCTGGGGGACGTACTCGGCACTGAACATGAACCCGACGGCCACGTCCGCGCCGGTCTTCGTACCAGCCACCAGGTCGCCCACCCAGTTGTCCAGGCCGTCGGTGTCCGGCTCGCGACCGAGGCAGTATTGATAGAACCGCGCGACGAAAGCCGTCGGACCCGTGATGGCAACCGTGAAAGTGCCGAGCAAGCCGCTGGCGACAGGGTTGCCTTGCACATCAGCGACTTGATTGGCTTCCATCGAAACCAAGTACACGCTGTTGTCCGCTCTGTCCCAACTTCCTCCCGGTGGAGTGATCTGGTATGTCGCTACAATGGGGGAGCCGCTTCCCGGGGGGGCCTGA
>SDBT01015894.1_pt1 | contig 11944 bp, 12 predicted proteins | sample 2277101 | NCBI WGS metagenome assembly SDBT01 (sample SAMN10404973, study PRJNA504765) | marine sediment metagenome | isolation source: marine sediment core GS10_PC15, 103 cmbsf | place: Arctic Ocean: Southern Knipovich Ridge | collected 2010
GTGCTCTTGCAGGTACGCCACGCTGCGGTACAGCAAACCGGTGTACAAATAATAGTACCCCAGCTGCTGCGAAAGTAGCTGTGCTGCGGTACTTTTACCACTCGCGACCGGACCATCTATTGTAATTATTGACAAATTGACACTCGCTTCTTTAGACTTAGTGTGTTAGAACGGTATTAGTATATTGTGTGCTACCGTTATTGTAAAATCTAAGGGAGTGTAAACCATGACTTGTGGAAAATGTAATTGTGAACCTGGCGCTTGTAAATGTTCATCTCAATCCTGTGCCTGTGGCGGATCAGATTGCAAATGCGGCTCGTCCAGCGGCAATGTACATAAAATAAGCTGTGACGAGCTAAAGGCAAAAATCGACTCGAGTGAAGACATATTGGTGGTAAACGTGCTTGATAGCGAGCATTATAACGACTGCCATATTGCTGGTACCATGCATGTACCACTGGCAGAGCTAGAAAAAGAGTGCGCTGGTTGGGACAAAGACAAAAAAATTGTCGTGTACTGCGCAAACACCATGTGCTCGGCCTCTAAAGAAGCTGCAAAACTCCTTAGTTCCCTAGGCTTTACTAAAGTATGCGCCTTTGAAGGCGGCACCAAAGAGTGGAAAGAAAAAGGCCTGCCATGTGAAGGTGCCTGCGAGATGGACTATCTGGGGTGAACAACGCCTGGAGGACCCTCGCACCGCTCATCTTTTTGCAGGCAGCACTTACCCTGCTTAGTGGTTGCGGCAAAAAGCAGCCGGTTGCACAGCAAAAGCTGCACAACCCCGCCTATGTTAGGACGATGAGCGCAGATCAGCTACGTAACGAGCTTGCACGAGCGCAGCGAATAAAGGTAGTTAATGTCTTAAGTGTTGACACGTTTAATGACTGCCATATTCGGGGCTCGATTAACGTCCCGCTTAGCACGCTTAAAAAACGTGCGCGGGAGTGGCGTCGCGACGAGCTAACGGTGGTGTACGGTGCAAGCCACACCTACCCTGCCTCACAACCTGCCTTTACTATGCTCGCACAGATGGGCTTTTCTAATGTATATGCCTATGAAGGTGGCACCAAGGAGTGGCATGAAAAAGGCTACCCCACTACTGGTCTTTGTAGATTGCGATATTTAAACAGTTAACATAAGCCCCATTCTTTACAGATGGGGCTTTTATTTTTTTTACCAGCTGGTACGATATAACTATCTCACACGTCACATCGAAGCATTTACACCTAAGCTGTGAGCAACTAACATATCCATATCCAACTAGTTCAAGGAGGATGTTTATGAACAATATTCGTACATTTGGTTTGATGCTTGCTGCCGCTGCTGGAATCGCTGGTTTTAACGCCTACGCTGGTGAGGGTTGTGAAGGTTCGCAATGCGACCTAACACGCAAGTCATCATGCTGCCCAAGCAGCTCGTCCAGCAAAGAGTGTTGCCAGGCACTTGCACCTAAAGTTTGTTGTCCTCGGTGCGACAAGCAAAGCTGTAGCTGTAAGACCAGCTCATCATGCTCTACTGGCTGCTGCCCAACAAAAGAAATAGTAATTGGCGATCTATCAGACACCATGCAAAACGGTGACGTATTGGTAGTAAACGTGCTTGCACGTGAGTCGTTTGACGACTGCCACATTGCTGGTTCAATCAGCGTACCACTTGCAGAGCTTAAAGAAGCCGCTGTAAACTGGGATAAATCACAAAAGATTGTTACCTACTGTGCGCACTCAGAGTGCACGGCAAGCGGTGCTGCAGCTGACGTGCTAACCGAGCTTGGGTTCGAAGATGTACAAGCCTACGAAGGCGGCATCAAAGAATGGCTCCACTCAGGTCTTCCAACCGAAGGTCCGGCAGAGCAAGATTGGTTAAAAGCTTAAATAGTTTTTGAAGCCATCGGAGGTCTCCAGAAATGGAGGCCTCTTTTTTTTTGGAACCAACCTGATTTTAGTAGTCTAAGATTTTTTTCTAACAAATTCACGAACGCCACTAGCACCGCCTCTACCCGATCACCCTGAGTGAATCGCGAAGCGATTTGTATCGAAGGGCCTGAGTGGTTTTGCGAGCGAAGCGAAGCAAAATTGTATCGCATGGGTGCGGTGTAGATAGACTCATCCCCACACATCGCCCTTACGCGCCAATCGCGTGAAGATATTCTTGATCGTAAACTTGTCTGGCTTAAAGCCAGTACGCAACTCTCGCCACTGGATGGGCGTAGCCACCGGCGCGCCTTCTATTGCGCGCACCGCGTATGGCGCCACCGCCGTCTGCCCCCAGGCATTTCTGCCTACGTCTATGTACACCCTGCCGCGTCTTTTTGCTTTACGGGCCTCTATCGTGACCAGCTTTGGGTGTGCTGCCACTAACTCCCCAGCTACTTCCCGGGCGAATGCCCGCGTCTCCTCAAAGCTATAGCGACGTGTCGTGGGCACAATCACGTGCAGCCCACGCGAGCCGGTGGTCATGACCCAGGGGTCTAGGTCACGCGCTTGCAGGGCAACACGAAGCAGCTTTGCTACCTGCATGACAGCCACAAATTCTCCCGAGGGGTCTAAATCGAAAATAATTTTGTCTGGCTTATCTAGCTTGTCGGTCTTGCTAAGCCACAAATGCGGCGTGATACAGCCCTGGTTAGCGATGTAGACCAGGGTTGCTTCGTTTTGGCACGCAACGTAGTGCACCGTCTTGCCCTCTTGGGTTTTCACTGGCACTCGTTTTATCCAGCTAGGGTAATAGTCGGGCGCATTCTTGTGGTAGAACCCTTCTTTACGTATCCCGTCGGGAAAGCGCTCCATGGTTAGTAAGCGCCCTTTGCAATGCTGTAGCATGATGGGTGCTATGCGCTGGTAGTAATCTAACAGATCGCCCTTGGTTATTTTGGAGCGGGGGAAGAAGATCTTATCTTCGTTTGAAACCTCGACGATGTAGCGCCCTACCTTCATGACTGGGCCCGGGTAATTTGTGCCATGGTACGGCCGGTCGCTACCGACTTTGTTTTAGTACTAACCGGGTTTGCCCGCCGGCTGGCATACTCGTCATCCATTTTTATAAGCAGCCATCGAACCTCTTTGCCACTACCAATGCGCACCAATGCAAAGCCACCGCGCAGCTTTTCGCCCTCGAGCCATATCTCAATGCGGCCAAGTTTGAGGCATTGCGCCATGGGCACAATTTTACCATCTGTGCGTTTAATATTTTTGTAGGTACCGCGGTCCCAAATCATAACGGTACCGGCGCCGTACTGCCCCTGTGCTATCACGCCCTCGAACTTACCGTAGCGCATGGTGTGGTCCGGCGTGGGCATGGCAAGGCGCTTATCCGCAGGATTGAGCGACGGGCCTTTAGGCACCGCCCAGGATTTAAGTACCCCGCCATGACTTATGCGAAAATCGTAATGCAGACTGGTGGCTTTATGTTTTTGAATAACGAAAATTGGCATACACTCCCCCTTAGCTTTAGTGTATAGTACTTAGGTTACTTAAAGAAAGAATTTTCCATTGTTGCTTGAGAGGCCCCATGTATAAACAGCTATGTGCCGCCATCATTCTATCAGCCCTTTTCTCGTCACCACTCAATGCCATGCTTATTTCTCTTGATGTCCTCAAGAAAGGTGAACAAACCGTATACCTATTTGGTGATATGCACACAGAGTATGCATTTTCAGACCCAAATTACGATAGAATTTTAGAAGAGAGCTCCGCCCAATTTAATGCTCTTAAGAGCGAAATCTATAAACTATCGCCTGATCGCACGACAATTCTACATGAGGTTATTTCTGGCATCGACAATGATCTTCGTAGAAAAATAAATAATGAGCTAGCCAAGCTCCCGGGAGAAAATAAAGCAACATCTCCACTAATGCTGATTCCAAAGCTTGGATATACCAAACTATGCGTTGAGCTTTCAAGTCGGCACCCCACAAAAGGTACTGACCCTAGAAAGCCCTTTACCGAACTTGTAGACATCTCTAAGGAACTTTCTCGAACAAGCTACTTAAGTAAATTAGGAGAAAACGTCTCACGTATTGAAGATGCTATTGCGCAGAAGCTTGATGGTTGCACCCTTCAATCGATAGCTCAACCACTAGATCAGATTAAATTCCAGGCTAAAACAACTGTAGAACAATTTTCTGACTCTGGCTTACTCCAAGTAAGTGCCCTACTGGATGAACTTGATACCTCATGTAACGCATATTCGAAAAGCTGTGCTACTATTGATAAGCTATTCAAAAGTGCCTATCCAAATGCCAGAGACCGTGCTTCATCTATGCCGTTCTTTTCACTCATGAAAACACTATTATCCTCAAATATAGAAGACAACATTGCCGCAATCATCTTCAAAACACTTATGAAATTCGCAATGTATCAATCACTCGTTAATCTTCATGCTGCATTGACTATAGCCCAAGAGCCAAGCAATCAGAAGGTGCTGTTTTTTGCCGGAAGGGGCCATATGCCCCCCGTCAAGGAGATGCTCTGCGAACTTGGCTATACAGTGCATTCTGCCATACCACCACAGCTAAGCGATGGCACGCAACTTACAGAAAACAACTATTCAAACTATGAAGAACTCTTGGAGAGGGCTATCCCTCTGCCAGCGAATGTATTTACCCTTCTCGGGGAATAACGATATCGATGCCCAGTAGCTCGATGTTTGTGCGCCCTTGCCACTCGTTTTTCACCACGTTGCCCACTATATGAAACGGCTTGTCGCCGTGCGCTAAAAGCTTGTCGAGCAGCTCGGGGCGGTTAAAGAGTATGATGGGCTTTTTAATACCATGGCTAAAGAGCATGCACTTGAGATGCTTTTCTTTAAGCAGCTTAGGCGGCCCCATAAGGGTGACATTGCGCACTAGGAAGGCTGGTTGGGAGTTTTGGTGGCCAAATGGCTCGAGCTTCTCAAGGTCGCTGAGCAGTACGGTGTCCATCTCGCTTAATTCAAGCTCACCATCCAGGTCCTGCTTTTGCAGCAGGTCGTATGCTGTAAGGTCACGCGCTACCTTTGCTTCCAGGTTTTCTTTAAGTTTGGGCAGATTCTCTTTTTTAAGCGAAAGCCCAGCGGCAAATGAGTGGCCGCCAAATTTTAGGAGCAGGTCTTCATTTTCGACCAGCGCATCAAAGATATTAAACTCGCGTATGGAGCGGCACGAGCCTTTGAGAATGCCGTCCTTACCTTCGTGGAACAGGAGCGTTGGGCGGCCAAAGTTGTGCATCAGGCGCCCTGCGACCAGGCCTATCACGCCGGTGGGCCAGCCGGACTTGCACGAGATAATGACGTTTTCTTTGGACAGGTCTATTTTCTTCTCGGTTACCTGCAGCTCGATCTCTTCATAAATTTTGCGCTCCACCTTCTTGCGCTCCTCGTTCATCTCAAGCAGCACCTTGCCCACGCGGTCTACGTCGTCGTACTGGGCACTAATCATAAATTTAACGGCATCGCGCGGGTCGCTCAGGCGCCCGAGGGCGTTAAGCTGTGGGGCAACCATAAAGCCAATATCCAGTGAGGAAAGGCGCGGCTTGGTTAACTTACCGTTACGCGCAAGCACTTGCATGGCATAGCTTTTTTGTTTGTTGATAAGGCTGAGGCCATGGCGCACCCAGTACCGAGTCTCGCCAAGTAGTGGCACTACGTCGGCAATGGTGCCAAGCATCAGCAGCTCGTAGGCCTTTACTGGTAGCTCTAACCCACGCTTTTCGTACAACCAGGCTATAATTTTGAAGATGACGCCAACCCCCGGCAGGCTTTTGCACGGGTAGGTGCACTCGTCACGGTTTGGGTTAATAATGGCAAGGGCCTTGGGCAAGTCGCCATGCTGGCGGTGGTGGTCGGTAATGATCAGGTCTATGCCTATGTCGTGCGCCTCTTGCGCAGCCTCATGGGCACCAATGCCATTGTCTACGGTAATAATGAGGTCGTAGCCATTTTCTTTTGCCTTGCGTACTACTTTGGTGGAAAGGCCATATCCATCGCGCTTACGGTTGGGCAAAAAGTAGTTGATGTTGGCGCCAAGCGGAAGCAACGTGCACATCATAAGCGCAGACGATGAAATACCGTCAACATCGTAGTCGCCAAATATCAAAATCTTCTCGCCACCGTCGATTGCTTTTTCCAGCCGGGCAAGGGCAATTTCGGAATCTTTTAAGAGTGATGCGTGCGACACATCTTTTTCATACGAGGTAAACAGAAAAGACGTGATCTCTTCTTGGGATACAAACCCGCGATTGACCAGCACGCGGGCAATAGGTTGCGAGATGCTGTGCCGTGCGGCAACCGCAGCAATCAGCCCTGCATCGGGCGTGCGAAGGCGCAGCAGGTACTTTTCGCCCTGCAGCAGCTCCTGCCCCTCGGGGACCTGCGAGGTCTTCGAGGCTTGTGGAATAAGGGTGTTAGATTTTTTTACCTGAGTTTCCATAACCCAGGCAGGATAGAACACTGGCTGTTGTATAGCAAATTTCCACCGCACCCATTCGATACAACCGGCTCCGCCGGCCACTCAGGGCGAGCGGTGGTCGAGAGAGGCTTTTATTAGAAATGTGAAAACTTTCTCATACTTATACGAATATACCCAAACACCGCTCGCCCTGAGTGATTTTCCGCAGGGAAATTGTATCGAACGGGTGCGGTGTATAGTGACAGACAAATTCGCATACCGTTGCACCACTCACTACCAATCTGTTATTTTTAATAAGGTTGCCACTTACAAAGCAAAAAGGGGTGCCGCAGCACCCCCATCACTCGTTCGCTTAACATTATTCCACCGGAATACCGCGCTTTTGCATCGCAAGCTCAAGATATGCCCGCATGCCCGCATCATTGGCGTGATCAATTGGTCGCTTGTTATCAGCGTCTTTTTCGCCCAGATCATCAGCAGCACCATTTTCAATCAAATAGGAGACCACAGCAACATCTCCACCTGCCGCTGCATAATGTAGTGCTGTTCTGTTCTTAAGGTGCTTTCTACGAATATCACCGGAAGTAAACAGTTTGTATGCCTGCAGCCTGCGTGATTTATCCAACTTATTATTAGCCCAGATAAACACAGGCTTTGTAAAGATCTTGTCTCTATGTTTTCTGAGCATTGCTTTCATAATGCGATTATTCCAAAGATAAACAGTTAGGATAGCCCTGCCTCGACGACCCACTCTCATATGTTTAAAGAGTTCAGCCAAGGCGGATTTATCATATGGTCCCCCAAATATATCCACACCGCGCTCTATAGCCAGGACTGCAAGATTTTCTGCAATCGGTCCTCTCTTCCTTATTATGTCCGCTAGGTCGAAGGTTTTTGATAATGGCGCTCCATGATTAAGTAGCGATATACTAACCTCTGGGTTATGTTTCGTTTCAACTTCAATGACATTTGCTCCTTTAGAGAGCAAAAATTCGGCTATTGGTACTATAACCTCTCCGGATGCGAACGAACGTGCAGCAACCTGCAACGGAGTATCCCCTCTATCATAACGGCTTATTTCAACATATACGTCAAACTTACGTTTATATCCGGAGAGCATAGCCTTAGGTGGCCTACGCTCCCTAAAAAGTGCTTTCTGGTTAACTTTATCCGGATCTTTTTTGAGTATCTTCTTTACCTTCTTCAGATCCCCTTCTGCCACCGCTTTGTGTATCGCACCGCCATGCATGCTTGTGGTTAGCCCTACCATGGCGACTAGCAGTAGGAACTTTTTGAACGTCGTCTTCATCGTTATCTCCTTGATTTGAATTGTTGTCCTAGCTTACTGAATGCAGGCAGCAAAATGCAAGGAGATAGAGAGAGAGAAATGCCGGCCTAGACTATCTGCCACTGCTCGGGATGCGCGAGCTTATGCTCTACCACCAGGCAATTAAAACGCATACCGTTGCACCACTCACTACCAATCTGTTATTTTTAGTAAGAAGGAGAAAGTTATGAAACAATTTTTTGTGCTAACACTTGGCATCGCGCTAAGTGCTACAGGCATGGATGCACAGCCACCACGGCCCACGAGTCCGGATGGCACCCGTCATATCGAATTTGTTCCACAACAACCAGTGAAGCTTTGGGACACGTAGTCCCGACAGCTAGTAAAAGTGCTTAAACCGCAGCACCGCCCTGCAAGCCACAACCCATGGAGCCATGACAGTCGCTACTTTATCACCGTCTCGAGCACGGACAATACCGCAACAGTCTGGAATGCGATAACCGGGCAGAAGGTTCGGGTTGTGCGAGAGCAATCACCCATCGATCAGGCATACTTTGAATCAAACACACAGTTCGCTGTAGTAACGCAAGAAGGCAAGACTGTGTATTCTACGCCAACCGAGGTTATAGCCGCGCCAGTGGCCGGACGTAAACGCCGTCGAGAGTTTTAGTGCTGTTTCTTCATCGTCGGAAATAAGATCACGTCTTTAATTGAATGCGTGTCGGTGAGCAGCATGACCAAGCGGTCAACGCCAAGCCCTACGCCACAGGTTGGTGGCATGCCATACTCTAGCGCCGTCACATAATCGGCATCGTAGTGGTGCGCTTCCTCGGCACCGGCCTCCATTGCCTCTACTTGCCGCTTAAAGCGATCAGCCTGGTCACCTGGGTCGTTTAGCTCGCTAAAGCCATTAGCTATTTCCATGCCGGCGACAAACAGCTCAAACCGAGCAGCGGTGTACGGGTTTTCGTCGTCCCGCTTAGCAAGCGGCGAAATCTCGATTGGGTGGCCGGTAATGTAGGTGGGTTGTACCAGCTTGCCTTCTACCAGCTCTTCGAACAGTGCCCATAGTTTTTCCCCATAGCTCGCGTTCTTGTGGGGCAGCTTCAGCTCATGGCTTTTTATAAGCTCGTCAATACTGTCTTGGGCTATCGCATCGTAGGAGAGGCCCGCAACTTCGTGGAGCGACTCTTCTACCGTCATGCGCTTAAACGGGGTGCTAAAGTCTAGGGTAATATCGCCGTACGGCACCTCGGTGCTTTCAAAGTTTTTCTCGATAAGGGCACCTATCAGCTGCTCGGTCAGTGCCATGCCTACGTGATAGTCGGCATGTGCGAGGTAAAACTCAAGCATCGTAAACTCGGGGTTGTGCTTGGTAGAGACGCCCTCGTTGCGAAAGTTACGGTTAATTTCGAACACGCGCTCTAGGCCACCGACTACTAATCGCTTGAGGTACAGCTCGGGCGCTATGCGCATGAACAGCTCCATGTCGTAGGCGTTGTGGTGCGTTACAAACGGGCGTGCTGTGGCCCCACCAGGGATGGGGTGCAGCATCGGCGTCTCAACTTCTAAAAAGTCATGCTGCTGCAAAAAGTCGCGCACGCCGGCAACAATTTTGGAGCGCTTAATAAACTTTTCGCGGCTCTCTGGGTTAGAAATTAAATCCAGGTACCGCTGGCGGTAGCGCTGCTCTACATCCTGTAAGCCATGAAACTTTTCTGGCAGCGGGTGTAGCGACTTTGCTTGTGGCACAATCTCGAGCACCTTGAGGGTGGGCTCACCCATTCTGGTAACAAAAACGGTACCGCGTACCCAGATAAGGTCGCCCAGGTCCACGTACTTTTTAAAGAATTCGAACCGCGCATCGCCTATCTCGTCTTTACGAATATACAGCTGCATTTGGCCTGAGCGATCTTGCAGATTGGCAAAAATAGTCTTGCCATGCTCACGAATGGTCATCAGGCGACCGGCGATGGTAAATTCGCGTCCCTCGTCCTTTTCCAGCTCGTAGGCTGCCAGCACCTGAGCGGTGGTGCCACCCACTGGCTTATAATCGCCCCAAGGCTCGATGCCCTGTGCGCGGAGTTCTGCTACTTTTTGGAGGCGAACCTGGTGTTCGGAAGTGGTTGTGCTCATGGTACTCGATAATTTAAGATTTTGTCTGATAAAGCCCTAGTATAGTGTATTTTAGCCTAGGACGTAAACGGTTTCGCCTGCCTTGCCCATGCCCAATTGTTCGCGCGCAAGCTTTTCTAGCATATATTCATCGGTTACAAACGCCTTCATCTCGGCGTTGATGGTAGCTATGCCATCTTGCAGGTCGTCGACCACCGCCTGCAGCTGTGCTACTTCTTGCTGCTGGGCGTGCAGCAGAGGCAAGCTGGACTCACTCTGCCAGAGCAGTACACACAGTACCCACCCTAGTCCACTCAGAAGTATGGCTCGCACCAGGGTGCGTATGGTTATACGTTTTTTTCTAAATAATGCTCGCATTGCTACTTCTTCTCACTCGCACGCCCTACATCACGGTGGTGCACCAAAAAACGGGTATTGGCCCAGTCCTGCTTGCTAAGCCTTTCTACAAAGGCGACCGAGCGGTGGCGGCCACCGGTGCACCCGATTGCTACGTTAGCAAAAAAGCGCCCTTCTTCGAAATAATTTTCAATCGTTTTACGTAAATAGGTGCTTAGCAGCTCCCAATACTCTTGCACTGCCGACTGCGAGAATAAGAAGGCGTCAATCTCCCCTGCCTTGCCATCAAGTGCTTTAAGGGCCGGGATAAAGTAGGGGTTGGGCAAAAAGCGAATGTCGCATACTAAGTTACTCTCGGCAGGCACGCCATACTTAAAGCCAAACGATACCAGGTTTACGGTAATGGCGCGGGCAAGCTCTGTGTCAAACGACTCGCTCACCCATCGCCGTAGCTCATGGATGTTTAAGTTGTCAGTGTCAAGCGTGATATCGGCAATATTTTTAATAGGTTCGAGCAGCTTCTTTTCTTTTTTAATCGCTGCCTGCACCGAGATGCCCCGCGCCAGCGGATGGCTGCGACGGGTTTCTTGAAAGCGCTTAAGCAGCACGCGCTCGCTTGAACGTACAAATACGATGCGACAGCTCTCGCCAAGCTCTGCTTTTAATCGCTTTGCTTCCTGCAGGAAGCTGCCAGTTACATCGCCACCACGGGCATCGATGCCTAAAGCAACTTTAAGCAAATTGGTTTGTGGAGTTACAGCAAACTGTAGAAAGGTACTCATAAGGGGTACAGGGAGGTTGTCCACACAATAAAAACCAAGGTCCTCTAGCGTACGCATCAGTACATTCTTACCGGCACCCGAAAGCCCGGTAATAATAAGCACCTGACGCTGCTGCTGGGTCTCAAAAGAATGGGGAATAATTTCTTGATTCACGATGGCCTCCTCGCCAGAGACAAGATAGCATAGATTGCTCCGGAGTGCATATGCAACTTTTAGAAAAAATAATTTTCAATCACCGCTCCCAGTCGGGCACCATTTGCAAAACTATTGACGATTTAATAGCAGAAGCCCCTCCCTGAGCAGACTAAAAAAAAATTTCATTAAAACTCTTGCGCTACCCATACGTCGTCTCATAAAAAAATACTCATGCAACGTAACAACCCAATACAACTAAGGAGTACTTATGAAGCGAAGATTGTTACGCTTCTTATGCTGGTTGCCGCTGATACTGGCACTAGCTATGGGCGGCCTAGAAGCCCGTCGCGGAGGGGGACGCCGCGGTGGAGGACGAGGTCGCATGAGTCGATCAGTTGGGCGCCGGGGGCGCACCAGATCAGGCTCAAGATCTTTTAGAAGATCACGCGGCAGTCGAGGGTTGCGGGGGGCTAGGGGCCTAACATCGGGAAGCCGAAGACGACATTACAGCAGAGGGCGCAGACACTTGCGCCCTCGTCGCCATTGGCGCAGAACTTCACACCGCGGTCGTAGACCATTTCGTGGTAGGCGTAGGTCCTTTCGTAGGCACCGCGGCTATGGACGCTTTGGGTTCTATAACTACCCATACTTTTGGTACTATGGCTACCCTTACTATGTAAGCCATGGGTACTCCTATAACTATCCGTATTACTACACCGACTACTACAACCCATATTGGTACTTCTGGGGACCACACGGCTTGTTTGGCTGGTTACCCTACTATGACCGTCCGGTTGCGCAAACCACGATCATAAAACAGGTAAAAGGCTACAAGACCAAGGATGTTGCCAAGCGATATGTAGAAGCTGCCTTCCGTCTAGAGCT
>SDBT01015896.1_pt1 | contig 11943 bp, 9 predicted proteins | sample 2277101 | NCBI WGS metagenome assembly SDBT01 (sample SAMN10404973, study PRJNA504765) | marine sediment metagenome | isolation source: marine sediment core GS10_PC15, 103 cmbsf | place: Arctic Ocean: Southern Knipovich Ridge | collected 2010
ATCCCATGCCAGAAAAACTAACATTACAAGAATTGAAATCCCATTTGTGGGAGTCTGCAAATATATTACGGGGGAGCATTGACAGTGGGGATTTTAAGAACTATATACTGGGGATGCTGTTCTTTAAGCGGTTGAGTGATGTTTATGATGAGGAATATGAGAAACTGAAACAAACAGTTGGTGAAGAACTTGCACATAATCCTGATATGTATACCCGCTTTTTCCGTCCTGAAGGATGTTCCTGGATGGATATTTTGAACACTTCTGTGAATATTGGAGAGAAGATCAATGATGTGTTTGCTAAAATAACCCGGGCAAATTCGCCTAAATTGGAAGGGATATTGGAACGGATTGACTTTAATGACAAAGATAGCTTACCAGACGCCTCTTTATCGCAGTTGGTGCAGCATTTTCATAAATTGAAACTTGGTAATAAATATGTAACTGGTGACATGCTTGGAAATGCTTATGAATATTTGATTGAGCAGTTCGCCGATGATTCCGGTAAAAAAGGCGGTGAGTTTTATACTCCCGCTATGGTAGTAAGGTTATTAGTAAAAATGTTAAAACCACACGAGTTGGAGAGTATTTACGATCCTTGTTGTGGTTCCGGAGGTATGTTGATACAGGCAGCTTCTTATCTGGTGAGGCATGGCGGTGATCCGACAAAACTGTTTATGTATGGGCAGGAAAAAAACCGCAATACTTATGTGATTGCCCAGATGAACATGATCTTGCACGGCTATGACAATGCCCATATTTATCATGCTGATACATTTGACAATCCAAAACATTTGGATAATGGCAGACTGAAAAAGTTTGATGTTGTGTTAGCCAATCCACCCTGGAACCAGAACAACTGGCATTACGACAAATGGAAAGATGGTGATCCCTACAACCGGTTTGTTTTTGGTTTGCCCTCAAAAAGCAGCGGCGACTGGGCATGGCTGCAATTGATGTATGCCAGCTTGAAAACAGGGGGACGAATGGGAATTGTGATGGATAACGGTGTATTGTTTAGAGGAAGCTCTGAAATGAAGATACGAAAGCAGTTTCTTGACCAGGATTTGATTGAAGCTGTGATTGGCCTACCTTCTAATTTGTTCTACAATACCGGTTCTCCTGGGTGTTTGCTATTATTTAATGACAAGAAACCAGAAAACCGAAAAGGTAAAGTGCTGTTTATTGATGCTAGCAAAGATTATTTGGAAGGTAAAAACCAAAATCACTTGCGGCCAGAGGACATGGAAAAAACAACTAACACATTTGATACTTTTGAAACCGTTGAGCGATATTGCACTGTTTCTGAGATGGATGAGATTAAAGAAAATGATTATAACCTAAATATTAGCCGATATGTAAATACAACTAAGCCTGAAGAGCCGGTGGATATACCTGAAGTATTGTTGAAACTAGATGTGTTGGAAAATGAACGATCAGAGATAAAGAAACGATTTGTTGAGTATTTGAAGGAATTGGATATTTAATGCAAGAAGGTTACAAGAAAACAAAAATTGGACTGATCCCTGAGGATTGGGGAATATCAACAGCTGAGGATTTATGTGAGAGAGTAACTGACGGAACGCATGATTCACCAAAACCCTCTGCGGAAGGATACTTTTTAGTCACCTCAAAAAACTTGAAAAATGGCCAACTAAACTTTATCGATTGTTACAAAATTGCAGAATCAGATTATTTGGCAATAAACAAAAGGAGTAAAGTTGATCAATATGATGTCCTATATGGGATGATAGGAACTATTGGAAATCCAGTATTAATCATACAAAATGATATTAATTTTGCGATAAAAAATGTAGGATTATTCAAAACTAATGGGAATATATATTTAGGTAAATGGTTAGTTTATTATCTATCCTCTTCTATTGCGTCTAAATTTGTTGATCGACAAAAAAATGGTTCAACACAAAATTTTGTTTCTTTGGGATTATTAAGAAATTTTCCTGTCTCACTACCACCACCCTCCGAACGACAAAAAATTGCTGAAATACTCTCCACAGTGGATGATGAGATTGAAAAGACGGATGCGATTATTAAAGAGACCCAGCAATTGAAAAAAGGACTGATGCAAAAGTTGTTTACTGAAGGGATTGGGCATACACGGTTTAAGGAAACGAAGATTGGAAAGATACCAGAGGTGTGGGAAGTTGTCAGACTTGAAAAAATATGTAAAAAATTGAATAAAAAGTTTGAACCAAGACATTCTGAATTTAATTTTCCATATATTGGTTTGGAACATCTTGAATCAAATACCCATCGAATAATTGGTTCTGGACAATCTAATGAAACACTTAGTACAAAAACTTATTTTAATGAAAATGATATTCTTTATGGTAAATTGCGTCCGTATCTTAACAAAGTGTGGCTGGCAGACTTTGATGGTGTATGCACTACAGAGATTCTGGTTTTACGTTCGACAGAATTACTGATCCAAAAATATCTTTATTTTATTTTACAACAAGATAAGTTTGTCCAATACACTATTTCAATGACTGAAGGAACCAGTTTACCAAGAGTTGGTTGGGATGATATTTCAAGATTTCGGATAGCTCTACCTCCAATTGATGAACAAAAAACGATAGTAAATATTATTGATGGTATGGATAAGAAGTTAAAAAATGAAAATTATACTATTGCTCAATTAAAACAACTAAAAATAGGTTTAATGCAAGTTTTATTAACTGGCAAAGTTAGAGTAAAAGTCTGATGTATTCAGAACTAAAAGATGTAGAAATTCCGATAGTCAAAACACTTCATGAAGGACTGAAATGGGATTACATTTCATCCACAGAACTTGATAAGCTCAGAGAATCCTACGAAAATCCGTTTATCACTCCTCATCTAAAAGAAGCTATAATCAAACTGAACAGCGACAAAGGCATTAATGAAGATCATGCAGAAGCAATCATCCATAAACTGAAGAGAATTGACAGCAATGAAAAGTTCAGTTTTTGGCTGAAAGGTGAAAGATCATTTAAGCTTAGTCAATCGGAAAAAGCGGTCACTATACGGCTTATCGATACAGAGGATATAAAAAATAATAGATTCACAGTAACCAACCAGTTTAAACAAGTCATCACACGGGGAGTCAACCAAAATGAGAAGCACATCAAACCAGATATTGTGCTTTTTGTCAATGGGATCCCTACAACCGTCCTTGAATGTAAAGTGGTTTCCACGGAAGATTCCAACTGGCAGGAAGGAATACGACAGTTACAACGGTATCAACGCCACAGTCCGGAGTTGTTTATCCCAAACTGTTTTAATGTCTCCACAGACGGCCATATACTGAAATATGGTGCTACTGGTTCACCGAGCAAATATCATTTTGAATGGAAATTTGAAAACGGCTTACCGTCTGATTTTGATGAGGCACAAAGTGAATTTACTAATCTGGAAGATGGACAACCGTATAATCCGTTCATTGATCGAGCAGTTTACGGTTTATTCAATCATCAGACATACATAGATCTACTGCATAACTTCATTGTGTTTGAAACTACCGACAATGTTACCGTTAAAAAGATAGCCCGTTACCAGCAATATCGAGCTACTAATAAGATCGTCAATCGGGTTCTTGACGATGAAGACGATGATAAAATAAAAGGGATGAAAACCGGACTGGTATGGCACACCCAGGGAAGCGGAAAGTCGCTAACCATGCTATTTACCGCCTGGAAACTTCGTAAACACCCTGATTTAAAAAACCCTACTGTGTTGATTGTGGTAGATCGTAAAGATTTGGACACACAGATTTCCGGAACATTTGCTTCAGCTAAATTACCTAATTCCACACGTGCGGACTCTATCATAGGTTTAAGAAAGAAATTGCTTGAAGATCGGCGTGAAGTTATTATCACCACGGTTTTCAAGTTTAGTGAGATGAAAGACATTCTGGTGAAGCGGGAGAATATTATTGTACTTGTAGATGAAGCCCACAGAAGCCAGGAAGGTCTGAACGCCATTGAGATGCGGGGAACGTTGGATAATGCCTATTTCATTGGCTTTACAGGAACACCGATTGACAAGAATGACCACAATACTCATCGAAATTTTGGCATGCGTCCTGATGGCAAAATAGAGCGTTACATGGATTTGTACAATATCCGGCAGGCAATAGAGGATGGAGCCACCGTTCCCATTCATTACCAGCTACGCAATAGCAAATGGCATCTGGATGGTGAAAATATAGATGAGATCATTGATGCAGAATATTCCAGTATGGATGACGACACACTGGATGAGTTGAAGAAAAAAGCAGGTTCTTATGTTACGTTCATGATGAAACCGGAAAGACTGAAATCTATTGCAAAAGATTTAGCTGATCATTTTACTCATCATGTGGCACCCAATGGATACAAAGCACAGGTGGTCTGTTTTACCCGCAAAGCCTGTGTATTGATAAAAAAACAATTGGATGAGCTGCTTGATCCCAACATATCGGATATCATTTACACCGGTGCTCATAATGATGAAGATGAATTGCGGAAGTATCATTATTCCGCAGAAGTGAAGAAAGAAAAAGTTCGCAATTTTAAGGATGGGGAACATCCTTTAAAGATATTGCTTGTTCAGAGTATGCTGCTGACCGGTTTTGATGCTCCCGTTGAACAAGTGATGTATTTGGATCGGCCATTACGTGACCACACCTTGTTGCAGGCAATTGCCAGAACCAATAGACCATATAGAAATAAACAATGCGGAATCATCATCGATTATTGCGGTATCCTTAAACATCTTGATAAAGCACTTAACTTTAACGAGAATGAGATTGAAAGCTGTTTAATTGATTTTGATGAATTAAAACGACAACTTCCAGACTTGATTCAACAATTTAAAACCATATTTACCGGTGTTGATATTTCCAACCTTTGGCACTGCTTACGGCATATCGAAAAGAAAAATTTAGATTCCACAGTCAGACAAGTTTATAATGACCTGCAAGAAACTTATGAGACCATCGCTCCGGATCCGTTTTTATTGGACTATCATAATGATTATAAATGGGCAACCGAGGTAATGATTGCCTGGAAGCAGATGAATGCCACAAAAAAACCTGACGTTTCCGAATATTTGGCCCAAACAAGGGAATTGATCCAGGATCATATCAACATAGACAAAATAAACCAAACTGCTCCTGAATTTGTAGTTGATGATAACTATCTACGCAAAATCGATGAATTGCCGGGTGACGGTGAACAGCGAGAAATTCTTCTAGAAAAACGAATACGGGCAATCCTGCGAGTTAGATTGGACAATTTGCCCATATATCTAACTTTAATGGAAAGATTGGAAGCCATCATTCAGCAAAAAGATCATGAAGGCAAGGAAATAATCGACAGGTTGAAGGAGCTAACTGGTGCCCTGAATGAAGCCATGAAGCAAGAAGAGGCGATGGAAATATCCAAAGGTGAAATTGCAATGCGTCAGTTGGTGAAGGAAAAAGTAGGATCTGGAAATATTGAAGATTTGTCTTCTAAATTAACCAGTGTTGTTGCAGAAAATACATTCAAAGGCTGGCAAAAACAACCTAGCGTTCATGCCACCATAAAACGTGATATTATTCTTGAACTGGCAAAATATGCAAAAGAACATCCGGAAATGAAATTGAGTCCTGATGATTATTCAAAATTCAGCCAGGAAGCGATGAAATACGTGGAGAAACACTACTGATGGTTGAATCTTCTATTATTGAAATTTCAGGAGTTGGCCAGGTTTTGTTTGAACGTAGCAAACGAGCTAAACATTTGAATATTGCCATTAAACCATTTACTGGTGTCCGGGTAGCAGTTCCGCATGGATTGTCCTTTAAAAAGGCTGAAAAGATTGTTCATGAGAAGGTTAGCTGGATACAAAAGAACCTGGAAAAGATGAAACAAGTTGAGCTTGAACATAAATCCATATTAGAAAACTCAGTTGAGATAAACCGAACGGAAGCAAAGTTAAAACTCGCCAACCGATTAAATGAGTTCGCCGATAAATACAATCTTACCTACAATCGTGTTACTTTTCGCAGTCAAAAGACCAGATGGGGCAGCTGCTCACAGAACAATAATATTAGCCTTAACGTGAAGTTGATCCGATTGCCCGATGAATTGATAGATTACGTGATCCTGCATGAACTTGTTCACACTAGAATCAAAAACCACAGCAAAAAATTCTGGGATGAGTTGAATTTGTATATCGGAGATGCAAAAAAGATGGACAAAAGGTTAAAAGAGTATGGGGTTGGATTGTTATGAGAATGAGTTTTATTATTGAATGAAAATTTTGATTCTTTTAGAGTCTCGATACATACTCATTTTGTAGTTATACTCTTGTCTATTAGATTTGTCAAAACCGTTATGGCTTTATCAAGCACGAAGGGGGTGTGAAGTATCCTCGAAAGGGTATGGAAGCAAAATATTGTGTGAATTATCAAGGACAAAGATGTTGAGTAAAGTTGACATAAGCTCAAGATATTCTGAAAATTCCGCGTCAGAAATTAGCTGCGAAATCCTAACAATTCCTGAGTTTTCACAAAAGAGCTAGTGAACTTTATTACGGGAATATTAAGTGTATCACCCGCTTTTGGATTAAATCTCTATTGAAAGAAGTGTAAATTGGTAAAATTGCATTGGTTTCAAAAAAATATTTTGTATTTTAAAGTAAATTCCAGTAATAATACCCTTAAACTTATCTTAATTTAGAGAAACAGAATAAAATACTGCATTGCAAAACAAATTTGATAGAATTGTTTATCAAAACATGAGATCCTTTCTTTTTATTTATTTTAAATCCAGGGATTGTTATGACAAAGAGCAATCGCACAGAGAAAAGACAACTTGCCTATGATATACTAGAATGCTTTGATCCAAAGAAAGATTTTCGTATATGGGTTCCATATGAAGAAGGAAGTCCTCACTCTAATCAAAAAAAACATCCTCAATACAATGAGGATTATCGGAAAAAATATGGGATAAAAGATGCCATTGATTCTCATGCACTTTTTACGCGTTTTTCTCATCCATATTCAGTGAAAAAGGAGAGTTTAAATGAAAGAAAAGAAAAGGGATATTATATTTTTGCCCACAAAGGTGATAAATTTGAGATTCCTGCCTCATTCTATGACATTAGTGACAACATCGCAATCAAGCTAGCTAAAAGTATAAAAAAAGACCTTGGGAAGTATAAAAATAAAAGCACACTTTATTTGTATTATTTAGTTGCGAGCTATGATTGGTCAAAAAAATTCTTTTGGGGAATAGACGTTATTAAAAAAGTAAAAGAAGTTCGTAGAGCTTGTTTAGATTTTAGAAAAGAGGAAATTAGTCTTAGAGATTTAAAAGAAATTATAAATAACGTTGGAGAAAATGAATTAGATTATTTGGATTTGGAATATATTAATATCTCGAAAAAACATTTAATTGATTATTATGGGAAAGATTATTGGGGAACTTCAAAAACTCTTAGAAATACAATCTGTAAAACAGTTGATATAATATTCAAAGAAACATCGCAGCCCAAAGAAAAAGTATTTGAACTTGTTTATGATCATTTAAACTTTTTTTTAATTGGAACCTCTAATCCAAAACAAGTAGCAAATATCTATTATCACTATTAATAATCCCGCTGGATCTCTTCAAAGTCCTCTTTTTTTCAACCTTGAGGTAATTTTGAAATAATAACAAATAGTAACTTATATTTACACACTATTTTAATATTTTAAGATTATTTAGTTTTACTTTTGTAGAAAATTTAGACACGATCTGAATCTTGTAGAACTCGAGATAAAAAACAGGCAAAAAATAAATCAAATTGGAGAAAAAAATGGAAAAAACTAATCTTTCTGAGCACCAACTAACTACTTTAGTACTGGAGAAATTAAATGTTCTTCAGCAGAGCCTAAATGTAAAAGACAAACCATTTCTTTCCATGGATGAAGCCAGTGAATATTTAGGAATTTCTAAAAACACTCTTTATGGTTACACATCAAAGGGAATAATTCCTTATTACAAGCCACAAAACAGAAAAATTTTCTTTAAAGTGGAAGAGCTGAACAAATTTGTTCTGGACAAAAAAAATAAGTTTACTAGTAATCAAGAAATTGAAGAAAAAGCAGTTACAAAAATTGTTACAAATAAAATATAATAAACGGAGAAAAGTAAAATGAAAATTATTAATCTATTTGATGACCTGTATGAAATGTTAGTATATCGGAAGAATCCCAATAAAAAAAATGGTTATGATTTAGATTTAGAAACCCTTCCGGAAGCCGACAAAAAACCATATAAAATTTATCGCGGGAATGAGTGGTATTTAACACCCATCCCATTTTTAACTGAGAAAATCAGTATTTCTGAAAAGCCAGTGTCCAATTTAAAAAGCAACTCTCTGAGGAAACCTTCGTTGGTCATTTCATTATCGAGAAATACCGAATTGGGAACAAGACATTTTACCGGAATTTATATTGAGGCAGATAATCCGGATTTTGGCTATGGCGATATTAGGGATACTCATGATCTTTTACTCTTCCGGCTTTTTCAGGATGAGTCCAATACTGAATGTTTTGAGATGGTCTATTGTCCCGGGAAATTGAAATTAGCTTTTCACTATTTAAAGGAATACATCAAACTCTATCACAGTAAAGCAGCATAAATTAGTAAATGTGCTATATAACAATGTTAACCGGGTTACAAAAACTGCAACTCTTATTACTAAAATGATAGATACAGTTGTCATGGGAATAAATGAATTTGATATCGGTTGTTTTGATCTGAGCAATGTTGAGAATTTGAAGACAGTAGAAACCAATGGCAATATTTGGCACTCTGGTAAGCTGGGCAAATTTGATATTATGTTTAAGGCTGATTATATCAGAATAAGCGGTAGTTTAGCAAAATATTATTTAGGCAACAATGTCGCAACTATGGCCAGGAGTGATATTGAAAAAGCTGTAGCAAAGATGAGTAAGGACTTTGGTTTAGATGTTAGTAATTTTGATGTCTGGAGAATAGATATTGGAGCTACATTTTTAATGAATCATTCAGTATGTAATTATTTAGCCTATCTGGAAAGTTGTCCAAGATATAAACCAGTTTTATATCCGGAATCCAAAATGTTTATCAATGGACAGAGGACCCTGATCTTTTATGACAAAGTTAAAGACGTTATAAAAAAGGAATCCAAACATGTTATACAGCAGTTAAAAACTAATGGAGTATTTAGAGAAACTGACAACTACTTCAGATATGAGATGCAGATAAAGAGGAAGACCAGAAAAACCTTTGGTCTGACTGAATTTAAGGCAAGACATTTATACGATGAAAAAGTGTATATCAAAATGATTGAGTTGTGGCAAAGAGAATTTTTTAAGGTCAAAAAAAAGAGGGAAATTATGGATTTCCAAAGTGAGGAACAAATTAATCCTGGCGTTTTAAAAAACTCATTGGCTAGTATTGGTCTGGAAAACTTGGGAAAACAAGAATTGATAGACATGCTAACCAGAAAATATCAGAACGGGGAAATTCAAAAGCATAGTTATTTCAATATGAAAAAAATGCTTCTTGGCCTGGAAAACAAGTTTGGAGCCAAATCAGAATATATTGAGGAATTGGAAAAAGAAGTCAATAATAGGGCTAATTATTGTAGGTAAAGGTTTTCTATTCATTGCTTCAGGAAGTGCTGTTAGACGCAAGATTTGGAGCATAAAAGGCACATTTAACTTAAATGGCATCAAAAATACCGGGAAAGACCATGGGAACAAATAAAATAACTGGGAATAAAAACAAGTTAAACCTACAACAGCAGAAGTTTTGTGTCGAATATTTGATAGACTTTAATGCTACTCAGGCATATCTGCGGGCTGGATATAAATGCAAGGTTGAATCTGCCTCAACATCTGCCTTTGATTTCCTTAGAAATCCCAAGATTATCCGGTTTATTGATAATATGTTGTCGGCTGAAGGACTTAGCAAACACTTCGTGTTGAAACGATTATTTGATATTGCCAATTCTTCCATTGCATGTTTATTCAATGAAGACGGAACAATAAAAAATCCCACCGAAATTTCCCCAGATGACCTCAGAACCATTGCATCAATAAAAATTCAAAAGCGACAAGAGCATTCTGGCCCGGATTCTAAACCTACCGGCCAGATAAAAGTTATTGAAATAAAATTTTGGTCCAAGGATAAAGCTCTTGAAAATCTTGGACGATATTTTAAGTTGTTTACAGACAAAGTAGAGAACAAATCAAATATCGATGCAAAATTAGCCGAGATTCTCGCTAAAGGTGATGAGGTCGCAGAACGATATCACGAAAAAATCCGAAAGGAAAAAGAGAAGATTGAAAAATCTAATCCTACTCCTAATTCTAATGTTTAAGTTGGTCTAAAAACCAGCTGCTAAAGCCAAAGTAATAAGAAGTCCTGTCCGAAGCCAGAATTGGAACAAAAAAAGCAACTAATGTTTTGTGGCTTACAAGGCGGGCCAATATCACTATTGTGGCAAAATAAAAGTTTATTTTATAGATTATAAAAGAGCTGAATTGGGATTAAGATAAATTCCAATCGTAATAAATCAACAATCATTTGTTTTTATTTGTAGAAAGGTTGGTTGATGCAAAGTTACTATTGACTTTTTATTTGTGAATTGTTATATTTTCTTGATTCAAAAATTCATTCTTATAAAATGTTTAAAGTTGTCTTCAAATGTAATGTATGTGCCAAATTGAAGCATCGAATAGTAACATCTGATGAGATTTGTGCCTCCCCCAAATGGTATGATTGTTGCGTTTCCTAGAGAAAGGTTTTTGACGCTTTTAATAAATGATTGGATCTTTTTTATTAGTGGTGAAATTCTGTTCTATGGAGCAAAATCGATCAAGGTGATTTGCAAGTAAAGTGGAACTTTTCGATTTTTATACGTAATAATATATAAATGTTGGTTATTAAGGATTTAAAATCATGATTGAAAATTTAACAACTTCCCGAGCGAAGGAAATTGCTGAAGATATTGAAGAATGGGCATCTTCTAAGCAGGGTAAAAAATCTATCAAAAGTAGTTTAAAATATCTGAAAAAATCAAATAAAAAATTCAAAGAATCACTCAGCGTCAGCCGTGAATTGAAGAATAGGCCTGTAACTATTTAGTTTATCGGAGTTTCGTGTCGGATCCTGATAACACCTTTGATATAATACCCTACGATTTTCAAACATTTCTTACAAAACTTTCTGAAATGTCTGTAATGGCTTCAGAGAGGACTGTACAAAACAAATTTCATAGTACTTACTTTAAAGAGTATTTTGCTGAACTAAATGCTAAGACAATTATTGTAAAGAATGAATACGTCGACCACGATTTTATGGAAGACTTTGCTGGATACTATTCAAGGTGCTTTCACCCCTATAATCGCTTCTGTAGCAGATTCCATTTTTTCTCTATGGATATTGATAGAGATGAATTTGAAAATTTATTAGCTAATCCTGTTGCCAAAAAAATAAATGCGTTTAATGACAATTATCTTGGATTCATTATCGTAAAACCACTACCTGAGACAATAATTGGGCGAACATGTTTAAAAACATATAGTGATGGTAATGGTAGGCGAGAATATTCAATAAAACGAATTTATAATGTATGTTTATTTGGAATTCCTCTTACAATTGAATCATTGGCTTTTCAGGAGCAGGATAGTGTTGTGGCTGTTTGTGCAACAAGTGCTTTGTGGTCGTTATTTCATTTTACAGGAATTCGGTTTCAACATAAAATTTTATCCCCTTTTGAGATAACAAAAACGGCAACACTTTATGCCTTATCTGAAACTCGAGAATTTCCTAATTCAGGATTATGTTCTGAAGAAATAGCATTTGCAATTAGAAATGTTGAGCTTGAACCGATAATAATTGATGTTTCAAATAAGGATGATTTTTTAAAAGCAGCTAT
>SDBT01015898.1_pt1 | contig 11943 bp, 7 predicted proteins | sample 2277101 | NCBI WGS metagenome assembly SDBT01 (sample SAMN10404973, study PRJNA504765) | marine sediment metagenome | isolation source: marine sediment core GS10_PC15, 103 cmbsf | place: Arctic Ocean: Southern Knipovich Ridge | collected 2010
GTGCAGAACGATGCCGGTCTGATCGCCCTGACCATGGACGCGAAGGGCGTGCCCAACGACGCGGAAAGGCGTGTGGAGCTGGGGGCGACGATCCTGACCAAGGCCATGGAGGGTGGGCTGCCAATCGATAAGCTCTATATCGACCCCATCATTTTGCCGGTGAACGTGGCTCCGGACCAGCCGATGAACGTGCTGGCGGCGCTGCAGCAACTGGTGATGTTCAGCGATCCGCCGCCGCACCTGGTGCTGGGTCTGTCGAACGTTTCGCAGAAGTGCAATCATACCACTCTGATCAACCGCATCTATCTGGTCATGGCGATGACCATGGGTCTGGACTCGGCGATCATGGATCCGCTGGACAAGGAGCTGATGGACGTGTTGATTACGACGGAGCTGCTTCAGGCCAAGGCCATTTACTGTGACGGTTTTTTGGAGGCGTACCAGATGCGGAGCCAGGTGGCGAAGGCTTGACGGTCTGGCTTGGGGCCGGCTTTTGGGCGTTTGGTGTGACGCCGGTGACCGGGCGGGTTTGGAACCGGCCGCTACGAGTTTGGCCCGACGTGCGGAAGGGTTCTTTGTCGGGCGGATGAGCAGATATAATACTAGGGGGCGGTAAGATAGGTCGTGGTGGCGGGGCGGAGGTGAGTGGTGATGGATCTGAGATGTCCGGGCCGAGATTCCAATGCCGGCTTGGACAGCATGGTGGTTGAATGTCCCTCGTGCAGGCGCGAGGTGGAGCTGTTCGGCGACGAACAGAAGTTGCACTGCCGATGTGGCCAGTGGGTATTTCGCGAGGCGCTTCCTTCGTGCGCCCGGTGGTGCAAAGCGGCCAAGCGCTGCCTGGGCGAGATCGGCGACTTCGCCCAGTTGCTCCAGGACGTTCAGGAGGCGCCGGACCAGAAGGAACAGGAAGAGCGTTTGCGGAGGTTGCAGGAGCAGATTGCCCGGGCGCGAGAGAATTGTGCCTTGCCCGAGTCGGAGCAGCAAGGCAAGCAAAGCCCGCCACGGCCAGAAGGCGCCGCAGAATGACACCGCTGCAGAGGCAGAGCAATTACCATCAGGCCTTTGTGAAAGCTTTGGAGGCGGTCCGCGGCCGGAGCGGTGAGGAGCTGGTTGAGCTGGGAGGGCGCCGGCTTGAGGGGCGGCAATATAGCCTGTCTGTGCTGAACGACGTTTTCATGATTGATCTGGCGGAGGGCACGGTCGGTTTGGCCAACGGTCGGGCCGATGCCGGGGCCGGTTCGTTGCGGATAGAATGGCAGATCCTGGCGTTGCATTATCTGGCGGCGCCGGTGCCGTGGACCGTTGGGCGGTCGTGGGTTGGCTTTGGCGACATGCCTGAGGCCCGGGGATACGATCCGGTATATCGGGGACGCGTTCTGGGGCGGCTTTGCGCCACGGCCGGTCGCGACCGCGAGGGCTTGGTGCGGGCGGCTGGTGGTCTTGGCGGCGAACCGGTCGACATGGGAGACGAGGGTTTCAAGTTTCAGGTTTTTCCGCGACTGGCGGTAGTGATCGTCTGGTACGCCGGTGACGAGGAATTTGGGCCCGGCAGTTCGTTTCTGTATCCGAGTAACATAATGTCTTTTCTTTCGGTGGAGGACGTGGTAGTTCTGTCCGAACGTTTGGTCAGTCGGTTGCAGGGCAGGTGAGAGGCGACAATGCACACCATATACATTGTGGCGACGGGCCAACATGTGGGTAAGACCACGCTATCGCTGGGGCTGGTAAGTTTCTTGCGGGAGTACGGTCTGCGGGTGCATTTTTCCAAGCCTGTGGGCCAGCAGGTGCAGAAGCGGAAGGAAGGCGAGTTCGACAAGGACTCTATCCTGCTGCAAACGGTGTTCGGCCTTGACGGCACGTTGAGGGACATGAGCCCGGTGACGGTCCCCCGGGGTTTTGTCTAGCATTATATATTTAATCGCGACATCGAGCCACTCAAGAAGCGTATTACCGACGCGTACAGGCACTTGAGCGCAAACTGCGACGTGCTGGTGGTGGAGGGCACGGGTCACGCCGGTGTGGGATCGTGCTTCGATCTGTCCAACGCCGACGTCGCGGCCATGCTGGGGGCCAAGGCTTTGGTGGTGGTGGAGGGCGGGATAGGCAAGGCCATAGATGAGGTGGCGTTGAACGTCTCGCTTTTCAAGTCCAGAGGGGTGGAAGTGCTGGGCGTTGTGGTCAACAAGGTTTTTCCGGATAAGATGAAGCGCCTCAAGGAGACTCTGGGCCAGGGCCTGGCGAATCTCGGTCTGAGATTGCTGGGAGTTATCCCCTTCGAGGAGGGGCTTACCTTTCCCCGCATCGGCCAGATCGCCAGTGCTCTTGATGCGCAGGTGCTCTGCGGTGAGCACGCTTTGAATACCCGCATTGAAAACGTGCTAATAGCCGCCATGGGCCCGGTAAACGTTATGTCGCGTATAAAGCCTCACTCGCTCATGATTACCCCCGGCGACCGGATCGACAATATACTGGTGGCGGTCAATAGCGGTCATTATAAGTCGGAGATGCGGGGAGGAGTGGAAGGGTTGATCCTGACCGGCGGGCTGGTGCCCCATTCGTCGATCCTGGAGCTGATGAAGCAGTCGCGCTTGCCGGTCCTGCTGTGTAAAGGTGACACGTATCCGGTATCGGCCAAAATCCAGCGAATGGTATTTAAGATACTTCCTGAGGATACCGACAAGATCCAGCTCGCTCAAAACCTGATGAGAGAGTACGTTGACACGGATGAGATGCTCAAGGCCTTGAAAGAATAGTAGCATATTCGGCTAAGGCCTGGCATGAACAAGGAGAGGTACACTGACTCGTTAAGCCAAGAAGAACCCGGCGATGTCCGCCAAGAACATCACCGGCAGAGCAAGATTACCGGGAAGCATTGCCCGCCCGTTTCTTGTATCATTCAGCTACAAGCTGCGGTAACGCCGCGGAAGGCTGGGAAGGTGAGTACCAGGTGTGTGCTGACGAGCAGTCGGCGTTTGAAGACGGAGGAGTTGAAATGGGACAGCCCGCAACGGGATACGACCCCACGGGTCAGAGGTGCGGCGGATGAAAAGCGACATTGAGATATCTCAGGCAGCGAGGATCGAACCGATTCAGGAGGTGTGCGGCCGGTACGGTATCGATGATGAATTCGTCGATCGGTACGGCAAGTACAAAGCCAAACTGTCGCTGGAGCTGATAAAGCAGCGGCAGGCCAAGGGCAAGTACGTGCTGGTGACGGCCATCACGCCTACGCCGTTGGGCGAGGGCAAGACGGTCACGACGGTAGGACTGTCGATGGCGTTGAACCAGATCGGCAAGAGCGCGGCGTGCGCTATTCGCCAGCCGAGTCTGGGGCCCACTTTCGGCATCAAGGGAGGCGCTGCCGGCGGCGGTTATTCGCAGGTGGTTCCCATGGAGGAGTTCAACCTGCACCTGACGGGCGATATCCATGCCGTTTCGATCGCCCACAACCTGCTGGCGGCGTTCATCGACAACCACATCCATCACAAGAACCCACTAAATATCGATCCACATTCTATCCTGTGGCGTCGGGTGGTGGATGTTTCGGACCGGGCCCTGCGCGATATAGTCATCGGTCTGGGCGGCAGCTCGAACGGCTACCCGCGCCAGAGCGGCTTCGACATTGCGGTGGCTTCGGAAGTGATGGCGATTCTGGCGTTGGCGTCGGATCTACAGGATCTGCGCCGCCGGCTGGGCCGGATCATTATTGGGGGCAACGGCAATGGCGAGATGATCACCGCCGAGGACCTGAAATGCGCAGGAGCAATGGCGGCGGTGATGGTTGAAGCCATAAAGCCCACCTTCATGCAGACGCTTGAGGGCACGGCGGCGCTGGTTCATGCCGGGCCCTTCGCCAACATTGCCCACGGCAACTCGTCGATCATTGCCGATCAGATCGGGCTTCGCTACTTCGACTACCTGGTGACGGAGGCGGGTTTCGGCGCGGACATCGGCGCGGAGAAATTTTTCAACATCAAGTGCCGCACCAGCGGCTTGAAACCCGACGCGGCCGTGGTGGTCTGCACGATTCGCGCCCTGAAGGCCCATAGCGGCAAGTTTCGGATCATCCCGGGCAAACCGCTGCCCGAGGGGCTGGTGGCCGAGGACCTGGAGCTGGTCAAGAGCGGGTTGCCGAATCTTCGCAAGCAGGTCGAGAACGTCAAGAAGCACGGCGTTTCGGTAGTCGTGGCCGTCAATCGTTTCCCGACGGACACCGATGCGGAAGTGGAGCTGGTGAGGGAGGCGGCAAAGACCTACGGTGTGGCCGACGCCGTGTGTCACGAGCTGCACCCGAAGGGCGGTAAGGGCGGTGTCGAGCTGGCCGAGGCGGTGGTCAAAGCCGCCGAGCAGCCGCACGAGTTCAAGTTGCTCTATCCGGACGATATGCCGACCGAGGAGAAGATCGAGGTAATCGTCCGCGAGATCTACGGCGGCGACGGGGTGGACATTGGTGCGGACGCAGCCAAGCAGATCGCCCGGTATAAGGAGTGGGGCTACGGCAACCTGCCGATCTGCATGGCCAAGACGCATCTGTCGTTGAGTCATGACCCGAAGCAACCGGGGTGTCCGAGCGGATTCACCGTACCGGTTCGCGAGGTGCGTCTGTCGGCCGGAGCCGGATTTCTTTACGCCCTTTGCGGTGCCATGCGGACCATGCCGGGTTTGCCGACCACGCCGGCGGGCACCCAGGTGGATATCGACGCGGACGGTAATATTACCGGATTGTTCTAGTCAGGATTCACGGATATCGGGCTGGATGTCAGAAACTTTTGGAGAACGGAGTAGTTAAATGGGTCTTGTGGAATCTATTGAAGACGGCAAGTTTTCGATTGTCGTCGAGTTTACGGCGCGCACCAAAGAAGACGTGGTTCACGTGGCCGAAATCGCCAGGGGCCTGGTGGAGCTGAACAAGAAGTATGAGCAGCACGGGATTGTCTTTACCGGAGTGTCGCTGACGCAGAACCCGGGCGGCAATTTGTCTTACGATCATCAGGGATCGCTGGCCATTCTCAGACAAGAGGGTTTTCCCGAGAGTCTGGAGGTCTGCCCGCACATCACCGGCAAGGACATGAACGTCGACGCGGTCCACTCGCTGTTGATTGCCCTTAGCGAGTGGGGCATTACTCACATTCTGGCCCTTACCGGGGACATCTCGGATACCTCGCAAGGTGTTTTTGAGATCGACTCGCTGGGACTGCTGCAAATGGTGCGGCAGATCAACGTCGACGCCCTGAAGCAGTGCAAGAGCCCGGAGTCTTTTTCCCAGGTGTCGATTCTGCGTGCCGGGGCTGTGGTCTCGCCCTTCAAGTACACCGACGGATCGCTGGCGATGCAGTACATCAAGGCCGAAAAGAAGGTGCGAGAAGGGGCGGCTTTTCTCACCTGTCAGTGCGGCTGGGACGCCGATCGCTCCGAGCATCTGATCAACAACCTGACCGGTCTGGGTGTGCCGCTGATCGGCAACGTGCTGGTGGTAACGTTCCCCGTCGCCAGGTATATGCAGACGCTGGCCGGTTGTGTGGTCAGCCCGGAGTTTCTCGAGGTCTGCCGGGGCAAGAAGTTGGCCGACGCCCTGCAGCGGGCGGGCCAGCAATTGGCCATGTTCCGCCAGCTCGGCTATGCCGGGGCGGACCTGGGCAAGCCGGGCGAGTTCAAGAAGATCGAGGACGTTGAAACGGTAATAGACACCGCCCTGGCCATCGACGACTGGCGCCGGTTCAAAGATAATCTGACTTTCCCCATGCCCGAGAGTCCCACGCCGCGGGTGCGGCGCTCGGCTGCGTTCTCGAAGCTGGCCCATAAGCTGGTGCTGGAGCAAGACAAAGCGCTTTACGGTGTCGCCAAGGCGGTCCTTACCCCGTTCAACAAGTCGGCCGAGCGCGAGGGTGTGCTTTACCGGCTGTTCAAGGCGGTGGAGGGCTTGGGCAAGGGCCTTATGTACCAGTGTGAGCACTGCGGCGACTGCTTCTTGCCTGAGAATGACTACATCTGCACCATGGGCGAATGCGAGAAGGGCCTGAACAACCCGCCCTGCGGTGATGCCGACCCCCGTGGCTACTGCGGCAATAACGAAAGTCGTATTTGCGTGGGCGAAACTCTCTACTATCGCCTGCTGCACTATAACGACCTGGAAGAGTTCAAGAAGATCACGCTGCCGGCGCGCAAGCCGGATCTGAGAGACTCGGCTTCGCTTCTGAACTTCTACTTCGGCCGCGATCATGTCGCCGATAGTAATCCGCTGGCGGGCAGTGGGCTGATTTCCATGGGCCAGATGCTGCACGCGGCGATCCCTCTAACCGGCATGGCGCTCAAGTACGCCCAGCAGTTAAACGGCGACGGCTTTAGGCGTCCGAACCGCGGCCTGATGGTCCTCGAGGACTTGGTTGCCGGTCAGGCTGGGCAGGGGGCCGACTACCTGGTGGTCAACGTTGACAGCGTCGGCGGCGACGGGGCCGGTCTGATGCGGAACATGGTCCGACTGATCCACCGCTGCGGCCAGGGCGTTCCGCCGTGCATTGACAGCTCGGATCCTGAGGTGTTGACGGCCGGTTTGGACGAGTGGTTCAGTCTGGGCGAGCTGAAGGCGCCTTTGGTCGGCTCGATACCTTGCCATGATGCCGACCGGTTCGCCGCGGTCTTCGATTTGCGCAAGCAAAAGGACTTTGGAATGGTCTGTCTGCTGGCCGGTTCCGAGGATGGTTTGGGCTCGGCCGACGAGATCCACCAGGCCGCCCGCCAGATATTTGGCAAGGCACGAGCGGCCGGATTCGGTGGCGAGCAGGTCTTTGTTGACCCGGTGGTCGTCCCGCTGACCAAGGACGGCTGCAACGATGGCGCGGGGCAGGTAAGGCCTTCGCACACGCACAACTGCTTCCAAGCGATACGCAAGATCACGGATGATCCCCAGATGGGAGGCGCCCACTGCGTTCTGGCCGTTTCGCGCTGGGCGATCGGTGTCAAGAAGCGACGCGTTGGCCACATTCGGGCCTTCGTCGAAGCGGCCAAACGGTACGGCCTGGATGCCGGCGTGGTGGATACGGCCCAGCAGTTCGGCGTAAAGGCCGCCCCGGCTGAGCTGGTGGAATTGGTCGAGAGCTTTGCGGCTTTGGACGGCAGCCAGGAGTCAACCAAGACCCACGAGGCAGTCATGGCCAAGGCCAACGAGTCGGCCTGGATCTAAGCTCGCTCTTCGACAGAGCGGTTGCCGCGACACGGCAGCCGCTGATTGGCTAACCAGACACTTTCTTGGGTTGATAGCTGCGGGCAATCAAAGGCTACGTGGGGACCGACCGGTACTGGATTGGCCGGAGGTCTTGTGCTGCCGGAGCTACGAGCGTCTGCGATTAATCGCCACCAGCGCGCCCAGAAGCAGTAGTCCGATTGCAGCGGGCTCGGGAGTCGCACCGTAGGCGCTGTCGCCATCCGGGCCGCTGACGAACTTGCCGGCGACGATGGCCGAGGTATCGCCGGGCGGAAGCGTGCTGAACTCGGTCGTAAAGTCGGAATCGATACCCGATCCGAGAATGATAAAGCTGAAGATTTCGGTCTCGCCCGGTGCAATGGTCTTGGGGTGGTTGTCCACGCCGTCGATGAGGCCGAAATCGAAGGTGCCAAAGTTGTCAGCCGCCGAATTGGCGACTAAGGACCAGCCAGGGGGGAAGCGGTCGACGGACAGCCCGGTGACGTCACCGTCGGCGTTGAAGTATAACTCATTGATGTTGTAACCATTCGGTGCGACCGTGTCGTTGGTTATCTCAAGAGTGAGAGTGCTGCCTGCCACCGAGAAGTCCAGCGTTGCACTCAGCAGCGCGGGGTCTGTCCCGTTACTGCTGTACTCGCTGAGCGTTATGACCACGCCGAGAGCCGCGGTCCCTGACCCTACAAGGAGGGCCCCGACCAGAAATGGCAATATAGTGTGCATCTTTCGGTCTCCCCAGTTTTGATGTGTGCGGAACGTCACCCGCCCGCGTCCGCAGACCCCTCAGGTAGCAAAGGAGAGGATACGCCCCCAGGCGTCCCTCTCATCTCCTCGCCCCAACCGAGTTGTCCGAAGAGGGTATGGAGCAAAGCTCGTGCCAAATGGGGCGGCGGCAAGGGAAGTGCGGGGAACTCCATTTTTATCAGACCCTTATAATCGGCACGGAAATGGACCTGCCGAGGGTCGGCAGGACAGGATGTTGCCCAGCTGCAACGGATCGCCAGGGAGTGCTCCTCTTAAGCGACCCTAAAGCTCCGTCCCGACAAGGATTATCTTAATGATGTGCCCCGTAAACGCCGGTGTGGACAAGTTGCGACAGGGGGTCTGGGTTAAGGCCTGTCGATCCAGCCGATCCGTGCGGGGCTTGGCGGATGACAGAGCAGTCGCGCCTGGCTTGCCGGCGAACGCGAAGGTCTGTCGGGCCACTGACAGGTGCCCGCATGATCGCATCAGCATCTCGCGTATTCTCGGACCGCTCCGCCTGCCAGGCTGAAAAATCATCGTTGCGGTCGACTACGCACGGCGGCAAACCTATATTTGATTTGAGTTCATGCTGTCGGCGATCGTTCTGGTTCTGGAGATTGGCGGGCACCAGAGTCCGGTCATGTGATTGCAATGGCGGCTGAGGCTGCCGGGGCGGAGCGATCAGCCAGCCTGACGATTGCGGGGGTTTGGGATGCAGAGAGCTATCCTTACCTACATGCACGGGGTTTGCGCCAAAGGGTGCGGCTATCTGCTGAGTTTGCTCTGCCTTTTCTCGGTGCTCGCACCGGTGACTGCGGAGGGGACTGAGCAAGCAGACAGGTTGCTAACCTCTGTGCGGGGCCGGGGTCCGCATAAGTCGCAGCGGATCGCCAGGACCAAGGACGGTTACCTGCGTTTTATGGCCGTTAGCCCCTCGCAGCGCCAAGACGCAGGACATGTGGTGCGGCCGCTGCCGCGGCAGGCGGCACGGGCATGGCTGAAAAGCTGGCGCAAACACCTCATGGACGAGAGTCCGGCCGTCCAGTTCGACGTCATCCGGGTCAAGTCGCGGCCAAAGCGCTCCTATGTACGCTTTGCCCAGAAATACCGTGGCATAGGCGTCTTCGGCGCCCAGGTCATCGTTCAACTTGATGACAACCGCGACGTGAGCTATCTGCTCAGCGACATCATGCGCAACACGAGACCGCTCGATCGTGGCGACGTATCGACGCGCCCAAGAATCGGACCCCGCCGGGCGCGAAAACTGGCGGTCGATCGCCTGTCCAGTTTGTATGAGTCGCTCGAACTCGAGGCATCTAATGCATCCTTGATGATCTACGATCCCTCCGTCCTCGGAAACACCGGACCGGCATGTCTGGCCTGGCGGATGGAGGTTAGCAACGTCGGCGATACCGTCCTCAAGGACGTCGTGCTCGTCGACGCCCATTCGGGCCGGACCGTACTGCGCTACCCGCTGATATACGATGTCCTGAACCGACGAATCTATGACTGCAACAATGATTTTTTTGGGGGCCTTGGCACCCTGGTGCGATCCGAATGGGATCCACCCACCGGGATACTCGATGTCGATCTGGCTTACGACTACTTCGGTGACACGTACGACTTCTACCTCAACTACCATGACCGCAACAGCCTCGACAACGCCGGTATGACGCTCGATGCTACCGTACGTTACTGCAATATTCTTGAGCTGTGTCCCTGGCCAAACGCTGGATGGGATGGCTCGCGGGTGATCTTCGGCGACGGGTTCGCACAAGCCGACGACGTCGTGGCCCACGAACTGACCCACGGCGTGACCGACCACGAGTCTAACCTGATCTACTCGAACCAGTCCGGTGCGATCAATGAATCGTTTTCGGACATGTGGGGCGAATGGGTCGATCAGACTAACGGCAGCGGAAATGATGACCCTGCGGTAAAGTGGCTGATGGGCGAGGATCTGTTAATCGGCGCATTTCGCGACATGGCCGACCCGCCCGTCTACGACCAGCCTGACCGAATGGGCAGCCTTTTATGGCACACCGGCCCGGACGACAACGGCGGGGTCCACTACAACAGCGGCGTGGGCAACAAGCTTTGCTACCTTCTCACCGATGGTGACTTGTTCAACGGCCACACTGTCTCGGGGATGGGAATTGCGCCGGTGGCGGAGTTGTTTTACGAATGCCAGACAAACCTGCTGACATCTGCTGCGGACTATGAGGACCTTAGCTTCGCGTTATCCCAGGCGGCGGTGAACCTTGGTTGGACCCAAGAGCAGCAGGACAACCTCGAGCAAGCGTGTCGGGCTGTAGAGATCATCGCGCCGCCTGAGGGCGTTTCGGGCTTTGTGGCCGCCTCGGCGCAAGACGATCCGAACGTAACTCTGAGCTGGACCAGTCCGACGCAGCCCGGCCTGGAGAGCGTCATCATCCGTCGCAGCACGGTCGACTTCCCCGGCGGTCCATCGGCCGGCGACGCGGTCTATACGGGCTTGGGAACATCGACGGTCGACGGGCCGCTGACCATCGGCGTGACATACTACTATGCGGCCTGGGCGTTCTACGGCGGAGAGGAGTACTCGGGAGCCGCACACGCTCAGACCGTAGCGGGCCAGACCACGCCCGAGTACTTTACCGAACTGTTTGATGCCAGCGACAACGATCTGGACAACCTGACGGTAACGTTGACACCGGACGGGTCGCCCGGCTTCTATCGCGCCTGCTCAGAACCGGCGACGGACTTTCCCACCGATCCGGCCGGCGGAACTGAGATCGTGCTCCTGTTCGACGGCTCTGAGGAAATCAACCTCGCCCATGGCAAGCAGGTCTGGCTGTACGGCCAGGGCTATTCAAGCTTCCACGTGGCGACTAACGGCTACATCACCTTCGGCGCCGGCGACGACGAATACGACGAGTCGCTCGCCAATCACTTTAACCTGCCTCGCATATCGCTCCTGTTTGATGATCTGGACCCATCGCTGCTAGGTACTGTCTCATGGAAGCAGCTGCCCGATCGCGCCGTGGTTACATACGAGGACGCGATGGGGTTCTTCGAGTTCAACGACAACGACTTCCAGGCAGAGATGTTCTTCGACGGCAGGATCCGTCTAACCTGGCTCACCATCGATGCAGTGGACGGACTCGCCGGGCTTTCGGCCGGCAGCGGCGTGCCCGTTGACTTTGTCGAGAGCGACCTGTCCGCCTACGGAACCTGCATCGTCACCGGCGACCTCGACAACGACGGTGATGTTGACCTTGACGACCTGGCTGCGCTGCTGGCGGCAATGAACGGTCCGAACCAGACGCCAGGCAACCCCGATGCCGACTTCGACGACGACGGCGACTGCGACCTGAGCGACTTCAAGATACTCGCCGCAAACTTCACCGGCCCTTTGCCCTAGTTCAGCTCTCGGGTTCGGCGACCTGTCCGGCGAGTCATTGCGCGGGGACTTTAAGCGGCGTTAAACGCCCGCCCAGCGCCAAGATGAAAACCGGAGAGGGAGGGATTCGAACCCCCGAGACCCTTGCGGGTCTAGCGGTTTTCAAGACCGCTGTACCTGCGCCACTACCACTGCAAAGACAACGACTTGCGAAAAGGACGATTTCTGCTTGTCGCAATGCTTGTCGTTTCTGCGGCACAAATCCCCCGATCTGGCCAAGGTAGTCGAAGCTTGGCCCGAGCTTCCCGAGGTGCTGCGGGTCGGGGTACTGGCCATGGTCCAGGCAGCGACAGTCCCAGACGACCCGTCAGGCGAGTGATCCCCGACTAACACAACGACCCGGGGCTCTCGCACTACAGGTCCAGGGATCCCACGCAGCCGACCTGAAGGCTCTGGATGCTGGGTCGACGCAGAGGACTTCTCGTAGTGTGTCATGGGCTGGGCAAGCCCAGCCAATAGAGGACGGGTGAAGACCGGCCCATCTTGAGGATAGGAGGATTTGCCGTACACGCACTTCATCGGGTTAACCGCTGGAGGAGGGCCTGGATGACAAATC
>SDBT01015900.1_pt1 | contig 11942 bp, 9 predicted proteins | sample 2277101 | NCBI WGS metagenome assembly SDBT01 (sample SAMN10404973, study PRJNA504765) | marine sediment metagenome | isolation source: marine sediment core GS10_PC15, 103 cmbsf | place: Arctic Ocean: Southern Knipovich Ridge | collected 2010
GTGCGTAAGGTGGTTTGGGATGGGGAATGATCTTGCGCAGTCACGCCACAAGTGGCGTGATAATGAGCATGATATAGCGTAAGCACCTGTTATGCCATATGTTACGATGCTGGCGACGTCAACGGCGGAACGCCACAAATGGCGCGAGCAATCAGGCTATTGGTTATGTGGCGCCGCCGGGCTTGAAATCCTCCGGCTTTATTTCGTGAATCCTCAGTTTTCTCTGAAGCGTTCTCAGGCTCTGGCCGGCCTTTTCGGCCGCCAATTCGGTTTTGCCGCCGCATTGCCTGAGAAGCTCGGCGAGGTATTCCTTCTCCAATTCGGCAATCCGGTCGGAGAGGGGAAGATCCACGAGCCCATCGGCCCGGGGCCTTGAGCCGATGGGCTCGGTGTCGAGGATATCGATGAGACTCTCCTCGCCAATGGAATTGCCGGTGGCGAGGGCCACGGCGCGCTCTATTGCGTTCTCCAGCTCGCGCACGTTGCCCGGCCACGAATGCTTCATAAGGCGCTTTATGGCCGCGTGAGTGATTTCGTTAACGTTCTTGCCCATCCGCTCTCTATAGAGTCGGAGAAAGTGGCGGGCGAGAAGCGGGATATCCTCGGTTCTCTCGCGGAGCGGTGGGATTTTGAGCGGAATGACGTTGAGCCGATAGTAGAGGTCTTCCCTGAACTGGCCGTTTCGGACCAGCGCCTGCAAATCAATATTTGTCGCCGCGATGAGCCTTATGTCGGTTTCCGTCGGCTCATTTCCGCCCACAAGCTGGAATCGCTTCTCCTCGAGCGCTCGTAGCAGTTTCATCTGCATCGCCGGGGACATGTTGCCGACTTCGTCCATGAAAAGAGTCGAACCGTCCGCGTATTGCAGTTTTCCAATCCTGCGGCTCGAAGCGCCGGTAAAAGCGCCTTTCTCATGGCCGAACAGTTCCGATTCCAGCAGGTTTTCCGGTAGCGCGCCGCAGTCGACCGCGACAAACCGCTTGTCCTTTCGTGGACTGTGAAAGTGGATGGCCTTGGCGATCAGCTCTTTTCCCGTGCCCGTCTCGCCCTGTATAAGCACCGTGCTGTCGGTGGGCGCAACGGATGCGACTATATTAAAGATTTTTCTCATTTTGTGGTTTTTGCTGATGATGTTGGCGAAGCTGAATTGCGACTCCAACTGCTCGCGCAGCAAGATATTCTCGGCAAGGATATCCCGCTTTTCGAAAACCCGTGAAACGATGATATTTAGCTGGTCGTGTCCGAATGGCTTGGTAAGGAAATCCTCGGCGCCAATTTTCATCGCCTCGATGGCCGAGTCAATCGAGCCGTGCGCCGTGATCAGCAATAAAGAAGTGTGGGGAAAAGCGTTCTTGATTCTCTCTATCAATTCCAGACCCGAAATGCCGGGCATCTTAAGGTCGGAGATGACGAGGTCGAACTTCCGGTTTGCCAGCATCCGCAAGGCCTCTTCACCCGTACACGCGGACGAAACACGGTATTCGGGTCTTTCGAGAGCGCGGGCCAATTGTCTGCGCTGGATCTCGTCGTCCTCGACTATGAGAATTTCCTGTGCCACCATCGAAGTTTCGTAACTCCTTCGTAGCGCGATCCCAATTCGACTGAGCGCGTCCGATCGCTTTTCCGGGAAACCGCCCGGCGCGGCTAAGGGCGGACGCGCCTTGAATTTTGAGAAATTATAGCAGGGATGCGCGCGCAAAGCAATCGGAACATCAATTGGGATACCCCTTTCTTTCAGGGGGTGTTGAAGAGGCGTTAAATTCGACACTGGAATCGAAAAACCGTGGAAACGGAAACACGAATCCGGAGAACGAATCACAGAAACAGAAAACCCTCTACTCTTCTGCTATTTTCTTTTATTCGTGTCGTTCGTGTTCCCGTCTTCAAAATATCTCCTTCTGTTTTCTTGTTGGATATTTGAACTCACGCGATAGGGATCGATGCCGAAAAGCGTTGTCGCCGGATATTCCGCCCCAACCGCCCGCGTCGCCGGGTTTTCGGACGATTTGACAATCACGCGGGGTTTTGATAAAATGTGCTGATTGACACAAAACATGGAAACAGTCTAAGCCGCTACCAGTCTTGAGCTTACAAATTACTGGGGAGTCGCCAAGCGGTAAGGCACCGGCCTTTGGCGCCGACATTCGCAGGTTCGAATCCTGCCTCCCCAGCCAGAACAGCTTTATCGCTAAATGGTTATGCGCTCGGACGGAAGAAGTTTGTGATGGCCAGAAAAAAAGATAAATCGCTCGTCTGCCTCATTCTCGCGGCCGGCCAGGGAACCCGGATGAAATCCGACTCCCCGAAAGTGATGCATTCGCTGTGCGGCATGCCCATGATCGACCACGTCGTCACGACGGCGCAACAACTCGGGCCTGAAAAAATATACGTGGTGGTCGGTTTCAAAAAATCCGTCGTGCGCGAGCATCTCGGCGACGTCGCCGAATACATCGCTCAGGATGAGCAACTCGGAACCGGTCATGCCGTGATGCAGGCCGAAGACGCTTTGTCGGACTACAAGGGCGACGTGCTGGTGCTCTACGGAGACGTCCCGCTTCTCTCGGAGGAGACGCTACGGGCGATTCATGAGAAACACCGCAAGTCGCGCGCATCCGCCACTTTGCTGACCGCACAGGCAGCCGATCCCACCGGCCTGGGGCGCATCGTTCGCAATCGATCGCGCGAGATTCGCAGGATCGTCGAAGAAGCGGATGCGACAGCGGCTCAGAAGCGAATACATGAGATCAACGCCGGCATATATTGTTTCAAGGCGCCCGCCCTCATGAAAGCTCTCAGGAAACTCGATACGGCGAACGAGCAGAACGAGTATTACCTGACCGACGTGATCGAGATCCTCATAAAAGAGCGAAAGAAAGTCGAGACGGTCACCACCACGGATGAGACCGAGATCATGTCCGTCAACGACCGGGCTCAGCTCGCCGACGTCAACAGGATAATGCATGACCGCGTTCTTGCCAGGCTAATGGCGGACGGCGTGACGATCGTCGATCCGGCGAACACATATGTATCCTGCGCTGTCAAGATCGAGCGCGACGTGACGATCTATCCCTTCTCTTATATCGAAGGACACACCCGGATAGGCGAAAGGACCGTCATCGGCCCGCACAGCTATATCGACGACTGTGAGATCGAACAGGACGTCGTCGTGGTGATGTCATATATATCCTCGTGCATCGTGCGAGCCGGCAGCCGCGTCGGCCCGTTCTCGCACCTCAGGCCCGACGCGCTGATAGGGGAGAACGTGCGCATAGGCAACTTCGTCGAGGTCAAGAAGTCGATAATCGAGGACGGCTCCAGCGTGAGCCACCTGAGCTACATCGGCGACGCAAAAATCGGCAAGGGCGTGAACATAGGCGCCGGCACGATAACGGCGAATTACGACGGCGTGAACAAGAACGAAACCATCATAGAAGACGGCGCTTCCATCGGAAGCGGCACCGTCCTCGTGGCGCCGGTTCGCGTGGGCCGACAAGCGGTGACCGGCGCGGGCGCCATCGTGCGCAGTCGACACGACATACCGCCGCACGCGGTTTTCGTCGGCGTGCCCGCGACCGAGGTCAAACCGAAAAAAAGAAAGTAACATCCACTTTCAGAGAGGGAGTTGTAAACCATGGAAATCATCGAACTCAACGCCGAAACGCGCTCCATGACGGGCAAAAAAGGAGCGAAAGCCTGCAGAAACAACGGACAGTTACCGGGGGTCTTTTATGGCAGGGGCTCCGATCCCAAGCCGCTCGCCGTCAACCCGAAACAGCTGGACAATGCTCTGCACACTAACGCCGGCAGCAACGTCATCATCAAGCTGATGTTCGACGGACAGGGCGATCCGGTCAACGTAATCATCAAGGAGTTGCAGGTCGACAACATCAAGGGACTCATGCGGCACGTCGACTTCTGCCAAATTTCCCTCGATGAAAAGATTCGGAGCTTGGTACAGTTGAAGACGGTCGGTGACTCGCCCGGAATCAAGGCCGGCGGAATCCTCGAGCACATACTGTGGGAGCTCGAGGTCGAGAGTCTCCCCATGGACATTCCAAGCCACTTCGAGGCCGACATCAGCGAACTCGAGATAGGCGACAGCATTACCGTATCGCAGATTTCCGTGCCGGAAGGGGTTGCCGTGCTAAGCGATCCCAACACTAAGATCGTGCACGTCGTGGCGCCTCGCGTCGAAGTCGAAGAGGTCGTCGAAGAGGTCGAGGGTGAAGGCGAAGAGCCCGAAGTCATCTCCGAGGGCGAGAAGGAAGAGGCCGGGGCGGAGGATAAGGGCAAGGCAGAGGACTCCGCGAAAAAGTAGCGGGGAAACGGAAAGCATAAGCGTGAAGATCGTTGTGGGGCTCGGAAATCCCGGACGACAATATGAGAGAACCAGACACAACGTCGGTTTCATGGTTGTCGACAGGCTGGCCTCCAATCATTCCCTTGCTTTCTCGCGCGAGAAGTTCAAGGCGCAGCTGGCGTCGGGAACCGTCGAGGGCGAGGACGTGTTGCTTGTCAAGCCTCAGACGTTCATGAACTTGAGCGGCGAGGCCGTGGGATCGCTCGTTAGGTTCTACAAGCAAGACCGTTCCGATCTGCTGATCGTATACGACGATGTCGCTCTTCCCTTTGGGAAGCTCAGGCTCAGGCCCGACGGCGGCTCCGGCGGACACAACGGAGTGAAGTCGATCATCGCGCATCTCGGCGGCGAGGAGTTTCCCAGATTGCGTGTCGGCGTCCAAGGCGTACTTCCATACGACGACATGAGCGACTACGTGCTCGGCAAGTTCACGTCCAAAGAACGCGCCGATCTCGATGGCATAATACAGGTGGCGTGCGAGGCCGTTGAAACGACCCTCACCGAACCTTTCGACCGGGCTATGACCCGGTTCAACTGAGCAAGGGCGGCAAAATGAAAAAGAGCGCGAGCGGTAAAGGCAACGAGCGAAGCAGGGTCATGGTCGAAGGAGTGGCCAAAGGCCCGCATCGGTCTCTCTTCAAGGCAATGGGACTGACCGACAAGGAGTTGGCGAGGCCCATGATCGGTATCGCCTGCGCCTACAACGAGATTATCCCCGGGCACATACACCTCAACCAGATCGCTCAGGCCGTAAAGGACGGCATCCGCATGGCCGGCGGGACTCCGATCATGTTCGGCACGATCGGCGTATGCGACGGTATCGCCATGAACCACGAGGGGATGAAGTACTCGCTCGGCAGCCGCGAGCTGGTGGCCGACTCGGTCGAGATAATGGCGAGAGCGCACCCGTTCGACGGACTCGTGCTCGTGCCCAACTGCGACAAGATAGTTCCCGGCATGGTCATGGGCGCCGCAAGGCTCAACATTCCATCCCTCGTTTGCAGCGGCGGACCGATGCTGGCGGGCAGGCTCGCGGGCGAGGCCATCGACCTGAACACAATGTTCGCGGGCATCCCCAAGGCCGATTCGGGCGAAATCGACGAGGCCACATGGAAAGAGATGGAGAATTGCGCGTGTCCGGGCGCGGGCGCATGCTCGGGCATGTTCACCGCCAACACCATGAACTGTCTGTGCGAGGCCCTTGGAATCGCGCTGCTCGGCAACGGGACGATTCCGGCCGTATTCGCCGAGCGTTACCGCTTCGCCAAAGAGAGCGGCATGGCGATTGTAAACCTGATAAAACGCGGCATCCGTCCGACCGACATAATGACATCGACGGCGATCGAAAACGCGATCGCGATCGACATGGCATTCGGAGGCTCGTCCAATTCGGCGCTGCATCTGCCGGCGATCGCGCACGAGCTTGGGCTCAAGCTTCCGCTGACGCTGTTCAACAAGATATCCGAGCGCACGCCTCACATTTGCAACATGGCCCCCGGAGGCCCACACCACCTCGAAGATCTCTATTACGCCGGCGGAGTCGAAGCTATAATCAAGACTCTGCTCGGTGGCGGCCTGGTCGATGGGAGCGCGCTCACCGTAGCGGGGAAAACATTGTCGGCCAGTCTTCGCGGCGCGCGCGTGAAGGATGCCGAAGTCATCAGGCCTCTTCGTAATCCCTATCACGATAGGGGAGGGTTAGCCATCCTGTTCGGCAACCTCGCGCCCGAAGGCGGGGTAGTCAAGCAATCGGCCGTGGCGCCGGAGATGCTCAAGCACAGCGGTCCCGCCAGGATTTTCGAGAGCGAGGCCGAAGCCTCCAAGGCCATCCTCAAACGGAAGATCAAGGCCGGCGAAGTAATCGTGATTCGCTATGAGGGCCCGAAAGGCGGACCCGGCATGCAGGAGATGCTCACGCCGACCGCCGCGATCAAGGGCATCGGAATGGACAAGGATGTCGCGCTCATCACGGACGGCCGCTTCTCCGGGGCGACGACCGGCGCGTCCATCGGGCACGTCTCGCCCGAGGCGATGGCCGGCGGCCCGATAGCGGCGCTGAAGAACGGCGACATCATCGAAATAGACATCCCGAAAAAAAAGCTGAACGTGAAGCTGACCAAGAGCGAGATAAAGAAGCGCCTGAAGGCATGGCGCGCGCCGAAGCCGAAAATCTCGACCGGCTACCTTGGGCGTTACGCGAAGCTCGTGACCTCCGGCGGCGCCGGCGCGGTTTTCGAAGACTAGATTTTCAAGAGACAGGAAGTGGTTCCAAAATGACAAAGATGACCGGATCGCAAATACTCGTAGAATCCCTGCTCAAGGAAAAAGTGGACGTCATGTTCGGGATTCCCGGCGGTGTGGTGATTCCCATATTCGACGCGCTCTTTGATTCGCCGATAAATATGGTGTTGGCCCGCCACGAACAGGGCGCCGCGCACGCCGCCGACGGCTACGCTCGCGCCACGGGCAAAGTGGGCGTATGCCTCGTTACATCCGGTCCCGGCGCGTGCAACATCGTGACCGGCCTGGCCACCGCCAATATGGACTCTATTCCCATGGTCGCGTTTACCGGACAGGTCCCGAGCCCGATGATAGGAAACGACGCGTTCCAGGAGGCCGATATAGTCGGCATCACTCGTCCCGTCACGAAACACAACTTCCTGGTCCGCGATGTCAAGGATCTGGCGAGAATCATAAAAGAAGCCTTCCACATCGCCTCGACGGGAAGGCCGGGCGCCGTGTTGATCGACCTGCCGAAGGACGTCTGCGTCGCCGAGACGGCCTTCGAGTATCCCGAAAAGGCCGAGATCAGAGGATACAAACCGAATACGTCCGGGAATATGCGGCAGATCAAGGCTGCGGCGAACCTCATTAATTCTTCGCAAAGGGCGGTCATCTACGCCGGCGGAGGCGTGATAAGCTCCGGCGCGTCCCGCCAGCTTGCTCGTCTCGCTCGCAAGACGAAGATACCTGTCACGACCAGCCTCCTGGGCCTGGGCGCGTTTCCGGGAACGGATAAGCTTTTCATGGGAATGCCGGGCATGCACGGCACGCGATGCGCAAACTATGCGCTCACCGATTGCGATCTGATCGTCGCCGTCGGCACGAGGTTTGACGACCGCGTGACCGGCAACCTGGACGAATTCGCCGTGCACGCCAAGATAATCCAGATCGACATGGACCCGACGTCCATCGGCAAGAGCGTGCCGGTCGACGTGCCGATCGTCGGTGACGCGAGGGACTGCCTCGAGAAGTTGCTGCCGCTGGTCGAGCGAACCGATAACAAGCAGTGGCTGAAACAGATCGAAACGTGGAAGAGCAAGCATCCGCTCACCTACAGGGACAGCGAGTCGATCATCAAGCCGCAATACGTCGTCGAACAGATACATGAAGCCACAAAGGGAGAGGCGATAATCACCACCGAGGTGGGACAGAACCAGATGTGGGCCGCGCAATTCTACAAATACGACAAACCGCGCACGTTTCTTTCCTCCGGCGGCCTCGGCACGATGGGTTACGGGATGCCGGCCGCGATCGGGGCCCAGATTGGTATGCCCGACAAGGTCGTCTTCGACATCGCCGGCGACGGCAGCATACAGATGAACATCCAGGAGTTGGCCACGGCGGTTCACAACAAGCTGCCGATCAACATAGCCATATTGAACAACCATTTCCTCGGCATGGTCAGACAATGGCAGGAAATGTTCCACGAGCGCAGATACGCCTCGACCTGCCTGGTCGACAACCCGGATTTCATCAAGATCGCGGATGCGTACGGCGCGAAGGGGATAAGGGTAACGAAGAAAAAGGATGTTCGGCCTGCCATCGAGGAGGCCATAAAATCCCCGGAGACGGTCATACTCGATTTCGAGGTGGCCCGCGAGGAGAACGTTTTCCCGATGGTCCCCGCCGGCAAGGCGATCAATGAAATGATTAGTCAGGAAATGACTGAGAGGCTGGCATGAGACACACGATTGCGGTACTCGTTGAGAATCAATTCGGCGTGCTGGCGCGCATATCCGGGCTGTTCAGCGGGCGAGGCTTCAACATCGACAGCCTGTCCGTCGGGGAGACCGACGACCCGACGATCTCTCGCATCACGCTGGTCGTCAAAGGCGACGACGCGATACTCGAGCAGGTAATGAAACAACTCCACAGGCTCGTCGACGTGATCAAAGTTTCAGACCTGACGCAGGACGAATTCATCGACCGCGAACTCGCCCTCATCAAGGTCGACGCCGATTCAAGCACGCGCGCGGAAATCATTCAGATCGCAGGCGTGTTCCGCGGAAGAGTCCTCGACTTCGCCCCCTCTTCGCTGACGATCGAAGTGACGGGGACGGAAGAAAAAGTTCAGGGAATGATCAACCTGTTGCGCAATTTTCGGATCAGGGAAGTGGTTCGCAGCGGCAAAATCGCCATTTCCCGGGAAAACAAAGCGTCCGTACGCCGCAAGAAATAGGGCGGCGCACGGCGGAGGCGCCGCAGGCCACTTTTTAAGCTTGGCAAACCAGCGCGTGAAATGCTAAACTAATATGATATAAAAACGGTTAAACCTTTGGGCGCGCAAACGCCTCAATATAGTGACAAGGATTCATGGCTTCAACGATTGCCGAAAAAATACTGGCCGCGCACGCCGGGGTGGAGCAAGTATCGCCCGGCGAGCTGATCAACGCCAAAATTGATTTTGCGCTGGGCAACGATATTACCGCGCCCATCGCGATCGAGGCGTTTAAGGAAATCGGCGCCCCGAAGGTTTTTGACACCGATCGAATCGCCCTTATCGCCGACCACTTCGTCCCCAACAAAGACATCCAGACGGCAGAACAGGTCAAGTTCATACGCGAGTTCGCCCGCGAATATGGAATCGTGCATTTTTACGAGACCGGCAAGATGGGTGTCGAGCACGCGCTGCTGCCCGAGATGGGGTTAGTATTGCCCGGCGACCTCGTAATAGGCGCCGACTCGCACACTTGCACATACGGGGCTCTGGGCGCTTTTTCGACCGGGGTGGGCAGCACCGACCTCGGCGCCGCGATGGCTACCGGCGAAGTCTGGCTCAAGGTTCCGCAAAGCATGAAGTTCGTCTATCATGGCGAGCTATCCACATGGGTGTCCGGCAAGGACCTCATCCTCTACACAATCGGAATGATAGGCGTTGACGGCGCGCTTTATCGCGCGATGGAATTCACCGGCGAGACGATCTCGGCGCTTCCGATGGCCGACAGGTTCACAATGTGCAACATGGCGATAGAAGCCGGCGGAAAAGCCGGCCTCATGGAGCCCGACGAAAAGGCGCTGGATTATGCGCGGCCCCGCGCAAAGCGACCGTTCAAGATATACAAGAGCGATCCCGACGCCGAATATGCGGAGGTAATCGAGATCGACGCCGGCGCCATCACGCCGCAGGTGGCCCTCCCGTCACTTCCATCGAATACGAAGGGGATCGACGAGATTGATGATATAAGGATCGATCAGGTGGTGATCGGCTCTTGCACCAACGGGCGCATAGAAGACATGCGCATAGCCGCCGAGATCCTCAGCGGGCGCACGGTGCACCCGGACATACGGTGCCTTGTGATACCCGCGACGCCCGCCGTCATGAAACAATGCAGCGATGAAGGCCTGCTCAGCATTTTCCTGGACGCGGGCGCCGCTTTCAGCACGCCCACCTGCGGGCCCTGCCTTGGCGGACACATGGGCGTACTCGCCGCGGGTGAAAGAGCGGTCGCCACTACCAATCGCAATTTTGTCGGACGCATGGGACACCCCGAGAGCGAAGTATATCTTGCAGGGCCGGCCGTGGCGGCGGCAAGCGCAATCGCGGGAAAGATATGCGGTCCGGATCAAATACTTGAGACAACTTTGGATCGAAAATGACGAACGGGGAAACTGCAATGGAGAAGCTCCTGGACGTGCAAGCGGTCGATCTTCAAATCAGGGACATGGAGACTGAAGCCGCGGCGATTCCCGCCGGCTTCAAGAAGTGGGAAAGGCTTGTTGCGGGGAAGAAGGCCGGGCTGGTGGCGCTGCAGACACAAGTCGAGGAAAGCAAGAAGTCATTACGCCAATGCGAGCGCCAATTGGATGAGAAACAGGAAAACCTCGGCAAATACAACGGCCAATTGCCGATGATAAAGACAAACCGCGAATACAAAGCTATCCTGCTCGAGATCGACGGGGTCGAAAAAGAAATATCCGATATCGAGGAATCCATACTCGAATACATGACGGAGACGGAAGTGATCGAGGCAAGGGTCGCGACCGAGCAGACGGAAGTCGACAAGGCCGAGCAGGAGGCCGAGAGGGAAAAGGAAAAACTCGACCAAAAACTAAAGCAGGTTGAGGAAATGCTTGCAGGCACGCGCTCGGAAAGGGAACGGCTCGCCGCCTCCGTCGACGGCGTTCTTCTCAGCCAATACGACCGGATACGCATAAAAAAGGGCGGGCTGGCGACGGCGAAAATCAACGACGAGTCCTGCGGCGCCTGCCACCTGCTCTTGCCGCCACAGGTTGTTAACGAAGTAATAGGCGAGGCCGTCAAAGTCTGCCCCAGTTGCAACCGTCTGCTCTATTGGATGAAGACGTAGCCGGCGGCGGGAGCGCTCATCCGCGCCTCGCAAGCGTACCCATCGTTCGGCGACTCACCGGCGTCCCCCTCGTCGCCGCAACCGAGACCACACCCCAATGAGTTCTCTCGATTATCTGCTGTCTTTCCAGAAGTTCGGCATAAAGCTGGGACTCGCCAACATCACCCGCTTGCTTGAAGCATTAGGGAATCCCCACCACGAATTTCCTGCCATCCACGTCGCCGGCACTAACGGCAAAGGATCGGTCGTAGCGTTCATCCATTCGGCCCTGACCGCCATGGGCTACCGGGTCGGGCGATTTACCTCGCCCCACCTCGTGGACTTTTCAGAGCGAATTCTCGTCGGCCCCGACCAGATAACCGCATCCCAGGTTGACAACCTCATCGAGCGGCTGCGGCCCGCCGTCGAGGAGATGAAACGAGATTCCCTCCCCGAGCATCCAACCTTCTTCGAGGCGGTCACCGCGATGGCATTCATGCATTTCGCGCTTGAGAAAACCGACTTCGCGGTCGTAGAGGTCGGAATGGGCGGCCGTTACGATTCGACGAATGTGGTAAATCCGCTCGTGAGCGTGATCAACAACGTCAGCCTCGAGCACCGCGCTTACCTCGGCGACACGCTCACCGAAATTGCGGGCGAAAAGGCCGGCATAATCAGGCCGGGCGTCGACGTGGTCTCGGCGGCCCTGGACGATGACGCCAGAAGCGTTATAGAACAAAGGGTAGGGGAGTGTGGCGTCAAAGCGTATTTTCTGTCCTCCGAGTTCAGCTTTGAGGCGCGTGGCGACGCTTTCCCCAGGCAGTGGATCGATTTCAAGGGTCCGTGGCGCGCGCTCGATGATGTCGAACTGAATCTTCCCGGCGCGTTTCAGGGCGCCAACGCCGCCGTCGCCCTGATGGCCCTCGAGGTCATGCGTGAAAAAGGCCACATTAGCGCGGACGAAGCCGCGCTTCGCAGGGGAATGGCCGCGACAAAATGGCCGGCGCGTCTTG